>Ga0074044_10001905_pt1 | contig 18430 bp, 18 predicted proteins | sample BogForMeECP23OM1_FD_94443 | JGI IMG/M metagenome (GOLD analysis project Ga0074044, IMG submission 94443) | Bog forest soil microbial communities from Calvert Island, British Columbia, Canada - Bog Forest MetaG ECP23OM1 | ecosystem: Environmental > Terrestrial > Soil > Wetlands ...
GACAGGCCGATGCCTGCCTTGCATTCCCCGTCGGTGCCGGCGATGCTCCCGTCCACATCGAGGAATGCCTCCTTCAAAAAACCCTCCGGCTGCACGGCCCAAACCGCGCGCCGCGCTCGGTTGAGGCATTCCTGCAATCCGATAATGTCCTCCGGGCTGAACCGCCGGGTAAAGTCTCCCGCGGTCGTCGGATCAGGAATCCGCTCCGCCCCCAAAGCGTTGAGAAAGTTCTCGTCCTGACGCCGCAGTTCGAGGTCTTCCAAGCGTTGTCCCCCCGCCAGAATGTTATAGCCGATGTTCAACACATGGTCGCTCTCGTGGTAGGGCAAGTGGACCTTGAGCAGTTGGAGATGCTCGTCGATATTTCGCACCAACCCCAACCGCTGCACCATCAGATGCAGCGCCCCGATACCCCCACAGTTGATGCCCTGCACGCGCGGTGCCATCTCGTAGTGAATGTTACTGGCCTTGAGCATCGGTCGCGCCTGATCTTCCCAGTTCTTGGGAGCCAGTCGGCGTTCGATTCGGCGCTTGCGGCTCCGCAGAATCTTGGGGTAGCTTCGGTTCACTCGAAATGACCTTTTGTCGGTTGCCGTTGATGTCATCATAACCTCAATCCAACCAACATTTACGGGCATTTCGAGCTTTTTTATCTGTGGAGCCAAGAAATCACGCTTGTAGAGGGACTAGCGGGTTCCGCGGAAAGTTCATTCACCATCGAGGAACTAAAGGCGGGGAACGATCCAGCGTGGACCAAAGCTTCCGCCAAGCTGACAAGCATTGGAATTCGGATTCTGATGGTTAAGACGTTTGCTCGGAACTGGCCCTTGAAGGAGCAGGATTTTGAAGAGATTATTGACGATGCGCTAATGAAGGCGTACGACAACATTCATAAAATTGACACCTTGCAGGGATTGGTTGCGTTTTTTCGGAAGACCACGATAAGCGGCGCATTCGATCGGCTTCGACGTGAACTGGCTCTTAAGCGCGGGGAGGGAAAGGTGCTGATTACAGCCGATCTGAATGAGATTGAGCAGGACGACAAGGATGAAGGCTCGAAGGAGACCGGTGCCCTAGAAATTGATCCCCATGTTTTTTGGACCGCTCTCAATGAACAACTCCCCAACACTGATCCATTGCCCGTTCGCGAACTTCACACGGCTAACTGCAGACAGCTCCTGTGCGATCTCTTGGACGAATTGGAGCCATCCGACCGAGAGTTGATTGAATCCTACTATTTCGGTCAACTCAAGCACCGTGAAATCGCCGAGAAATTGAATGAGTTGAACCAGTCGAACAAATCGGAGAAACAGATCGGGAGTGAAATTGATCGTGCTCGTGAAAAGCTCGCACGAAAAATCCCAATGAACCTAAGGGAAGAATTGGAGGCACTTTATGGACGCTAAAAAGTCCGCTCTTCGTAAGATTGACGCCCTTTTAAGCCTCGGACGACCTGATCCTTTTGAAGGTGTGCCGGACGCTCCAATGACCCCGGAGCGATTAACACGGCTGAGAGCACGGTGGTCGAAAATCACACCTTTCCAAGCACAGGTTTCTGACGACGAAATGAAGGTGATCGCGCTCGCCAAAGTGCGGGGCTATACCTTCGTGGCATCAAGGGTCAAGGTTGCCGAGCAGAGAATGGTCGAGAAAATCATGGGCGAATTGGAAGGTGCTGGTTTCGTGAGGCCGGCCAGTGAAAGGCAGGTTTCAAGGGGCCGGTTGGAGGATTTTGCGCTAACCGAGGCAGGCCAACGGTATCTGGATGCTCGAATGAAGGAACCACGATTCGCCGCGCTGATCAAGGAAGCCGTTCCTCCAAAACAGGGTTGAGGGAGCCCACTTGCATGCTGACACTCGTCTAGTGTTTTGCATTTTGCGCCGTCACCGGCTCAGTGGGCAGCGAAATCCCGTCCAACTGTGGGTCGAGTAACTTGCCGATATCGGTCCCTCTGGGGTGCGTGTCTGGCCTCAACACAGTGGTAAGAACAAGACGGTTGTTTTTGGGGAGGCCAACCTTCTCGAAGGTAGCATAGCCGAGGTGGGTGTTGCCGTTGCCCAGAAGCCGAACGTGGAAAAGCGTGGAGTCGCTGGTTGCCAACTTGTGCCTGGCATACCCAAACCAGCTTTTGTCAGCCCGTTGTTGGATGAGATCTGCCGCGGAAGCAGGCAGGCCAAGTCGATCTTGGATTCGCTCCCGGGCGTGTGTGAGGTGCGATGTTACTCTTGCGGGCGGATTTCGATGGTTTTGCTTCACAGGTTTTCCGTGTGGTCTTGGCGGGTTGGGTTTAGGCGCTTGTGTGCGAGTGTTGATCATTTTCATGTCTGAGTCCTTTTGGATCATGCCGATCATGCGGCAAGTTGCAGCGGGGATGTGTCCAGGGTGCCCAACGTGCCCATCGACCTGGGGATTTAACGGGAGCGATCGGCACGATAGACACGATGGGCACAGGCCGCTGGGGTTAAGCCGCAACGAGCGTGTAGATTCTCGACGGTTTGCCGCCGCCGGTCGGGTGAACATCCTTACCGACCAGTACGCCCTCAGCTTCTAATTGTGCCAGCACGTCGTGGGCCTCTTCGGTCGTCGTCACGAGGCGCTTGCGGTAAAGGTCCTTCGCCTTGATGCCGGTTGGTTTCTGCTCGCACAGTTTCACAACGGCATCGCTCTTCTTCTGTTAGACGGCTTGCCTCTCATTCCTCAATTTGGCCAGTTGTTGTCCCGCAAACCAATCGGCGAGTTCGATGGCGCTTCGCGCTGTCTCCCCCGACAACTCTTTGCCGAACGCTTTAAGGCCCAACTGGGCGGCATGCAACACCAGCGCCAGCCGCCCAGCCTGCTCGTTCCATCGGGCGACGTAGCTCCCGATGTCCTCCAAGTCACCGGTGCGCCGCTCGACCAAACGGTTGTAATGGTCGTCGAGCAGTTTAATCGCACGGCCGGTGGGTGTGATGACGATCCGCTCTTCCTGAAAACGATAGGCTTCCAGGAGCGACGCAACCAAACCGCCCCAGGCACGGAGAGGTTTATCGGCGACAGGTGCTCGCTTCCGATCAATCGGCGTCGGTTTGCAGTTTGCCTGGCAGACCAAGAAGCGTGGCAACAGGCCGCCCTCAGAGGCAAATTTCCTACCGAACAGTTCAGCAACCTTATCCGGTTGCACCAACCACAAACATGTCAGGTTCGGGTTGTTCAATCGAATGGGAGCGCGGCTGGCGCGGTGGATTTCGCAGGTGTCCTCGCTAAAGGCCTTCGGGTATAGACCTTCGTCGCTCTGCCCGCGATAGCGCCCACTCACAATATCCACGACATCGCGGGCATCCGCGCTCATTGAAGCCAAGCATTCCTGATTTCTGCCGAGTAAGAGTGCCAGCGCCTCGCTGGTTATGTTCTCGCACACCAGCGATGGTGGCGTTTGTAGATCATCAACGCCTTGCACCGCGCTGATCTGCTTGGACATCTGATCGATTATCGCCTCGCGTTTCTTGGGCTGCTCGGTCTTAACCAGCGATTTCTCCAGGCGCTTCAACTCCCTTTGCCCGGCGATCTTCTCAGCACTGGCAGTAGGCAGGGCTTTGGTGCTCCAGGTTTCAGTCAACTGCCTTTGGCATTCCATCAAGGGCTTCGTCATTTCGTCGAAGACCAGGCTCTTGCCGCCCCCGGATTGAACCCCAACCAGGATATACAAGTTCGCTGGCGTGGTTTTACCTGGGATGCTCGACACCTTTAGTCCCTTTCCGATGGCGGCGCTGGTCACCGCCAGCGCACAACAAGCGGCAAGGGATTCGGGAACGCGGTGGGTTTCGCTTACAGCTTCAACCACATCGCGCACCGTAGGCGGCAGCGCCTGAGTTGGAAACGAGCCCCGGTCGTCTTCCAACCCGTCACCTTTTGATTCCAGGAGGAGCGTAGGTTTGGTCGTCATACCGCCCCTCCTTTCCCAGCCTGATCGTCGATGTCCACGACGCTTTTCAATTCAAAAGCTGAAAGAGCACGATCACATCGCTCCACATCAAAACGTACCACCCGCCCAACTTTAATGTGGGGCAGGATATGTCTGGTCATCCAATTCTCGATCGTCCGAACCGACGTACCATAACGTTGGGCGATCCCCAATTTGTTGGTGAATCTTGATTTCGCCGTGGCGGTCACCGGTTTACCACCGCATTTCCTAACGGATGCGTTCTCAGGAAGCGGGTGCGTTGTCGTGGGGGTGACGCCCATTTCGGCGAGCCGCTTGTTGAGGCGGACCAATTGGGGTATGGAAGAACTGTTATCCATAGCAGCAACCTTCTTGTCCTGGGGACGAGCAACTCGTCCATAACAGTTGCGGGCTCTTTTGACGGCCACCCGCCCCTGCTGGCTCAAGCCAAGCCAGGCGCAAGAATCAGTTCAATCCCCGACAGATGGGGAACCGAACCATCGCCATTCGTTACTGCCACGGAGCCCACGGGGCACCTTGGAGAAAGGCCAGCGAACTCGTCGCTGCACCAACTTGGTTGCATGGCTGCAACCAAGTCGCATAGACCGTAAACCGAGGCACGAAGATTGTCTAGCGGAAATTTTCCGGGATCATCGCCGCGCCATTCACGGCGCAATTCGCGGGCGGTTGGTAGTTCTGCGTGACGTTTGCGTGACGTTTATGCTGCCTTGTGGTGCGGCTTGGTGCGTGACGATGCGAGAAGCTGGAAGTGAGTTCCAGCCAATATATATGCGGTTATTGTGACTTTCCCGAGGAAAAATGAGACGAAGTCGAAAGTGGGAATTTGCGCTTTACGAAAGCGCTGCTCTACCGACTGAGCTACGTTGGCGCCGCCAGTATCCTTTCACTTTGCCAGCGCCGTTGTCAAGCGCCGCCTCCTTGCCCGCAGCAATTCTCATTATGGGGATGGGTCGCAGGGTAGGGCGCGTCACTCCGTGCGCGCCGTCGCGCCCTGCGGTTAACCGGCGCGCACGGAGTGGCGCGCCCTACCGCTGTCACTGACCGATTACTTGCCCGTTTTCGCCGGCGGCACGTGGCTGGTGGCTGGCCGGGTTGCCGTTTTGGCCCGCCGCCACAGGGTCAGCCGCTTTACACAGGTCGGGAAAAGGGCGAGGCTCTCGATCATGCGACGATTCGTCCTGTCCGCGACCGTGATTGCCCTGGCCTTCGGTTGTTGCTGCCTGTCTGCGGCCTGGGCCGCGGCTCCTGCGGAATCCTCATCATCCACTGACGTCGCGACGCCGGGCACGGAACTGGCTCATGCCGTTTCAGAGATCACGGGCGTTGCGATCTCCCCGTTGCTGGGTGTCAGCGCGGTTGGCGCGTGGAAGTACTTCCACGCCCACACTCCGCAGCAACGCGACCGCCTGCCCTGGTTTGCGCGGCCGTGGTTCTGGATTCCCGCCCTGATGCTGGTCACCGCCTGCTTTCTCAAGGACACGGTCGGCATTGCGGCGCCGAGGCTGCTAAAGAAGCCGCTCGACGTGGCCGATGCCATCGAACACAAAATCAGCGGGCTGATCGCCACCGGCGCCTTCGTGCCGCTGGTGATCGCCGTGTTTCCGCCGAATAAGCCCGAGGCGGCCCTGTCGGGCGCAGGCGGCTTCCTGGCGGCGATTGACCTCTCGTGGCTCGGTAACGGCCTCCTGGTGCCTGTCGCGATGCTTGCCTTCTTCATTGTGTTCCTGGCATCCAATGCGATTAACATCCTGATCCTGCTCAGTCCCTTCGCAGTCATAGACGCCGCGCTCAAGGGGTTCCGGCTGCTGGTCCTCTTAACAGTGACGGCGACCGCGTTCGCGAACCCGTGGCTGGGTGCCGTCTGGGCCCTGGTCATCATTGGCATAGCCTATTTCATTGCCGGCTGGTCGTTTCGCCTGTCGCACGTCGGCTTGGTCTTCGTGTGGGAATTCATCACCCTGCGGCGAAAGCGCTTCGTGCCTGATAAAACGGTCAACCGGATGTTCCTTGCCCGCAAGATCAACAAGGTGCCCGCCCGCAGCTACGGCAGGCTGCTGCGCGATGAAAAGGGCAGCCTGGTCCTCAAGTACCGCCCCTGGCTGGTGCTGCCCGAGCGCACGCTGGTGTTGACTCAGGGCCGCTACGCCGTTGGCAAGGGCCTGTTCTACTCACAGATTATGAGGGTCGAAGGCCAGGAGCTCACCTCTATGATGCTCTTGCCGCCACGCTATCGCGGGCATGAAGAGGACCTTGTCCCCATCTACGGCTTAGCAGGGGTGCGGGATGCCGGCCTGCGCGCTGCATTCCGCTGGCTCAGGGATTTGCTGGGATTTAAGGTTCAGCCCGCATGAGCTTCATCGCTCCGCGTCCGCGGCGCGGGCCAGCAGGACTTTCTTCGTCGGCACGTAATTGGCCCCGAATTCGCGGCGAAAGGCAGCGAACGTCCCGGCCGCAATCGCCGCCCGCATTTCTGCCATCGTCCGCAGATACATCCCCGTGTTGTGGACGCTCAACATGCGCAGGCCGAGGATTTCACCTACGTTGAGCAGGTGCCGCAAATACGCGCGTGTGAAATGCCGGCAAGCGAAGCAATCGCAATCTTCCTCGATGGGCCGGAAGTCAGCCTTGCAGGCGCCGGCCTTGATGCTGAGACTCCCTTTGCGCGTGAAGGCTGTGCCGTTGCGTGCCACCCTCGTCGGCAAGACACAATCGAACATATCCACCCCGCGCGCGACGAGTTCGACCATTTGCGCTGGCGTGCCGAGGCCCATCGCGTAGCGCGGCTGCCTGGCCGGCAGCAAGGGCTCCGTCATCTCGATGGCGCGCATCATCTCCGGCTCGGGTTCGCCTACGCTCACGCCGCCGATCGCGTAGCCGTCGAACTCCAGCGCCACCAGCGCCTTGGCGCACTCCTCGCGCAAGGCTGCGTTTGTGCCGCCCTGCACGATGCCGAAGACCACCTGGCCCGGCGCGCGGGGCTGTTCGCGGCATTCCGCCGCCCAGCGCATGGTCCGCTCCACCGCGGCGCGAAACTCCCGCAGCGTGCTGGTATGCGGCGGGCAATCGTCGAATACCATCGCGATGTCCGAGCCCAGCGCCGCCTGGATGCCCATCGCTTCCTTGGGCCCGAGGAACAGCAGCGAGCCATCCAGGTGCGAGCGGAACTCGACGCCGTGCGCGTGGATCTTGCGAATCGTCGCCAGGCTGAATACCTGGAACCCGCCGCTGTCGGTCAGGATCGGCCCCGGCCAATTGATGAACTGGTGCAGCCCGCCCGCGGCGCGGATGATGTCCATGCCGGGACGGATGTTGAGGTGATAGGCATTGCCGAGGATGATTTGGGTGCCCATCTCGCGCAATTCGCGCGGATCAATCGCCTTCACGCTGCCCTGGGTTCCGACGGACATAAAGACCGGCGTTTCCACAACACCGTGCGGTGTGGTCAACCGGCCCAGGCGCGCTTTGGAGGTAGTGTCCGTCTTCAACAGCTCGAACATGGCGGCGAGGGTTGACTGGCTGCCGGGAGCGTTCAACTGCAAAGTTTCCCGCTCTGTGGGATGTCTTGGGTTTTCAAACCTTGCCAACAGCCTGTGCGACCGTCAGAGTGCCGAAACTACTCCCCGATTGCAGACGTTAACGATGGTCGCCGCGTGAGGGCAGGCGGCCTGCACGGCGTTGTTGGCCGCGTGCCCTCACGCGGCGACTCTTGTAACGGTCACCTGAGCATCACTACTAAGCCGGCGCTGCCGCAGGGAGTTCCACCGTGGCTCCTTCGCGGGCAGCCTCGATGTGAAGCTCGCCTTTGCGGGCGGCGACAAGTTGCCGGGCGTGGGCCAGCATCTGGGAGACTTTGGTGTCGTCGTGGTTGGGGTCGTGGTGGAAGAGGAACAGCGTTTTCACCTCAGCCTGGAGGGCGAGAGCTACAACGTCGTCCAGGCAACCGTGACCCCAGCCGGTGTGGCGCTTGTATTCCACGGCGTCGTACTGGGTGTCCATAATCAGCACGTCGGTGCCGCGCAGGAAATCCGTGAGCCTCCGGTCTTCTCCCTGCGCGAAGGCAGGCGCGGGCGCTTCGGCCACCGCCCACCGTGCAGGTGCGCCTTCAGGAAACGGTTCGTTGTCGGGGAAGAAGGCGATGGAGCCACCGGACGTGAAGAGTCGGTAGCCGACGCAAATGCCGGGATGATTGGCAGTCGCGGCTTGCACGCGCACCGGGCCGACGTTGAACTTCATTGCCTTGAGTTCCTCGATGCGCACGTTGGCCGGCACTTCGCGCAAGCCGATAGGAAAGAACGGGCTTTCCATCTGCCCGGCCAGCACAACCTCCAGGCCGTGGCGCGCGCCCTCGTACCCAAGAATGCGCAGGTGGTTCTGCGGTTTATACACGGGCAGAAAGAACGGCAGGCCCTGGATATGGTCCCAGTGCGTGTGTGTGAGCAGCAAGGTCAGGTCAAGCGGTTGCGCGTCGAATTCGGCGACCAGTTGGCGCCCCAACAGGCGCAGCCCTGTGCCGGCGTCGAGAATGATGATCTGGCCATCCGCGCGGACCTCGACACAGGAAGTGTTGCCGCCGTAGTGGACGGTAGTCGGGCCCGGCGTCGGAATGGAGCCGCGCACGCCCCAGAACTTCACTCGCGTCAGCCCCCGCGAAGACGGAGCAGCCGGGCCCGGCCGTTCTTCCTGGGTGGCGGCTGGGGCGATTTTGCGCGCTCGGCTGCCGCTGGTTGAGATTCTGTTCATCGGCGCATGTGGCTCATTTGAAGGCCACTGTAGCGCGTTACGGGCGGGACTTAAAGGTCAATTGCATTGAAAGCGGGTGTTGCTTCGCATTATCGTTCCCCACAACACTGTCTCCATGCAACCGACGGCAGCGCAACCGCAGACGGTGGTAGTGACCGGCTTGTCGAATCGGGAGTTTCTGGAACTCCACGCCCGATCCGGGCGCATCGGGCTTTCGGGCGGCGTCACCTTTGTGGACAAGGCCATCTGCCGCGCCGAGCGACATCTGGATGAGCGCGCGCAGTGGGGTTCGTGGTCGCATGCATTCCTCTTCCAGGGCCAGCGCCCGGACGGCCATCACTGGGTAATCGAATCCGACCTGCAAGTGCACCGCAAACACATCCAGCTCGGGGTGCAGGAGAATCGCATTTCAAAGTATTTCGACGAGGGGCTTCACACCAACCTGGCAGTGCTCGACTTCGGGTTGGCGGAAGCGCAGGTCGCTTGCCTGTTGCGTGAGGGTCTGGAACTGGTGGCCAACCGGGCGCGCTATTCGTTGCGCGAGCTCTTCGGCACCTTGCTCGCCTTGCAGCGGCCCGAACTGCGCAGCCGGCATAACGTGCTGGCCCGCGAGAGTTCGATGTTCTGCTCGGCCCTGGTGCAACACCTCTTCCGCAGAGCCGGCCTCGATCTCGCGCCGGGAGTGGACCTCAAGAATACCACGCCTGAGGACATTGCCCGGACCACCCTGCCGCACGTCACCTATCTGCTGCAACGCCAGGTGCCGCACAGCAAAATCGCCGAGTTGAAAACTCGCCTGCGCCGGCGGGTCGGCGCGCGTATCCGCCAGTTGCGCAGGCGCAGAGCGAAAGCCGCGCGGAGCGCAAAAATTGCCGGTTGAAGCCCTGGCCGCCTCTTGGCACCATCCCGCCATGTCGTGCGACAACAGAAAGCCGTCCTCTTTCATTCCCGCAGCCTCAAAGAGCGGGCGGCGCAATAAAATGCAAATCCCTACTGACAATGAAACGCTTCGGCGCGGCGCCATCACGGCGGCTCTCGCCACCTTCCTCTTCGTCTTTGTCCCGTTCCACCAGGCTGCCGGCGCAACGAATCAAACTAACAGCCCCGCCCCAGCCGGGCCGCCGCTAGAGGTGGCCGACGGGTTCCTGCTCGCGATTCCCAAAGCCGGCTTCGGCAAGGACTACCTGTTCACGGCTTCGCTGATCCCGCAGGCCCAGGCGGCCACCAGCACCGGCCTGGCCGGCAAGATTGTCCGCTTCGAGCTGTTCCCGGATGGGGTAGATATGTATGAATCCACGCGAGGGCTGGTCGTCACCGAAGACCTGCCGGCGCGGCGGCTGCTGGCGAGCTTTGCCATCGTGCGGCAGGACGCGGACCGCGTAGTAGTTGATTTCAACAAGGGGATGCGCCGGGTATTCACGGAGGCATGGACGGCCGGCGGCGGGCTGGACCTGGCAGAGCGCGACACGGTGCTGGAGGTGCCGGAGAGCCGGGTGTTCGACGCCCGCCAGGAGGAAGGCCGCCTCGTCATCCGCCAAAGCGTTCAGGCGCGCAACCGCCAATCGAATCAGAACCTCGAGGCCCGCTACGAAGTGCGCTACTTCCTGTCGCCCTACCAGCCGGGCGGGTTTGAAGGCAAGGAGATAGAGGTCCCCGACGCCCGCTACGTTCGCTACTTCGAGACCGAAGGACACCTCGAGCCGGTCACGGGCCGCGTCTCGTCGCGCATTGCGCGCTTCGACCTCCGCAAGCCAGTGGTGTTCTATTACTCGGCCAACACGCCCACCAATTACGCCGGGGCAGTCCAGGATGGCATCCTTTATTGGAATCGGGCTTTCGGCAAAGAGATCGTACAGGCCAGGAAGGCACCCCCCGGCATCACCGCGCCCGACGCGAAATATAACGTCATCCAGTGGGTGCCCTGGGACAACGCCGGTTTCGCTTACGCCGATGTGTTGCTCGATCCGCTGAACGGCGAGTCGGAGCACGGCCAGGCCTACATCACCACAGTCTTCGCCTTCAGCGGCAGGGCGCGCGCCCGCGTCCTGCTCCGGGCGATGGAGGATCTCGCCGCGCCGAAGAAGGACGAGAAGAAACACGAGGGGGAGCCGCGCCTCGGGGTGCCGTTTTTGGTGCCGGCGCCGGGCTGCCAGGTGGACCCCCGGGCCTTCGCCCAACAGATGGCCCACGGCCTGCAAGAAGTGCTGGCCAGCGACAAGCTGACCGACGAAGCCGTGCTGCGAGCATCGCAGGATTACGTCCGCGAAGTGGTGGCACATGAAGTCGGGCACGTGCTCGGCCTGCGCCACAATTTTGCCGGCAGCCTCGCCGCCACCCTCACTCGCACGGAGCTGAATGACTGGTTCAAGGCCTACATGGCCGGCCAGCCGACCGACGCCTACACCAACAAACTGCCGTCCAGTTCGATGATGGAATACACGATCTTCAAGGGCGCCGTGTTCATCGGCTGGCAGATGCGCATGACCAAGGAGGCGCTGCCGCATGACCGCGCCGCCATTCGCTGGGGCTACTTCGACGATGCCGAAGCGCGCACCAACAAGATGCTTTTCGCCACCGACCAGGACGTGGGGCGCTATGGCGACGTGCGGCAGTTCGATTACGGCCCGGACCCGGTCGTCAGCGCTTACGCCGAGATGGCCGAGATCATTGACCTGCTGCCGAACAATGTGATCGAGACCTTCATCCGCGCGCGGGCTCCGCGCAACCCGCATGATCGCATTCCCCTGGCGCAGGTGAACCTGAGCTTTACTGGCTACGCCTCACAATTGGCCGCCCAGTTCGCGGACATCATTTCCTGGTTCAGGGCTGACAACCGCTCGTTGCGCGTCGAGAACCAGTTCGACTTCATCGGCGACCTGAACCGCCAGGAGCGGCTGGACGCCCACTGGAAACGCCTCAACGCCCAAATCGAGCAACTCGGCGGCGTGGACCGCGCCGCCTTCTCGATGATGCCCGTGGACCTGAAGTTGGAGCTGAAACGTGAGCCGGCCGGGGTTCCTGTCGCCCAGCGGCTCAGCGCCACCAACCTTACCGCCCGGCTCGAAAAGCTGCTGGCCTCGCCCAACTACACGAACTTCGTCGGACTCGACGACAAGAAATACAGCTTCACCAAAGAAGAGCGCGCCCTGATCCTCCAGCGCGGCAGCAAGTGCTTCGAGGAGCTGGAGAAGGAGCTGACGAAGCAGATTTGCCAACGCCTGGAAGACGCCCCCCGCACGCTGGGAGTCGAGGCGGCCAAGACCGTCGGCGACGAGGACATCGTGGCCAAGCTGGAGCAGCGCATCACGGAATTGGCCAAGCTGGTCATCATGGCCAAACAGGACGGCGGGAGCACCAATGATAATCAGCGCGTCGCGGGCAAGCTGGACAAAGGCTACGTGGAAGTCATGGATTTCAAATACGACCTGGACACTCGTCTTGCCGCCGCCAAGATGCTCAACGAGAAGACCGGCTCGTTCAAAGGCTGGGCTGACGATGCCAAGACCGAGCTCAACAACCAGTTGAAGGGCGAGGTCGAGTCGGCGCTGAACCTCAGCCACTTCAAGGATTTCAAGGTCGCCCTGCTTTCCCGGCCCTTGCGGGATTGGTATCAGCGACAGCAGGATCTCCTGGCGCTGCTGCCGCTGGTTCCCGCCACGAACCAGCCTGCGGGCGGCGGCTCGCCGCCGCTGCCGCCACGGTAGCAGGCCGAATTCCCCCGCCGGGCCTCAGGCCGTCGCGTCGCTTGCGGCGGCGGTCGGCGTTTCGCCGTGCGCGGTGGCCTCCTCGGCGGCTTCGAGTGTCGCGTAATAGACCCCGAGGTTGTGCTGGGCGGTCTTGTCGCCGGCACGTGCAGCGCGGCAGAACCATCTGACCGCCTCGCGCACATCCTTCGGCACGCCGCGCCCGGTTTCGTAGCAAAGGCCGAGATTGCATTGGGCGGGGGCGCATTCCTGCTCCGCCGCACGGCCATACCACTTGACGGCTTCCTCGTAGTTCTGCGGCACCACCTGGCCGGTTTCGTAGAAGACGCCCAGGTTGAACTGTGCCTGCGGCTCGCCCTGCTCGGCGGCGGCATGGTACCACTTGACGGCATCGGCGTAATTCTGCGGTACGCCCTGCCCGGTCTCGTAGAGGACCCCCAAATTGAACTGCGCCGCCGCATCGCCCTGGTCGGCGGCTTCGCGGAACCACTTGGCCGCCTGGCCGTATTCCTGGGGCACCCCGAGGCCGGCTTGATAGCAGAAGCCCAGGTAACACTGCGCTGCCGAGTCGTTCTGGTCAGCCGCGCGGCGGAACCACTTCAGGGCCTCGGCGTAATCCTGCGCCACCCCCTGGCCGGTTTGATAGCAAATGCCGAGGTAACACTGCGCGGTGGCCTCGCCTTGTTCGGCGGCCTTGCGCATTTCGTCAAAGGATTGCCAGGTCCGGCGGTTCGCTTGCATTAATCTCAACGACTACTAGTCCGCAAACTGCTTCAGACCGAACAGCTCCGCTGCCTCGATCCGCGCGCTCGCTGCCCCAAAATAGATTCAAATTCCCCGATTTCAAGCGGTCATTTGGACGGCCCGGCGGGGCGATGCTAAACTAGCCTTGAATATCAGCTTGTTTATGAACCGATACCCGTCCTACCGCCATTTGCCTCCCTTGGCTGGAGTGTGTTCGATGGACGAGGCCAGGAAGCCCGGCCTTTCGGTCGAAGAATGCGTTCGCCGGCTCAAGCGTTACCATTACGCGTTCAAACGCCTGCACCAGATCTTCACCGCACGCATCACTGCCGAGCCTGTGTACGAACTCAAGATGGGCTTCAGCCTGCACGCGCTTCTCTGCGCCGAACACACCAGCGCGCTCCGCAAGAGAGTCGGCGAGATGCGCGAGCCGCCGCTGGGGCGTCGAGCCCGACCCGCGAGTGCTGGCCTACTCGACTACCTACCAGACCGTCCGCGCCGACTTGAAGGAATTGACCGGCTCGGCGTAGCTCAGCCGGAGTGCCGGCCTGTGCCAGCGGCTTAGGCCATTCAGGCCGTATGAGCCGGCAACATGCCGGCGCTCCGGTCTTGGGCTTTCCCAACATCCTCCTTGCATTCCGCGCCGGCGATGGCAGGTTCTTGCGTACTTAGATGATTGTGGCCTTTCCAAGGCCTGGTGGATCTTCAATGAACCCCGTTCAATGACGATTTGAAACCCGATAGTCGGGAACAGTCCAGGAGGCAGTCAGCAAGTAAATAGAAAGCATAATGAACACAAAATTATTCGTGGGGAATCTTTCCTTCGACGTTACGGAAAACGATCTGCAAGATCTTTTCGTCGCCTTCGGCCCGGTGAATGAGGTCAATCTCATGACCGACCGTTCCACCGGCCGCTCGCGCGGGTTTGCCTTTGTCACCATGGCGACGCCCGAAGGCGCGCAGGCGGCCATTCAAGGGATGGCCGGCAAGGATGTGAAAGGCCGCGCGCTCACTGTCAATGAAGCCCGGCCGCGCGAAGAGCGCAGCGGCGGCGGTGGCGGCGGCGGTGGCGGGCGCGGCGGCTACGGCGATCGCCGTGGCGGCGGTCGCTCGCGGTCTCGGTATTAATCGGTTGTATCCAGTCGGGGCGGAAGTCCGGGGAACCGGCTCCGCCCGACTTGTCCCCCCTGGCCTGCCCCGGGCAAACCCCCTCAAACGCACGAAGACCTTCTGAGCGTCGAAGAACCCATTGAGATCGAAGGCACAGTCTCCACGGTGCTGCCCGGCACGATGTTTCGCGTGAGACTGGACAACCAGCATGAGATTCTCGCCCATCTCTCCGGGAAGATGCGCAAGCACTTCGTGCGGCTGACCGTGGGCGACCGCGTCCGATTGGAGATGTCGCCCTACGACCTGAGCAAAGCCCGCATTACCTATCGGCTTCGTTAACGTGGACATGCGCGGCCTTCTGCGCTGGCCGATGCGGGGGCGAGCGGCTAGCATGGGCCGCATGGCAATGACACGTCATTGTTGGAAGTGCGGCACGGAATACAAGTTGCCAGGCATGCCGGGCCGTTCGGAGTCCTGCCACCGCTGCGACTCGGATCTGAAGGTGTGCCTCAATTGCGTCAGCTACGACCCGCGGGTCGCTGAGCAATGCCGTGATCGCCGCGCCGACCCGGTCGCGGAAAAGCATCTCGCTAACTATTGCGAGTACTTCGAGTTTGTGCGGCGCGAGTTCGTCCCGCCGGCAGAAGATAGGTCTCGCGAAGCCAAAGCGCGGAACACTTTGAAGAAGCTGCTGGGAGACTAGCGCAGCGAGAGGAGCCCGGGCTGGGGGCTGTCGTTGATCAGGCGGCGCGGCTGAACCTGACCGAGTCGCCGTAACGCTTGTTGTCGGTCCGGATACGCGCCGATAAGGTCCGGCCCACGGCGCGCAGGAGAGGGGTCGCGATTTCCGGCGCTTCACTGGCCAGCTTGTCGAAGGCCGCGGTAGAAATCTTCACCACCAGGCTCTCGCTATTGGCCACGACATCGGCCGAGCGCGGGCCGTGGTCGAACAGGGAAATATCGCCAAAGAAGTCCCCCACGCCCAGGGTGGCCAGAATGGTTTCCTGGCCCATCACGCTGATGCGGGCGCGCAGCTCCCCTTCGAGGATGAAATACATGCTGTCACCCGGCTCCCCCTGCTTCACAATCACAGTCCATTGCGGAACCCTCTCGACTTCTACGAACCGGGCAAGCCGCTCAAGCTGCTCGTCGGTCATGCCCCCCAGAATTTTGATCCGGCGCAATGCGCGGGGCTCAAGCCCGCGGGGGGTCGTCAGGGCCGCCGAGTTAGCGGCGGGGCCGTCGTGCTTTGACCGGAAGAACATTTGGAGCTCAGGCACATCGGTCGCCTTTTGCCAGCAACTGTTCCGAGTGGCGTAAATCCAGGTCTCGGCTGTCACCCGCTCGTCTTTGACCCAGGAGACCAGTGTCGGCAGTTCAACCGGTCCGTATGCGGTCTGGTCAACGCCCCAAACAATAAAACCGGTCTCTGTACTGATAGCAGCCATGGCAATAGCACCTTATACCACAATATTGGCTGCCAATAAAGCAAAAAGAGTTGCGGTCCGTAATGCCTCAGTGGAGGCGGGTAGGGCACGTCACTCCGTGCGCGCCGGGTAGTCACAGAGCGCGACGGCGCGCACGGAGTGACGCGCCCTACCGCCGTCGCTGACCGGTTGCTGCGGCCCCCCAGCGCCAAACAAAAACCCCCTCCCGATTTTCTCGGGAGGGGGCTCAAGGAAGGTACCAAGTCAGCTTAGAACTTGTAGATGACGTTGGCTGCCAGCATGTAGGAGTTTATCCGGTCGGGTTCGCCAGCAACGCTGCCGCCGAACATATCGTTGCCGTTCGCGGAGTGATCCCAACGGAATTCCACGCGGCTGATGACGTTCTTCCACAAGTCATACTGCACAGTGCCAGTGAGGGCGAAGATCTTGGCCTCGCGAGCGTCCGGGATCCCCACGCCGTTGACTTCGAGGTCAAATTTCTCTTTGGTATAGTCTGCCCGAACATGGAAACTGAGCTTCTCCGTGGCCTGATACGAAACATATTCGGCCAGTGCCCAGGCGTACGGGCTCAATGAGACTTGGCTACCATCCACATTCCGGCTCATATCCTGGTAATTGAGGTAATCAAACGCTACCCCCAAGCGAAGCCCCGTCACCGGCGTCGCCACCGTAGCTCCGACGTAGTAACTGCTCTGGTTGGCGCCGAAACCGGAGCCCCAGACTGAACTGTTGTAGCCACTGACGACGCCACCATATAGCGTCGAGCCGCTGAGGAATCCCATGCTATCGGGCGCGGTCAGAGCGATTGAACCCATGTAGGTCTTGAAGGACTCGGCTTTGGCATCCGTTCCTTGCAGGCTCGAAGGGTCGATGCCGGCTGCGTTGTAGAGGTTGTTCCAAAATCCCGCAAACGGCCCGCCGACCATACCCGACGATCCGTTCTGTGCGCGGCCGTTGATGGTGGAGCTGACGGTATCAGCTACGCCGGCCGAGGCACTGAACGCGTCGCAGAAGCGGTAGCTGGCGAGCACGCCCGTGTGGGTCTGCGGCTCGAGGGTGTTGCCGTACGAATGGGTGAAGTTCGGGTTGTTGCCGGACTCGAGGGATTCATAGCCGATGATGCTGTCAAAGACACCCATCTTGAAGTCCAGCCCCGTTCCGATCGGGGCGCGCAGGGCGACGTAGGCCTGCCTAACGCCGAAGTCACTGGTATTTATGCCCGTGGATGAGGTGCCCAGCACGTTGGCGTCTGGCCCGAACCACAAATCGGCGCGGTACCCGGCGGCCCAGTCCGATTCGTCCAAAGGCTTGGAGATCGTGAGCTGGATGACGTCCAGGTTAAAGCCATCGGCCTTGCTCGGCGAGTTGAACTTGTACGGCGGCAGATTGGCGTTGCCAGTGCCAGGGTTCCATTCCGCCGACGTATCCACGTAGCCGCTGATCGTCGTGGCGGCGAGCGCGGTCATGACCGGGCTCGGCTGTTCCTCGGCTTTGGCAGCGGATGCGAGGCTGACTACCCCGAGGGCAGCCAGGGCTGTTGTCCATTTATTAAACTTCATTCGTTCCTCCGATGTTTTTGCTTGTTACGTTTACTCTATAACCATGCAATAACTATGCTTAGAGAGGGTAAAACCGGTTTACCCTCGCACCAAAACCGGTGCATTTCGGGCAATAAATAGGACAAAGCCATTTCGTTGACAACAACTATTTTCACTATTTTTCCCTGCTGCGAACAGGGAGTTTCCGCGCGGAGAGGGCGGGCGCGGGGGCGTGGGGCCGACTCGCGACCAGCATTCGTTAGCGAGGCAAGCAGGCGTCGGCCGGCAACTGGGCGGCCAATTGCCGGGCTTGCAGGATCAAGTCCAGGTCGGCGGCCAAATCCCCGAAACGGAACCTGGGCATCCCGCTTTGCTGCTGGCCGAGCAGTTCGCCCGGGCCCCGCAGCTTCAGGTCCGCCTCCGCAATACGGAAGCCGTCCGTTGTCTCCTCGAGCACCCGCAAGCGCGTGCGCGCCTCCTTGCTTTTCGCGGCGGCCACCAAGATGCAGTAGGAATTGTGCGCGCCCCGGCCGATGCGGCCGCGGAGTTGATGCAGTTGGGCGAGGCCGAACAGTTCGGCGTTCTCGACCAGCATGAGGGTCGCGTTGGGGACATCCACCCCCACCTCGATCAGTGAGGTCGCTAACAGCACGTGGATGTCGCGCGCGCGAAAGCCGGCCATGACTTCCTCCTTATCTTTGGGCCGCAGCCGCCCATGCAGCAGCCCGATGCGAAAGGGCGCCAGGGTCTGTTGCAGGGTCTCGAACTCCTTCGTGACTGCCTTGACCCCGTTGGGGCCGGTCTCCTCGACCCGCGGATAGACCACATACGCCTGCCGGCCTTCTGCGAGTTTGCCGCGGATAAACGCCCACACTTGTGGCAGCTTATCCGGCGGACGGACAAAGGTCTTGATGCTCCCGCGGCCGGGCGGCAGCTCATCAATGACGGAGACGTCCAGCTCGCCGTAGAGTGTCAGTCCCAGGGTGCGCGGAATGGGCGTCGCGGTCATCACCAAGAGGTGTGGATAATGGCCCTTGCGCACGAGTTGTTCTCGCTGCACCACGCCGAACTTGTGTTGCTCGTCAATGATCACCAAGCCGAGATTGTCCGGCGCAAACCCGGTCTCGATGAGCGCGTGCGTGCCGATGGTAAGGGTGGGTCGCTGCCGGACGCCGGATGCTGGATTCGGACTTCGGCCTTCGGAC
>Ga0074044_10001906_pt1 | contig 18420 bp, 5 predicted proteins | sample BogForMeECP23OM1_FD_94443 | JGI IMG/M metagenome (GOLD analysis project Ga0074044, IMG submission 94443) | Bog forest soil microbial communities from Calvert Island, British Columbia, Canada - Bog Forest MetaG ECP23OM1 | ecosystem: Environmental > Terrestrial > Soil > Wetlands ...
CGCGAAAGCCTCCGTAGCCACAGATGTCGGAGGAGTCGGCGAAGCCCTCGGCGAATCAGGAGTCATCGTACCACCACGAGACCCAACACAACTCGGCGAAGCACTCGCAAACCTACTCACAAACTCGCAGTACTCCAAAAAAATGGGCGCCGCTGCACGCGACCGAACCCTGAACGAATATGCTTTACCGAAATTCGCCGACGAATATCGAGGAGTATACAAACAGTTGAACACTAAATGATTCCTCAAAAATTCCGCTACCACGTCTTAGCTAGGACCGTGGCCGAAGTTGACTCGAAACCTTCCAACCCTGAAGAAGTAGCGGTTCTTCTTGAAGTCCTAGGATTTTTCAAGAAAGACAATTTGGAACCAACCAAATTTTCTGAAATCTCAAAAAAAGTTCAACGACTAATCCCATTTTATTCCGAAGAAAAAAATGATAATTATAAAAAAAACGGTAACGACATTCGATGGAAGCATGTACGGACGTTCGCTTCCGGGATGATCTTCAGCGCTCTCTGGAGCCTCATGCTCCTAGCTCTTTACTTAGGAGGGATCAGCCTATGGACCGCCAACCCAGATAAAGCCGGACCAATTCCTGCCCTTCTCGCAACCTCAATCGCCGTCGGCGTAGTCATATCATTCATCGTCACTGGAGGAGTGCAACAAGTATTCACGTTCAGAATGAGCTTCTACAGGCTTCAGGACAATCTCCCACTCGCTAGGAAGGAGGCGGTGAGAAGTTACTGGGTAGGATTTCTGGCAATCGCTATCGCTGCAAGCGCATTCATAATAATGAACGGCGTCGCTGTCGTCTCACCGCTACAATTCATCTTGTATACCGTACTGTTCCTCATCCTCCTCGGCGGTTACCGAATCCTAGTCACACCACTATACTCCTACCGAAAATTTCCGTTGATCGGCATCGGCTTAGCGATAGCACTTACATCACTCTACGCCGCATACTACACGCTGAAAGCCGTGGGCGTCCTAAGCCCGTACGACGTGATAATCGCCCAAGTCATCGCCCTCGTAATTCTAAACGCAATCACAGCATTCGAATCTCTCCAGTCAATTCTACGTGAGAAACGTCACGCGACCCAAAACCAATCATTATACCATAATCCCGTTCCGCTGAAAAATGTTAAACAGCCAAGATTAGGCGTCGTCTTCATAGAAATGCTGCCGCTCTACTTGTTCGGGACAATGTTCTACGTACTCCTATTCTCTGATCGATTGGCAAGTTGGATATCGACCAGCGGACCTATTCTGCTAATCTACAATGCCAACTACCAATTCGGAGCCGACATCGCTATGCTCGTCCTAATCCCACTAACCGGACTCATCTACTACTTCTTAGAAGGATTATCCGAACTATTACAAAACGAATCTTCGAAAACAAATATCGCCAACAGAACAGCTCTAAAGAGCACAGTTTACCGTTACGTCGAAAAAATGTTCACTATCATAGGATTGGCTGCGGGAGTTTGCGTTATCGTGCTGTGGCAGTATGCTGATTCAATCGTGCAGATGACGAACGGTCAACCTGAAAGTGTTCTAGTCCTACGCGTCGGCCTGATCGCGTACTCGCTCTTCGCATTCTTCCTTGCTAACACCTTCATAAGTTTCTCGTTCAGAAGATACTCCACTCCAGCTCTTCTCCTATTCCTCGCGACAGTTGTCGAGCTTGGTACGAACCTCATTGGTCCGCGCATGTTTTCAGGCTGGAATCCAATTTACGGATTGTTAGGGAGCATCATCTTAGTCACCATAATTTCAAGCCTGAACACTGTAAATTTCATCCGACAAGCACACTACTTCTACTACGCAGCATTCTAAACGCATCACGCGAACTTCTCAACGTCAGCCTGGTATCCAGTCAGCTACATAGTGACCTGAATCGTGAACATCTCGACAGTGTGGATTTATGGGAAATTGGGGTTGACATTAAAGAATCAAAAAGTCAACCGCGCCAACTGAAAATAACACGCATCATGACAATTATCGAACAATTGTCTCTATATGCCTCCTAATATACGCCAAAACATGGCAGAGAAGTCAAGACTAGAAAGAACGCTTTACGCGACCAAAGAATGGATAATCCCGACCAAGATTGGGAAAACTTGCAACTTCTCAGGCCAATCATTGAATGGCCCCCATTCGGCTACATTATTGGGAATCAGCCAGAGAGAGTGAGATAACGACTCGAGTAATGGTGATCGGGGGAACTCGTCCAGAGTTCATCAAACTTGCCTCACTCATCAGCAATCTTCAGGAGATCCCTCAGGTCGATCTCATATTCATACACTCCGGACAGCATTTTGACGAAGCGATGTCCGACAGGATTATCGAAGAACTTGGGTTGCCAGATCCCGTGCAGAATTTTGATGTCGGAAACAGATCTGATGTGCAGCAGATTGCAAAGACACTTCGAGAATGTGAATCAGCCATCCGAAATTACGAACCAGACATCGTCCTGGCTGAGGGCGACACAAACACCGTCGCCGCAGTCGCAATGACTGCCAAAAAGATCGGGACACCATTTGCGCATGTGGAAGCTGGACTGCGAAGCTTTGACCGATCAATGCCCGAAGAGGTCAACAGAGTTATTGCAGACGCCTGCTCAGAATTATGCTTCTGCCCAACCGAGATCTCAGCTGTAAATCTCTGCGGAGAAGGCGTTCTTCCAAATCGGATACGAATCACTGGAAACACGATCGTCGATGCATGCCAAAAATATTTGCCCAAGGCCTTCACGAAATCGAACATCCTACGCGAGATCGGTCTAAGCGACAGATTCGGATTAGTGACAATACACAGAAGAGAAAACGTCGACAACCCTGAAAAGCTCTCCAGAATAATTGACGCTCTGTGCGGCCTTGATGAGATTGATCTGGTCTTCCCAATTCATCCAAGGACCCAAAAACGTTTAGCAAAATCTGTATCATGGCAGCGCACATCGACCGCGCCAAATTTGATTCTCAGTTCTCCTCTCGGTTACCTTGATTTCCTGAGACTGCTGGCATCCTCAACCTTAGTCCTAACCGACTCGGGAGGTGTTCAGGAAGAGGCCCTCACTCTACGTGTCCCATGTTTAACATTAAGAGAGAACACGGAAAGACCTGAGACTGTGATTGCTGGAGGAAATAGACTCGTAGGAACGGAACCGCAGTTGGTCAAGTCATCAGCTCGAGAAATTCTTTCCGATCGCGAAAGAGCCGTAGCTGGAATTGCAAGAGAAAATCCGCTCGGGGATGGAAAGGCTGGCGCCAGAATCGCCAAGCTCTGCGTCGACTATTGTGAAAACACATATTCCACAGTTACCGTCTCAACCCCCCAACTAGTAGCTCCAATCTTTCTCACCGTCGGAACAATGGAACAAGGTATTACAGTCACCGAATTCTCTGATAGAGTCGGCGGACTGGTTACGATGATTTACGACAAGACAGGCTCGCCGATGTTCCCAAACCCAGACCTATGTTTGGAGAACGGATGGTCTGTCTGTCTACTCGGTCATAAACCGGACCATCACAATACAAGACAAATTACGAAAAATATCAGCACAATTCCAAGTCGACAGTGAGCTCAAAGATGATTGTCGAACTACTCTTGTACGGGTTCTCAATCATCTTTGTCGCGTACATGATCAGGCACCTCATCTTCGTCGGATGCGTTGCTCTGAGAAGAAAAGCCAATGATAATTATCAAGGTCACGCCGGATTCTTCCTTCCAACAGTTACTATCATCGTTCCAGCTAAAAACGAGGAGCGCGTAATCAGCAGGCTCCTCTCTAGGATAACCCGTCTCACATACCCGGAGGAGAAGCTAACTGTCATCGTAGTGGACGACAATTCAACCGACGCAACAGGTAGGATTGCAGATGCGTTCGCCCAGTTGCATCCGCGTTTTTCCGCCATCCATAGAACTGGGGGAGGACATGGGAAGGTAAGTGGTCTAAATGCTGCGCTCCCGAGCGCTACAGGAGAACTAATAGTAGTCTTTGATGCCGACTATATTCCGCAACTCAACTTGATAGAGAAACTTGCTTGCTATTTCGTAGACCCACAAGTAGCAATTGCTCAGGGCAGAGTTACCGTACTTAATGAGCAGCAATCACTTGTCACGCGACTCGTCACATTGGAGAGGACGTCCGGATACGTGATTGATCAAGTGGCACGAGATAAGTTAGATCTAACACCACAGTACGCGGGAACCGTAGCTGCAATTCGAACAGCTTTCCTACATGATTGCGGCGGATGGGACGAGAACATATTGGCTGAGGACACAGACCTGACCTTGAAAGCTGTCTCAACAGGCTGGAAGGTTCGATACACACCGATTGCCGAATCCTATGAAGAGGCCGTTTCAACCTGGAGAGCCTACAGAAAACAAAGACGACGATGGGCGTACGGCCACACTCAATGTGCATTAAAATATTTGGTACCTGTGCTTACAAGCCGCAACATGAATTTCAAGCAAAAAATAGACGCTTTCCTCATGATGGGAGTATACTTAGTACCCGTCCTTGTAGGTCTAGGGTTGCTCCTAACCACCATAATTGGTTCATCTCTCATCTCTCAAATCTTCATAGTCGCGGAAGTATTCCTGATCTTCGGCAGCGTCGGTAACTTTGCACCATTCTTTGAGGTCGTGTTTTCGATGAGAATGGATGGAAGAAAAATGCGCCCGACGGATCTGGTCCTACTCGCAGTAAGCTTCTTCTTCAACGTTCTCATCTCAACCGACGCATTGGTTTCGTTGCTCAAAGACAAGTTACTAGGAAAACACCTCATCTGGGTGCCTACCATCCATACGGGAAGCATTTCATAGTTGAATTCCTTGAGTTGATGAATACACATGAGCTACAGCCATTTTGCGTTGTACTCGTATGCAATCGCGATCGTGACCAGTCTCGGTTTAATTATTCTGACCAGATATGGTGTACGCGACAGCGGAAGAAGGGTAATCCCAAACGTAGCCTTACGTCTGCTGCCCGAAAGGTACCCAGTTCCAGACCTCGAGGAGAATGGAGATATGAAACATAGCATCGGAAGCGCAACTGTCATCGATACCGATTTCGCGATAGCTCCACAGACTGAGCTTACTAAGGATCTAATCATAAAAGGGAACCTAACTCTCGGCGACGGCGCGAGATTGCATGGAAGCGCCAAGGTCTCAGGTTCAATCCATTTGGGCCCTAGCGCTCTAGTCATTGGAAACCTCGTCTCTAAGACTGAGATCTCTATTGGCCCTCGGGCTGAGGTTGTGGGGATTCTTCACTCGAATGAAAACATCCGGCTGTTGCCTTTCTCGAGCGTGAGCGTTTCCGCGGTAGCGGGAGGCTCAATTTACATTAGTGAAGGCGCGAGAGTAGGAAAACAAATCCTGGCCAACGGCGGCATCATCTACACTCCTTCTGAGCATAAAACCAAAACTGTGGAGGTTTCGAACTATGCATCTCCCCCTGCGCCGATCTCTACGCAATCTTCACCGCCAATATCACATTTGCATCGCTTACCTTGGATTTTTGATCGATTGAAGAGTATGTTTGTTTCATGATCGGAGAAGCTAGCGTTTGCACAGAAGACTATTCGCAACGCTAACAATCATATTATTCATAGCATCGACTCTCGCGGCCATCAATCCTGTTCAAGCGCACTTCACCCTCGGGAATTTAACTGGCACATTTCGTTTTCACACGCTCGATTTTGATCCGCACGTTTCAGGTCCAATTGGTTACGTTTGGCCAGGTGGCGGTGAAAATTCGTACGCAGGCGCTTCGAACTTCGTCTCGAATCTCCTTTCGCCCGGTTACGAGTCACCGTACCCCTGCCGTCTTGCCGGAGAGGATCCAAACCAAATTCCATCCAACCAGTGTAATCCTGCGGGAGCTCCGAGTGATTCTTGGTATCAATTGCAGGGCAGCGCGTATGCGCCATTCGGCGCCGTTCTCGCCGGTTCAACGGGTGATTTGATTTTCGCGCTCAATGCCACCGCAGGCTTTACCCAGTGTGATGTGAGCGTTGTGGGGAGTACGGGTAGTTGTGCGGGCACACCAAACACTGGAACAAACAATATTTGCACCGCAGCTTCGCCTACTGGTGGACTGGGCCTCTCGCGTCCGTGCGGATGGTCGAATTGGATGATCTTGATTCCGCCAGGATTCCAATTCCCAACCGACGCATCCGATATCGTTACAACGCTAACAAACAATGGCGCCAACATTTACGTAACAAAATTGTCACCATACGACCGTTACGCTCCGAATTGGACTATGATCACAATTCAAGTTGACGCAGCCGTCAATCCTGGATACAATCATCAATTCATCAACTTCACGAGGGCCGGAGAATGGTACTACGCAAGAGTCAACGATGTCACCGCACCGCCGGTGGCTGGTAGATACTTCTTCAAAATGTTTCTAATGGGAGATAGCGACGTCTACGGCGTAGGACCGACCCTGCCCGGCCAAGGAGCGCTCGGACAGCTGCCCGACATGTGGGTTCCTCCTCAGAATTGGCCCGTGTTGCTTGTGAAAGGTGAGATTGATCCAGGAATTCTCACCGGTACTGTTCGGTATGCTGGATATAATTCAACGTTGTATGGTCAACCGATTGGCGAAGCGGGTCGTGTTTACGCGCATATGGAAACGAAAATTGATCCGTATACCGGCCAGCAGATCACTCAATGCCCTGCAATCGGTCAGCCTAGCGTGCCTGGTTGTACGGATGCGATGGGTTATTTCAACGCCACCGCCACCGGACATTATGAAGTGGAAGGCGTCGCGCCAGGCGTATACACCCTATATGCTCAGGCAGCTGGGTTCCCAACGCAACTATGCGCCAGTAGCGTAACAATCTTGAAGGGTCAATCGTTGCACTTCGACTGTTACGTGCAACCAGGTCCGGTGATTCATGGGAACGTGTTCACGAAACACCAGTTCGGTGACGAACCATGGATGGGAGAGCTTCCACTATGCACCAGTACCAGCACACCTGAAGCCTGCTCGACTCAAACATACAATGAATACATCAAAATCGAATTGTACGATTCACCGACCTTAAACAACATCCCTGCACCGAGCGCCAACATGATCTCCTGGTCACCCATGCCATGTGTGGCAGGAGGTCAAGAACTCTATTTTGGCAACGGTCACGCAGCGGGCTGTGGAGATCCTAGACTGGGAAGCGAAATAGCATTCCCGTGGCATGAGTACGATTCTTCAAACGGATACGTTCGCGACGTATCCGAAAGCACCTGTTTTGTTCCAGCTCAATCAAACTGTAACACCATTTCCGTAAACGAATTTGATTCGTTGACATCCGACCCACAAGGAGTTGGTCCTCCTCAACATTGGCTTGTTACGGGCGGCACGACGACTCCGTTTCATTTCGAGTTTGGTGTGAAATCAGAATACGGTGCCCCGCGAGATCTCGACGGAATGGTTCCACAAGTATACGCAACGTGGGTGAACGGATTGACGCCTGGTAGGTACTATGCTCGTGCATGGGCCTTCCGTTACGTTCAGACTGCGCTGGATGGATCTACGTTTCAGGAGTACTATTTTGATGTTACACCACAAGAGTGGGCTGGCGATGTCACATTACCAATCGACTTACGATTGAGCAGCTGGGTCAACAAGACTGTACACTACCATAACATTCCAGGAACAATAAACGAGGATACGATCAATACGGGCGCAGGATTTCTATACGGATACCTTACAGGCAGTAACGATCAGATCTACTCATACAACGTAACCGCGCTTGGATATCACGGGTATTACGCTATTGCCCCTGGAGGACCAGACACACCTTGTGGCGCAGTGACTCCGAGCAGTCTCTGCGGATACTTCTATCCGCAACCGCGCGTTGACAATGAGAATCTTGATCCGGAGAGCGTAGTGTTCGGAGCCGGAGTCAACGCTCAGGCAATCGAGAATGGTAGAGCTAACATTCAGTTCTGGGGAATTAATGACACGTGGATGGGAGAGAACTACGGAATCCCGTCCGGCACATATACTGTTGCAACAGCTACGGAAGGTTACGTGCAACAATCCCCGTTTGAACAAGTATCTTTGACGCTGAGCGGTACACCAACTCAAATCAGCGATCACATGTACCGCGGCGTAGGCTTCAACGTAACCGTCTATAGTGTGGACTGGGAAAGACCAACAGTGAACCGGCCGTGGGTGTGGGGTAACGACCAAGGTGGACTTGGTTCAGTTTCGATTCCGCCCGGATCATCAACACCGACATGTAGCACCCAAGGTGTTCCAGAGAATTGTAATCAGGTTCAGCGTGGATCAGAAATTGATTTGGGAATTTACACGCAAAATAACAGCCTCGCCGGCGTTATCGGCGACGACCTAAACCATCTACCTGTCACACTAGTTACCTCAGGACTCTTTCAGGGAGTGGGCGGCATACCATGCCCACCCGACACGGCTGTGCCAACATCACCACCAGCAACAAGCCGATCATGTACCATGATGGATGGAGGAGGACGAAACATTAGCCCAAGAGATGGAGCCAACATGAGCTACTTCGGACGCGAGGCTGGTGACCAATGGGTGGGCGGCTACACTCCCGGTGTCTTCGGATGGCTCGTAGCCACCGTTCCTGAACCCGTCTTTACGTCAATCGTGACCTGGCCAAATTCCTTTGTAACCGGAGTATACGAGATCAGAGCATTCACATTCGGCTACATTCAAGACCAAATATTCTCCGTTTACGCGCAACTAGGAGAGATCGCGGACGTCAGGTTAAATCTCGTCATAGGAGTCAACATAACCGTTGATGTTCTCTTAAAGAAAGAACATGTCATCACCGGAGCAACAGCCAACATGTCTGGTAGAGTTCGAGTTTTCGATGACCAGGGTAACCTTGTCGCGGAGTGGATGTCGAGCGAAGGAACATACGTGACAGCGAATGGTTTCGCGAGAGCAGCTGATGGAACCACAAACTTCCCCTTCATCTCCCAAGCAAACTTGACGAGACCTGGGTCAGGATTGAACAGCTACGACTTCATCCCAGCCGGCACAACGTTACTCCACATCAATATGGCAGGATTGCCTCAGCAACCACCCAGCGGTATGGAGATTACTGGAACATATTTCGGTGATCCAGTCTTCACACCCAACTCATGCGCCTTCGAACTTGACTGTTACGAATTTACATACGGCAGGTACCTGCCTTTACAGAATGTTACCTACCCCTTCGCTAATACCGGCATCCTAGGTAACCCTGACTATATGGGCGGTTGGACCGCTGAAGTTGATTTTGTGAACTGGTACGCCAACAATTCAGCCACACCTGAACCACTATCCGTTTGCGGATCAGGCGAACAAATACTACCCTACCAAGCAGTCATCGCACCACCCTCTTTTTGCACCACTCCAACCCCATCGAGCGCCGTCTTCCAAAGCACATCTGGTCCACCCGACTCGAGTATTTTTCCTCAATACTATCCTCCAGTCCAAGGTCTACTGTTAGGTGAATCATACCACATCATCCCTGGAACCACAGCAACATCAGGCATAAGCTTCACAGAAGACGCAGCTCTACACGTGTTCCTCGGTCACAGTATGGCCTTCAACCACCTCGGACCCTACTCACAAGAAGGCGTCTGGCAGATCAGCGGTGCACACCTGTCGGGTGAGGCTAGCGGAATCTTTGAGGTTGATCTGAATGGCTTCATCTCAGGTACCGCGTTGGCGTTTACTTGGGCGAACGATTTCGGACCATTAAGCTGGGCAACAGTCAGCGTGACTGGCGCATCAGGCGCATCATGGAATTATTACACTTACGACGGCCAATACGAGATGTTCCTACCTGCCGGATCTTACTCCTTAACATTCAGCGAACCTGGAATTGCATCCCAAACCCTAAGCGTCGCGGTCAGCGGCGGCGAAGTGAGTACAGCTGGAAATGTGTATATGCAGCAAAGCAACATACCCGTCCCTGAATTCAGCGGGATCGTAGTAGTAGCGTTCTTAGCGCTCGCAGCATCCGTTTGCACTCTGCGTCGAAGAAGACTGTAATTTCCTAGATCCGTTAACCCTCTGAACCAGATCCTCGATAACCTCTTCACGATTTGATGGCATTCAGGTTTTGAACCAGTAGTGATGGCCGCAATTATCATAACTTGTGAGAACATTCGTCCGGATAGTTCAACGCTCGTCTGACTTGTCTTTCAGCTTTGAATCCCGTTTACGGATCATTACGAAGCATCATCTTAGTAACCCTAAACTCAAACCTCAACACTGTACTACGCGTAGCTAAACACGTTCTAACCTTTCCAGCCTCGAACTGCTGGAGAATGGCGCGAAAGAATAATTAATTCTCTATAAATGGCACACGCAAGACATGTTTTTGTGTGCCACAAAACAACACTTAAGTATTGTTTGGGGCATGGTGGCTGATGTATGGTGATTCCCCGCGATGACTGAAACAGGGCTGAATGAGCACAGAAAACGGTTTGATCGACGATTTGCGGGAAAAATGCAAGTTCAAGTAAATTTCTACGCGTCGCGGTTGAGAATTTGCCGTAATCACTCAATTACCGTTAAATACATTCGGAGAAGCGTAGAACGCAGTTACGCAACGAGTGTTTCAGTTTGGGATTCCACCCGATTGGCAATTCGCTAATGATGTGAGCTAACATTTGAGTAAACTTAATCGTTCGAAGATTATCACAGCAATCCTTCTAATTCTGGTAACAGGATTCTCAGTAACCTCACTCTCCTACGCGACACTAACACCACTCTTCAACATTTTACCGCCCGTCGCGGCAACTCCGACAGTCAGTCTGTCGCCAAGTTCGGGTACACCGTTTACTATCGTAACCATTAACGGAGTGGGATTCGCATCACCAGGAGACACTTCATGTGTTGTTACCGGGTCGGACAGTGTTATCGGCACACCTCCTGGAGCATGTACGATTGCAACTGGGTCACTTAGTACCACGTTTACTGTTGGTAATGTTGCTCCGGGAACTTACATTATCACTGTGACCGGCAACACAGGTGATTCTGGATCCGCAACTTTCACAGTAACTGGGCCGTCACTTATTTTGAATCCTGGTTCTGGTGTTTTTGGAACGATTGTGACCTTTAGTGGTAATGGGTTCATAGCAGGCGAGACTACGTGCACTATTTCTGGTACGGGAGGTATTGTAACTGCGGCTAGCGCCTGCACTCTTACTTCCGGGAGCATTAGTCCTGGCCTAACTTTCGCTGTTGGTTCCGTCACCGTTGGAACCTACACGATTACTGTGACCGGAAGTCCATTTAACGATAAGGCAACCGCCACCTTCACCGTAACCTCAGCTCCTCCACTCGCGATCAATCTTAACCCAACTTCAGGTCAGACTGGAATTGTGGTCGCCGTTTCGGGTACCGGATTCGCGGCAGGCGATGCTGCTGGATCTCCGTACGCCTGTCTAACGGGTTCAGTGGCCTCGTTACCCTCGACATGTTCATTTAGCGCCACTGGAGTCATGAGTGCTTCATTCACCGTGCCCAATCTCCCAGTCGGTCCCTATTCAGTTCAAGCTGCAGGTATAACAGGTGATTCTGCGTCCGCAACTTTCACGGTCGTAGCTCATCCGTCAATTGCTCTCAGTCTAACGTCAGGACCGTTTGGAACAACGGTTGGTGTGACAGGTAGTGGGTTTGCGCCAAGCGATGGTGGATTGCCTTGCACAATCTCAGGCAGCGTTGTGAACTCGGTTCCAAACGGTTGTGCTATTACAAGTGGTGGCACACCTACTGCCGTTCCGAACCTTGTGTTCGCCGTCGCGAACGTTGCTGCAGGTACTTACACTGTTACGCTTCAGGGTAGTAGTGGCGATCAGGCTTCAACCTCCTTCACCGTCACAGCTGCTGCTGCGACAATCAGTCTCACTCCCAACTCGGGCCCACCGGCGACATCCGTAAGCATTAGCGGAGCAGGATTCAATCCGGTGGACACGTCATGCGTTCTTTCTGGTACGGGAAGCGTAGTTGGTACAGCTGGTGCGTGTACAATCACGGGTGGTACTCTCACTGACTCGTTTACTGTTGGTATTGTAGCTCCAGGAACTTACACTGTTACTGTGACAGGTAATCCAGCTGGAGACAAGGCCAGTGCTACGTTCACTGTCACTGGACCCTCAATCACTCTGACGCCCAGCTCCGGTATTCTAGGGACAGCCGTTACCATCAGCGGTAATGGGTTCGGAGCGGGCGAGACTACGTGCACTATTTCAGGAACGGGAGCAATAATCCTCACCCCTGTCTGTGTCCTTAATGGTGGCTCTCCATCATCTCTTACCGGTACAGGGTTCACCGTCGGCTTTGTTCCGACCGGCACTTACACGATCACTGTCACGGGCAGCCCGGATGGAGACAGTGCATCAGCAACCTTCACCGTCACAGGTCCTACCATCGCCGTAGTGCCTACGTCTGGTACTGCGGGTACTGGTGTTACCATAACTGGTAGTGGATTCAACCCTGCTGACGCTGGCCCATGCACAACTATTTCCAGTACCCCCTCGAACATCATCGCCTTACCCGTATGTTCGATTACTGCTACTGGTCAGTTGACTGGCACCAGTTTCACTGTTACCCTCGGTGCAACTCCTGGCACGTATACTATTGCGGTTAAGGGTAGTACTGGTGATGTTGCAGCAGCGACTTTCGTTGTAACTTCGGCTACCCCAACAATCACTCTTACCCCCAACAGTGGCTCTGCTGGTACGGGTGTATCGATCACTGGGAGTGGTTTCAATACTGCTGACGTTGGCCCATGCACCACCATCGCTAGCACTCCCACGAACATCATAGCCCTACCAGTATGCACTATAAGTAACACGGGTCAATTAACAGCGACCAGCTTCACGATCGCCCCACTGGCCACGCCTGGTACGTATACAATTACTGTTACCGGTAGCACCGGCGATTTCGGCACCGCCAAATTAACAGTGACTTCCGCACATATTTCCTTGTCACCTAATTCAGGTACATTCAACACTGCCGTAACCATCACGGGCGGTGGTTTCAGCACTGCTGATGCCTGCTTAACCATCTCCAGCACTCCATCGAACATCATCTCCTTCCCAACCTGCACGATCACGAACGGTAACGTCATCAGTACGAGTTTCACTGTCGGTAGTACGACTCCTGGAACCTATACTGTTACGGTTACGGGTAGTACAGGTGATTTCGCAACCGCAACATTCACCTTAGTTTCCACCGCCCCCGTAATTACGCTAACGCCTACTTCAGGTTCTCCAGGTACCGCTGTGACGATTACTGGTAGTGGATTCAGCAGCGGCGATGTTGGTCCATGTACGAGCATTTCCAGTACCCCCGCTAACATCATCGCTTTACCCGTATGTTCGATTACTGCTTCTGGCCAGTTGACCGGCACTAGTTTCACTGTCGCGCTACTAGCCACACCAGGAGTCTATGTTGTGAAGGTTCTTGGTACAACAGGCGACTTCGGACTTGCAACTTTCACGGTGACTGGTCCGCATATCGCGCTATCGCCCACCACTGGTCCATTCAACACCCCTGTAACTATCACAGGTGGTGGTTTCAGTACCGCTGATGCATGCCTAACAATTTCCAGTACCCCAATCAACATCATCTCATTCCCAACATGTACGATTACGAATGGAAATGTGGTCACCACTAGCTTCGTAGTCGGCAGCACCGCGGCGGGTACGTATACTGTTACCGTTACCGGTAGCACCGGTGATTTTGCAACCGCAACATTCACAGTAACTTCCACATCACCAACAATCACTCTAATCCCAAGCACTGGCCCATTCAACACTCCAGTGACGATTACTGGTAGTGGATTCAACACTGGTGACGCTGGAGCATGTATTATTTCGAGTACCCCCACGAACATTATTGCTGTTGGTGCTACGTGCACAATTACTAATACCGGTCAATTGACTGGAACAGCATTCGTCGTTTCCGGCACCGCGCTTGGCGCGTATGTTGTGAAGGTTCTCGGTAGTAGTGGTGACTTCGGCACAGCAGTCTTCATCATCACAACTCTATCGCCAACCATCACCCTCACCCCCGCTACAGGGAAGAGTGGTACTGCTGTTACGATTACTGGCAAAGGTTTCAGTACTACTGGTGATGCGGGGCCATGTGTTATTTCGAGTAGTCCAACGAATATTATTGCTGTTGGTGCTACGTGTACGGTAACTAATACTGGTCAGTTGACTGGAACCGCGTTTACGGTTGCGAGTCCTGTTACGCCGGGAACATATGTTGTGAAAGTTCTTGGTACAACAGGCGACTTCGGCACAGCAAACTTCGTTGTGACTGGTCCAACGATCACCCTTTCACCTGTATCTGGTCCGTTCAACACGCCCGTAACGATTACTGGTAGCGGATTCAACACTGGCGACGCATGCACAACTATTTCCAGTACACCAATCAACATCATCTCATTCCCAACATGTACGATCACGAACGGTAATGTGATCAGCACCAGTTTCGTAGTCGGCAGCACCACGGCGGGTACGTATACTGTTACCGTTACCGGTAGTACAGGTGATTTTGCAACTGCAACATTCACCATAACCTCCACATCACCAACAATCACTCTGACACCTACCAGTGGGCCATTCAATACGCCAGTGACGATTACTGGTAGCGGATTCAACACCGGTGATACCGGTCCATGTACGAGTATTTCCAGTACCCCCACGAACATCATTGCCATCGGTGCTACATGCACAATTACTAATACTGGTCAGTTAACTGGTACCGCATTCGTTGTTTCCGGTACTACGCCCGGCGATTATGTTGTTAAGGTTCTCGGTAGTAGCGGAGACTTCGGTACCGCAGTCTTCACCATCACAACTCTATCACCAACCATCACTCTAACACCCAACAAGGGTCCGTTCAATACGGCGGTGACGATTACTGGTACTGGTTTCAATAGTGGTGATGCGGCTGTTGCATGTATTATCTCGAGTACTCCTACTAACATTATTGCGGCTGGCGCTACGTGCACAATCACTAATACTGGTCAGTTAACTGGTACCGCATTCGTTGTTTCCGGTACTACGCCCGGCGATTATGTTGTGAAGGTTCTCGGTACGACAGGTGATTTCGGGACCGCAACCTTCACCATCACAACTACTTCGCCAACCATCACTCTAACGCCCAACGGGGGGCCTAGTGGCACTGCTGTTTCGATTGGTGGTAGTGGTTTCAATAGTGGTGATGCGGCTGTTGCATGTGTTATTTCGAGTAGTCCCTCGAACATTATTACGGCCGGTACGTGTACAGTTACTAATACTGGTCAGTTGACTGGAACCGCGTTTACTGTTGGAAGTCCTGTTACGCCGGGAACATATGTTGTGAAAGTTCTTGGTACAACCGGCGACTTCGGCACAGCAAACTTCATCGTCACCGGACCCACGATAGCGCTGACTCCTAGTTCAGGTCCATTCAATACTGGTGTGAAGATCACTGGTAGCGGATTCAATACTGGCGACGCGTGTACGACTATTACGAGTGCACCCTCGGGCCTAATCTCCTCCCCAGCATGCACGATTACGAATGGTAAGATCGTCAGTGCCAGTTTCGTAGTGGCCACCAGTACTGTTGGTACGTATACTGTTACGGTTACTGGTAGTACAGGTGATTTCGCATCAGCCACTTTCGATGTAAGTGCATTCTCGCCTTCGATCACCATTAGCCCGGGTGTCGTAAGTGACGGTGGAACTTTCTCGATCTCAGGCTCAGGATTCAGCAGCGCTGACACTACTTGTACGGTAACGAGCCTCACTCCGCTAACTATCGCACAAGTGTTCACGGCCACACCAACGTGTACTGTCAACGCCCCTGTTGGCAGTGGTAAGATTACAATTGCAGCTGCCACAATCATCAGCGGTGCTATGGCGCCTCCGCCAGGAACCTATACTATTTCCGTGACAGGTAGTAGCGGTGATGTTGCTGAAGCTACCTTCGTGATCAGCGGTACGCCAACTAACGCTATACAGCTCCTTCCTGGCATCGGTGGTAGGGGATCAACTGTTGGATTCCAAGGACAATTAAGCTGCAACGGTGGACTCTGTGCCGCGAACTCGTTTAACTCAATTTGTTCAGTTTCAGGCACTCCAGTCACAGCGCAAGCGTGCACTGTCAATAGCGGGAATGTTATCACCGGCCATTTCGTTGTGAGCAATAGTGTTACCCCCGGACCGTACACAATCACCGTAAGTGTCAGTCCTTCGTCAGGCGGTTCAGGCTGTGTCAGCGGCTCTGTCTGTACGATTTCTGCGGTCTTCGTTGTCCAAGGACCCTTCATTCAGCTCGCCGATCCCGCTGCTATCGGCCAAGAGATAAGCGGCCCTACCGGATTGCACGTGTCGATAACAGGTTCATTCTTCCCGCTCTCTGACACCACATGCTCACTATCAAGCCCAACCAATGGCAACTTCATGACTAGCGGCAACGCCTGCAGTGTCTTCGCAGGGGCGGGTATATTCTCTGGATACAACAATGTTACTGGAAGTTTCGTTGTAGGAAACGTGGCCGAAGGCCAGTACGTGGTTCAAGTCACAACGAGCGGAAGCGGATCCTTCGCGCAAGCCGTATTCAACGTTACCGCAGGAGCATTTGTTCAACTCAAAGGCCCAGGCCCCAGCGGATTTGCTAGAGTCGGCCAACCAGCCAGTGGACCTACCGGTTCAACCATAACCATTGAAGGTTCCCAGTTCCTTCCAAACGATGCGCTTAACAGTGCCACATGTTCAGTTGGAAGCTCTACCAACGGCGCAGTAGTTCAAAATGGGGCCTGCTCATTCTTCAAGACCCCCAACGGATTCGTGAACGCTACTGGCAGCTTCACCGTTGGCAACGTGAACCCAGGGCAGTATGCTATTACGATAAGTGGCAGCGCGGGCGATTCAGCACAAGCTATCCTCAATGTCACTAGAGGAGCATTCATTCAACTATTCCCAGCATCCGGCACTGTCGGTTCCTTCGTGAACATTGAAGGCTCAAACTTCCAGACAGGGGACACCACATGTACCATCGGAACGGGTGGAGGTTCGTCTGGTAACTTCATAGCTGGCAGTACCTCTGCGTGCTCAACTTTCACCGCTGCTAACGGTTTCAGGAATGTTACTGCCAGTTTCACAGTCGGTAACGTTCAGCCCGGTGACTATGTTGTCCAGATTTCTGGAAGCCAGGGAGATTTCGCGCAAGCATTATTCACGGTGACATCAGGGCCGTTTATCCAGTTGGAGGGCATCTCGGGCGGATTCGTCAATGTTGGACAGGTGGCTAAAGGTCCAACGGGCTCGGTTGTGCACGTTGAAGGATCTGCCTTCCTAACCACAGACACTTCATGCACAATCGGAGTATTCAGTGGGAGTGGAAACTTCATCGCAGGCGGCACATCAGCTTGCTCCACATTCACCGCCCAATCGGGAACCTTCACCGGAGCCAGAAACGTAACCGCCAGCTTCACTGTAGGAAACGTTCAACCCGGCGAATACTCGATCCAAGTCAGCGGTAACCAAGGAGACTTCGCCCAAGCAATATTCGAAGTAACCGGCGGCCCATTCATCCAAGTATCCACCGGCCCACCAAACGGATTCGCAAACGTCGGCAAACCCGCCAGAGGACAGGTAGGCAGCGAGGTTAGCGTCTCAGGATCAAACTACATAACCACAGACACTAGCTGCACCATCGGAACAGCCGGAGGAACATCTGGAAACTTCATCTCAGGCGGCACATCAGCTTGCGCTGTCTTCACCAGTAACGGCGTCACCAACGTAACCGCCAGCTTCAGAATAGGCAACGTTCAACCCGGCCAATACTTAATTCAAATCAGCGGCAACACAGGAGACTTCGCGCAGGCCATCGTCAACGTAACCAGAGGGCCATTCATTCAGTTATCTTCGGGTCTACCGAACGGATTCGCGAGCGTCGGCCAACCCGCCAACGGACCTACCGGAAGCCATGTAAGTGTTGAGGGATCCAACTTCGTCTCCACAGACACCACTTGCACAATCGGAGTAGGAGGAGGAACATCTGGAGCCTTCATTGCTGCGGGTTCCGGTTGTGCGCTCTTCACTGCAGGCAACGGATTCCAGAACGTTACTGCCAGCTTCACCGTCGGCAACGTTCCCCCAGGACAATATGTGGTTCAGATCAGCGGTAACCAAGGCGACTTCGCGCAGGCACTCTTCAACGTCACAAGCGGACCTATCCTAACGATAAGCCCGGGAAGCGGCAGATTAGGAACGGACGTCATCGTTAACGGTACCAACTTCCTTCTCACAGACACGCGTTGTACGTTATCAAGCCCAACTGGTGCAATAATTACGGGAGGCGCATGCACCATAGTCAACGGTGTAGCAGCTGGCAGCTTCATCGTCGGCAACGTTCTTCCA
>Ga0074044_10001907_pt1 | contig 18417 bp, 18 predicted proteins | sample BogForMeECP23OM1_FD_94443 | JGI IMG/M metagenome (GOLD analysis project Ga0074044, IMG submission 94443) | Bog forest soil microbial communities from Calvert Island, British Columbia, Canada - Bog Forest MetaG ECP23OM1 | ecosystem: Environmental > Terrestrial > Soil > Wetlands ...
CCCCCTCATCGTCCGCTCGCTGAGCGCGCAGGTGTTGGGGATGCCGGTCGGCAAAATCAAAGTCGTGCCGGCCGAAATCGGCGGCGGCTTCGGCGGCAAGACCACCATCTACCTCGAGCCGCTATCGCTGCTGCTGTCAAAGAAGACCGGCGCCCCCGTCAAGCTCACCATGTCGCGCGCGGAAGTGCTCCGCGCGAGCGGACCGACCCCGGGCGCGAAAATCAAAGTGAAGATGGGCGCGACCAGGGACGGCAAGCTCGTCGCCGCCGAAATCTGGATGGCCTACCAGGCGGGCGCGTTCCCGGGCTCGCCGGTTGGAGCCGGCGCGATGTGCATCATCGCTCCGTACACGATCGAGAATTTTCTGATCGACGCGTACGACGTGGTGGTCAATCGGCCCAAGACCGCGTCCTATCGCGCGCCGGGCGCAACCCAGGCCGCGTTCGCGTCCGAGACGGTGATCGACGAACTGGCCGAGAAGTGCGCAATCGATCCGATCGACTTCCGCATCAAGAACGGGGTCAAGGAAGGCGCGGCGCAGGTCGTCGGCCCTCCCTTCAAGCGCATCGGATTTATCCAGACCTGCGAAGCGATCAAGAACAGCGAGCATTACCGCTCGAAACTGACCGGCAAGTTCCGCGGCCGCGGCGTCGCGTCCGGATTCTGGTTCAACGCCGGGATGCAGTCCTCGGCAATGGTCAATATCCACGCCGACGGCACCGCCAGCGTCGTCACCGGCTCGCCGGATATCGGCGGCTCGCGCGCGTCGATGGCGATGATCGCCGCCGAAGTGCTCGGACTGCCGGTGACCGACGTTCGGCCCATCACCGCCGACACCGATTCGATCGGCCATACTGACGTGACCGGCGGCAGCCGCGTCACTTTTGCAACCGGGATGGCGGTGTACGACGCGGCCAAGGACGCGGTCCGCCAGTTGATCGAGCGCGCCGCCAAGGTCTGGGAGAAAAAGCCCGACGAAGTCGAATTCCGCGCCGGGATGCTCTGCGCCAAAGGCAACGGCGTGCCGCCGCTGTCGATCAAGCAGCTCGCGCCCCGCTTCGCCCGCACCGGCGGACCGATCACCGGTCGCGCCAGCGTGAGCGCGCGCGGCGTGGGGCCTGGATTTGCCACCACCGTCATCGACGTCGAGGTCGATCCCGACACCGGCAAGGTCCAGGTGCTGCGATGCACAGTGGCGCAGGATGCCGGCAAGGCGATTCATCCGAGCTACGTCGAAGGACAGATGCAGGGCGGAACGGCGCAGGGACTCGGCTGGGCGCTGAACGAAGAATACTTCTACGACGACAAGGGCACCCTGCGTAACTTCGGATTCCTCGACTACCGGATACCGACCTGCCTCGACTTGCCGATGATTGAAACGGTCGTCGTCGAGGAAGCAAACCCCGGCCATCCGCTGGGCGTGCGCGGCGTCGGCGAGGTCTCGATCGTGCCGCCGGTAGCAGCGGTCGCCAATGCGATCTATCGCGCGGTGGGCGTCAGGATGACGGAGACCCCGATGTCGCCGCCGAAGTTGCTCAAGGCGATGCTGAAGCAGCGCGGCGCCACGCAACATTCCGCAGCGGCCGATTGATCGCGTGTGTTCGCAAGGGGGCGGGCGAAGTCGCCCCCTTCTTTTTCGGCAATGGCAACTGTTGTGATTCCCGCACTGCTGCGCAAATTCACCGGCGGCGTCGAGCGCGTCGAGGTGCCGGGAAAATCGATTCGCGAACTGGTTCGGCGCCTCGGCGAGCGTTTCCCGGGTATCGACCAGCAACTGCTCGAGGATGGAGACATCCGGGGGTCGATCGCGGTGTCAATCGACGGTGAAATCGCCACCGGCGGCGTGCTCGATACCGTTGCCGAGAACAGCGAAGTGCATTTCATTCCCGCCCTTGGCGGAGGCGCGGTCTGAGCGCCAAAAGAGCGCCGGCGAAAGCCGCTGTTTCTCCGTGGAGAGCGGGTTCGTCAGGCTCCTGGCCGTTATTGCAACATACCCGCACTTGCGTACAATACGCTTGCTGGCCGGGGTTTGCCCCCCTTTTCCCGGTCGGCTACGGGCCGGGTGGAGCAATCTGCCTGGCCCTAATTTTTTGTTCAGGATAATCGCGACATGCCCGCGATCTGCCGTCTGTCTTCCCCCTTACCCTTCTAAAAGGGCGAAGCCCGCATCTTTTCTTACCGTCGGGTGCAGGGATCACCCCTGGCCGTTGGCACGGCTGGCCAGTATTAAGAAACCGCGCGCCCGCGGCAGGGGCCGCGCGCGACAACGGAGCGCGGCGTTAATACTGGGTGCAGGGGTCACCCCTGCCGCTTGCGCGGCTGGAAGATCAGGACCGAGCACGGCGCGTGGCGCACCAGGTTCTCGGTGGTGCTGCCGATCAGAATATGCTCGCCGCGTCCGTGCGTAGCCATCACGATCAGGTCAATCGCCTGCGCTTTGGCGTATTCGACGAGTTTCTGAACCGGAGGGCCGACCACGGCAAACGTGAAGACCTTCTTTGAGTCGCCGAACTCGTCCTTCTTGATGCGCGCGAGTTCCTCTTCCGCCTGCTCGATCATCGCGGCTTCCCGCGCCAGCTCGCGGTTCTGCTCGACGGTGGACGGGATGAACCTGTACTGCGGCGCGATGACGTGCATCAGGTGAACTTCGTCGGCGCCGAGGTCTTTCGCCAGGTCCATCGCGCCGCGCATCGCTGCCATCGAGTGTTCGGAAAAGTCGAGTGGGGTGAGAATTTTCTTAATATTCTGAATCATTAGAGCCTCCCGAGTACCAACGACTCTGGAATTACCACGGGCTTCGCCGCCTCTGCAAACCCGCGCAGGTCTATGCCATTATCCCGACCGATCGCCATTAAAGAAAAGGATTGCTTATGAAAGGAACTGTCTTCCACGGGCCCCGCGACGTGCGCGTCGAGCGGGTCGATGACCCCGCGCTTGAAACACCCACCGACGCGCTGGTGCGAATCACGCGCGCGGGAATTTGCGGCTCCGACCTGCACTTCTATGACGGCGCTTTGCCCATCGCGCCCGGCTTCGTGCTGGGCCATGAGGGCGTCGGCGTGATCGAGGAAGTGGGCGCTGGCGTCAATCAGCTGAAGTTGAAGAAGGGGGATCGGGTCGTGGTGTCGGCAGTGGTCGCCTGCGGCCGATGTTTTTTCTGCCGGCGCGGGCAGCCGTCGCAATGCGCGGAAAGCGGATCCGCGGTGTTCGGCTACGGAGCGAATTCTGCGGGCAAGCTCGGATGGCTGGGGGGCGAGCAATCCGAGGCAGTGCGGGTGCCGATGGCGGATTACACGTGCTATCGGCTGCCCGATGCGATCGACGATGACGCCGCGGTCTTTCTCGCCGATATCCTGCCGACGGCTTTTTTCGGCGCGCTCAACGGCAATATCCGGCCGGGCGACACGGTGGCGATTTTCGGCTGCGGCCCGGTGGGATTGTGCGCCGTGATGTGCGCGAAGCTGTTCGGTCCCGCCGAAGTGATCGCCGTCGATAGCATCCCGTACCGCCTTCAGCTCGCGCACAAGCTAGGCGCTTTAGCTGTGGACACTGAAAAGGCACATGAGACAATTCTCGAGCTCACTGAAAGACGCGGCGCCGACGTGACGATCGAGGCGGTCGGGGTCGAGAGCGCGCTGACGGCCGCGATAATGGCGGCGCGCGGCGGTGGAACAGTGTCGGTAATCGGCGTGTTCGGCGCGCCGTCGTTCAATTTTCCCATCGGCCATGCGTTCATGCGCGATCTCACGTTTCGGATCGGCCTGGCAAACATCAACGCACACATACCGCAGCTCGCCCGCCTGATAGAACGCGGCACGCTCGACCCGCGCCCGCTGATAAGCCACGTGATGCCGCTCGACGACGCCGCCAAGGGCTACGAAATCTTCAACGCCCGCAAAGACAACGTGATGAAGGTGCTGCTGAAGCCCTGACCCGAGCGACGCCAAGCCGCACGGGCACAAGAACTCCTGAATCCGGGTTTCAGGCGCCGAGTTCAGGGATGACCTAATTCAGCCTGACCCCGGCGGATTTGGCGTGCTACACATGCGCTATGGTCATACGCCAGGATGCCCCATACTCGCGCTCGCCCGAAATCGGGCGACGCCAGCCTGCGGTAAAAATAATTTCTGACGGAACGAAGCTAGCCATAGAGCGCAGCCGTCCCAAAACCACAACGGAGGGTATGAATTGCTCTTTCCAGCTCTGTTCGATCAGTCAGAATCGCCCTACTTCACCATCGAGGCGAGCCTGCCGGCGATCACTTCGCGCGCTTCAGCCGCTATCCGCCGCACGATCCCGGCGGCGGGCATGATGTCGTGAACCATGCTGACCGACATTCCCGCGTAAAACGGGAGTTGCTCGACATCGCCTTCGATATTGTCCGACGGCGTCATCACCGAATATTTGACCAGCGGAATGTCGGCGCCGGGGCGCTTATATGATCCGATGACCTGCCCTTCGCCCGGGCGCCTGCCGCTCTCGGGACGTCCCGCGCGCTCCCATTCTTCGACGACCCTGGTGCGGAGCACGCGATGAGGCGCCTTGGGCCATCCGACGTCGAATAGCTCGGTATGGATCGTCTCCTCGGCCTCGGCCTCCAGCACCCGTTGTTTGTAGATGGAATGTGCAGCCGCTTCATTCGACGCCAAAAAGCGCGTACCGAACGCTGCGCCGTCCGCGCCAAGCGCAAGCGCAGCAGCGAGCCCGCGGCCGTCGGCGAATCCTCCCGACGCCAGCAGCGGGAGATTGGGGCCGATCGCGTCACGCGTGGCAGGGATCAGGGCGAGCGAAGTAGTGGTTCCGCGCACATGGCCGCCGGCCTCGAAGCCCTGCACCATGATCACGTCGGCGCCGGCGTCTTTGGCGGCTACCGCCTCTGCCACCGAGCCGCATTGCCAGATCACTTTCATACCCGCCTTCTTCACCTGCGGCACATGCTCGGCGGGGTCGCCCCAAAAGAACGTGATCGCCTGGATCGGTTCCTTCAGCAGGGTCTCGACCACGCCCGGCGCAAGGAACGGAACCAGCAGATTGACGGCCAGCGGCTTCTTCGTGATCCTTCGCGCCGTGGAGATTTCGTTCTGGATCGCCTCGGGATTCAGCCCCGCCAGCGCCACCGTCCCGAGTCCGCCTGCCTCGGAGACCGCTCCGGCAAGCTCGGCCAGCGACACTCCTCCCATTGCGGCGGAAACGATCGGATATTCGATCCCGAACAGTTCGGTGATCCGCGTCTTGAGCATAGCCCCGACCTCCGGCGATTCAACGCTTTGTCGCCTTTAACCCGGAATTGGTTCAATAACACAGCGCACCAACGAACTGCGAATTACCGCCGGCGCGGCGCTTAGCCTCGACCGCCCGCGACAGCTATCCTCGGGGGGCACACTCGGAGGCGCCTGACGGAAGAAAAATGAGCAACCAGCACAAGCATCACGAGCCGAGGTCGCCAATCGCTCGGGTCGCCAATCACGCCTTCGGGATCGGCTCGTCATCCGGTCTTCGAGCTGACCTCTGTCAGGCCGGCCTGAGCGCAAGGAGCGCCGGTGGCTTCTATCTCTCAGCCTGACGCGAGTTCGGCCGCCAACGTCGCTGGGCTCGGCGACCAGGAGGCCGCGCTGAGAAATCGCCGGCTGGCCCGCTCGATCGCGACCGTGCTCGCCTTCGTCGGCTTCACCATGTCGATCAACGGCATCGGCTCACCCTGGATCGCGAAGAGCTTTCACCTTGGCGATTCGGGAATCGCGGGCCTGTTCGCATGGATTTCGCTCTCGGCGATCGGCGCGCTCGGACTCTCGCGGCTGATCGATCGGCTGGGGCGCCGCCGGATGCTGCTCGTGTGCATCGCCGGCATCCCCGTTAGCGCGCTCGCCGCCGCGTTCTCGACCAGCATCGTGGCCTTCGCGCTGTGCGAGATCGCGCTCTACGCATTCCTCGGCGCGACGATCGCCTGCGGTATCGTGATCCTGGCCGAGGAACTCGCCATCGAGGAGCGCGCGCGCGGGCAAAGCTGGGGCGGGCTGGGGATGGGTCTCGGTGGCGGGCTGTGCCTGCTCGCGATGCCGATGGTGGCGAGTCGTCACTCGTGGCGATGGATGCTGGTGCTGGCGGCGGCGATGGGAGTCGCCGCGCTGTGGAGGGCCGCCCGCGTCATCCCGGAGAGCGGCCGCTGGCAGCGCGCCGCCGCGACCGGCACGACTTCGGCCAGCAGCTTCTACGACGCGTTCGGACGGCTCTATCGGCGCCGCGCGATCACGATTCTGCTCTGCGCCTTGCTGGCCAACATCGCGGCGGTCGCGGCCAGCAGTTGGGCGTACTTCCACCTGGTATCGGTCGTGGGGTTGGCGCCGGGCGCCGCCAGCGTCCTGATGCTGCTCGGAGGCGGCGTGGGGATGCTCGGCTTTCCGCTCGCCGCGCGAAGCTGCGAGCGCCACGGCCGCATCCCCACGATCTTCGTTGCCGGCCTGATGACCGGTCTCGGCGCGCTCGCCTTCTATTGGGGTCCGCCGGCGCACTTGCACCTTCGCTTGCTCTGGATCGAGGTCACGTATTGCTGTTTCACCGCTGGCCTGAGCGCGGGGCAGGTGGGCGGCAATTCGCTGGCGACCGAACTTTTTCCGACCGCGATCCGAGGCGCGATGATGGGATGGTTCGCGCTGATCGGCGCGGCCGCCGCGGTCTCCGCGCAGACCCTGATCGCAGTTCTCGCCGCGCGCCTTGGCGGTCTGTCGATCGTGGTCGGATACTTAAGCCTGCTCGCGATACCCAACGCGGTCATCGTCGCACTCTTCCTTCCCGAAACGCGCGGGCTCTCACTGGAAGCCGCTGCGATGGAAGAGGCGTTCGAGAAGTCGGGATCGTAGCTGGACGACGTCGAGCAGTGAGCGGCGTTTCGACGAAATCGCGGTTTACATGAATGGGGCCCAATACAGGTGTCAGAAATGGCGGAAAGTGTAATCAAAGTTCGAGTCGAGGGTGAGCTCGCGTATATCGCGCTCAACCGGCCCGAAAAGCGCAACGCGATTAACTTCAAGGGGTGTTGAGGCGGAGCTCGAAGCCCGCCTCGAAGGTCTGGCCGGGCGCGAGTTCGCGCATCCCCGCCGCGATCGCACGGGCCGCAAGATTGAAGGCATCGGGCGCGCAGGTGTACGGCTCGAGCGCGACCACCGGACTGTCCGCGGGAGCATAGACGACGAAGTCGCTGAACGCGGGATCGGCACGAATCTCGAGCGCGATTTTCAGCGACGGATCGATGAGCCGCGCGCGGGGCGCGGACCCATCGCCTTTCACCGTTCGCTCGACGATCGGCGCCATGCGGAAGGCGTCGTCGTAAGTGTCAGCGCCAAGAGGACGCGGCGCGCGAAGATCGTACTTGCCCGCCACCGGCTCGGCCGCAGCGGCGGGTATGAGGCGCGCGTCGAGCGGCCATCGAGCGTTGGCGTCGAGCTGAATCAGCATCGCGTCGCGCAAGCCTGTGGGATTGAGAGGGGCGTGAAAGTAAGGATGCGCGCCGAATCCGAACGGCATGACTGAGTCGCCGGTGCTGGTAATGCGGGCCTTCAATCTCAGCCCGTTGCCAACTTCGTAGTCAATCTCGAGCACGAACGGCCATGGCCAGATCGAATTGAGATCCGAATAGTCCGACGAATCGAGAATCGCGGTGACGAAATACGGTCCGCGCCGCGTCACGCGAAAGGCGCGTTCGCACGCAAAGCCATGAATCGCGTGCCCGCGTGCGGGCTCATTTACCCGCAGCCGGTATTCGCGGCCCTTGAACGTGAAGCATGCGCCAGCTACGCGGCCCGGCCACGGAAAGAGAATCGGAATGCCGCCGCGATGCGGATGCTCGCGCCATGCGTCGGGATTGGCGGGGCCCGCGATGACCTCGAGCGTGCCCGCACGGTAGCTCAGACATTGGCATCCGGCGTCGGGCACAATCACGGCGGCCTCGCTATGGGCCTCAAGCGTTATGAGTTCCACGGTGATGGTTCAATCCGAGGAGAGTTTTTTTGCAACCGCAAGGGTTAGGCCCGAGAATCGGGCGTCCCTCAAGTGGGTTCAGCCCATTGTGCGGCGCGACGGGAAGGCGAACTACAATCGCGCGCTATGGTGAAATGCCGGAACTGACTAGTGGTCGCGTCCGCCGCGGCGTTCGCCACCCGCGCCGCCGCCGCTACCGCCGCCGGCTCCGGCTCCGCCGCTGCGCGCCTGCGCTTCGTTGACGCGAATTGGACGGCCCTTGATGTCGCGGCCGTTCAGTTTCTTGATTGCGCCTTCGGCCGCCTCATCGGTCGCCATCTCGACGAAGCCGAATCCCCGCGAGCGATTGGTGGCGCGGTCGATGATGACTTGCGCGCTGTCCACCTTTCCTGCTTCTGAAAACACGTCGAGCAGATCCTGGTCGGTCACAGTCCAAGCCAGATTCCCAACATACAGTCTGCGGCCCATTACCCTACTCCTCGCGCGCGACCCGGCTGCCCCGCGGCGTACTGCGTCTGTATCTATAGGCATTCGGAAGCCTGATCCTACAGACAGCTAAGTCTTGCGGCGATACCTACGGCGCGCATCTAATCCGAATTCCGGAATGCTTATAGCATCGCGCCAAGCGCAAACATAGTACTCTTCCTATCCAATCCCCGAGCCTTATTTGTTGATTTGCTCCGATGGCTACCTGCTCGCGAATAGGGCGATAAGCGTCCAGATCGGGCTATCAGTGACCAGAAATTAGGCGATCATCGTGCCAGGTCCGGGAAACTGTTAACAGCTTGATAGCGTTGAGGTCCGCCGCCGGATAGGAGTTATGACTACCCAATCGAACGAATGCCTATGCATGATATTGTACGCATTATGCTTCCTGATTGATTCTAAAATCGTTATATCGCACGAGGAGGCCTACCATGTTCCCCGATTTCAGAGTCATCGCGAGGCCCGGCAGGGGGATGTAGTCGAAGAGCGCACCGCCTACAGCGCAGTCAGCGAAGATAGCAATCGCGAGAGCGAAAGACGCTTGAACTGATCGGCGAAGCGCCCGCGCCGTTCGGCCGGACCGCAAAAAGCCGAAGTTCTTTTTCCGGACGCAAACCCTGGTCGGCGCGCGGCGTTTGAGGGACCGACTGAAATATCGGCGAGTCGATCTGACTATCTGCCCGATTTTCAGCGCCGCGCGGAGTGGTCTTATGGCGCCGGGCGGCAGCGGCGAGTCTTTGTAGATCGCTCGTCAATGGCAAAACGGTCACGTCAGGTGCGGATTTTTCAGTTTTTCACCGGCACCGAAAGACTAGACCAGAAGAGGCATTCAAGAGATCCGGCACTATATCCAATTGGATGATGTTGATAATGGACAAAATGACTTTGATACTTGTAGGATTAGATTTGATTGTGTATATTCAAAGCCGATTTGTACTGACCAATTCCCCCGAAAGGAGATTGCTAAATGCCTCGAAAGAAAGCTGCTCGCGGAGCCACATCAGCATTCCAACAAGTACAGCGGCAAGCACGCACTCTGCTCATGAATCTGCGCAAAGACATCCGCTCGAAAGAGTCGATACTGAGTAAACTCAAAGAAGAGGAAGCGCGGCTGGGATCGTTAATCGGTCGTGGGGGCGGTGGAGCGAAAGCGGTCAGCGGCGGGCCGGGCGGCCGGGTCAATTGGCGCAACGTGCTTTCGGCACTTCCCAAGCAGTTCAAGGCCGCCGACGTGCGCAACGTGCGGGGACTCAAGCAGAAGCGGCCGTCGGAGATATTTGCGGCGATCACGCGATGGATCGATGCCGGAGCTGCAAGGCGAAGGGCACGCGGCGCATACGAAAGAGTCTAACCGAAGCTTCGCGCGCACCGGCCGGCAATCCGGTATTGCGCAATGAGAGCAGAGTTGAGCGGCGCCGCGAAGCGTTAACTGCGCGGTTTCCTATTGCTCAATTCATCTGAAGGTTCGCCGCGCATTCTGCGTTCCAATTGCGCTACGAATAAACTCCGCGGAGCGAAGAATGACCGCGATGCTATAAGCTTTCTTTTGAAAACCTCATTCGCGTGCGAAAGAGTCAGACTACATGGCCGTGATGACGATTGAATGGCGGGCGGACACCGTCCGTATGATCGATCAGCGCCTGCTTCCCGCACGCGAGGTAATTCGAACCTATCGTGACTACCGTGGCGTCGCTCGAGCTATCCGCACGATGGTGATTCGCGGCGCACCCGCAATTGGCGTCGCGGCGGCAATGGGTGTCGCGCTCGGCATCAGGGGCACCGCGGGCGCGAAGGCGCGCAAACGCTTCGAGGTGGTCGCGAGAGCACTCAAGGCCACCCGGCCAACCGCGGTAAATCTGGCTTGGGCAGTGGATCGAATGGGCCGCGCGCTCGACGACAGCATTGCACTCGACGCGGCAGGGTTGTTTCGCCGCATGCGCGCGGAGGCGATCGCGATTTACCGGGAAGACCTAGCCGCGAATCGCGCGCTGGGCCGGTTCGGCGCCGAACTCATCGGAGACCCGGCAACCGTGTTGACGCATTGCAACGCCGGCGCACTGGCGACGGCAGGATACGGGACGGCGCTCGGGGTGGTCCGCGCCGCACGCGACGCGGGCAAAAGGGTCCAGGTGTTCGCCGACGAGACGCGGCCATTTTTGCAGGGCTCGCGCCTGACCGCGTGGGAACTCCACAAAGATCGGATACCGGTGACGGTAATCGCTGACAACATGGCGGCAACGGTGCTCTCGCAGAACAAGATCGATTGCGTGGTGGTGGGAACAGATCGCACGGCAGCTAACGGCGACGTCGCGAACAAAATAGGCACCTACCCGCTGGCGGTGATGGCGCGGCGCCACGGCGTGCCATTCTATGTTGCAGCGCCGCTGTCGTCGATCGACCTGGACTGTCCCGACGGCGCGGCGATCCCGATCGAAGAGCGCTCGGGCCGCGAGCTCACCGAGTACGGCGGCAAGCAGATCGCGCCGAAGGGCGTCAGCACGTTCAACCCCGCGTTCGATATCACCCCGGCCGAGCTGGTGACAGCGATTATCACCGAACGCGGCATCGCCTATCCGCCGTACACGGAGAGTTTGCGCGCGCTAAAGAGCGGACGATGAATTATCCCGCACGAGCGACGCACAGCCTACTCATCAAAGTGATCCAGATACTCGGAAAGTCCATAGCCAATCTTGCCGTCCCAGTTCCACTCGGTCATACCCTCGGCGATTCGAGTGACTATACCGGCGCGCCGGTTGCGCAGCGGAATCATCGACAGCACCTTGCCGGTAATTACTATTGGCGCGCCATCGTCGGCGGTCTGGCAGTTCACCTTGATCTTGTCGTGTAGCTGCTGCTCGCCGACGAATTCGGTCTGAATATCGACCTTCACGATATTGAGAAACGGCCGACCTTTGCGCGCAACGAATCCTCCCGGGAGTTCGCTGCTGTCGCGATTCACCGTAATCGTGGCCATCGCGCCAAGACCATCATCGAAGTTCATCGTGAGCCATCGGTAGAACTTCGGCGCCTGCCAATAGCGCGGTCCCCAGCTATGATCGCGCAGACCAAGCGCGTCGATTTTGAACTCGCGGTCGATGCCGTCGGTGGTCAGCACCAGTTTTCCGGTGGCGTGGCCCAGCTGTTCCAAGTGCCCCTTGGCGAATTGAGTGTCGGGGTCGCCGGATGGTTTCGGCGAGACCCATTGATCTCCAATTTTCTCGCGCAGTTCGCCGCCCCATCCGGGAGAAACAGCCACATAGTCAATTTCGAGCGCGGCTCGCGCGTAGGGATTACTTTTGAACGCCCTGGCGGGATCGGCCATCTCCAGGGGGTTCTTCAGAATGCAGAGCTTGCCATGGTAGCTAACGCGATGGCGTTCGAACGGTTTGACAACTTCGAACCTTGCACCGCCGGCGTCGTGAGCGTCGTTGTCTTTGATCTCGGGCCGCTGGAACATGAAGCCCACGGTTCCGTCCGGAAGGTACAGGCACACGGTCATTTCGGCGTAACCTTCGTTCGCGCGATTACCTAGTCTGACGAAACCGCCCAGGCGCTGGCTACGATCGAAGAAATTATAGTATGCACTTTCGTTGAAATTAGACTCGCCGGTGTTGGAATGCATCAGGTCGTCTTGTTCAAGTAGTACCACTTTGCGCTCGGGCATTAGTCAAATCTCCTTCTTCGCGTTGCGAATAGCGATATCGCTCTCGAGGTAGCGCGGATTCGTGATACGCAGTTTGTCCTCGACGCTCTGACGCACCACCGCAAGTACTTCGCCGCGCCAGCCGCCGTCGTCCGCCTCGCCGGCGCGAATCTTCGCGGTCAACTCTTCGCCCATACCGGCAGCGGCCGTGCGCAGATCGTCGAGGCTGTGCAGGTGTGGCGCGTCGTGCCCGAGCAGCCGCGCAAGCGCCTTCACCTCGCTCCGAACGAGCGGATCCTCCATTTTTATTTCGCGCGCGACGATTCGCATCACGTTGGCAACCACCCGCGCCTGGAACTGGCGCGCGCCTTCGATTGTCGGTACGAGTTCGCGATCGACAAAGTCGGCGGCGGCTTCGAGCAATTCAACTGAAGTCGGTCGGTCCTGCATATTGATTACTCAACTTACGTTTGACTAATTGGTGCACGAGCATTAACACGTGGCGGAACTACCATGTTGCTATTCAATCAGATTTATCAGCTCGAGCTCCGTTTCGGCAGTCCGCCGTCCGATACTAGCCAGCTCGATGCTTTTTACAAATCCGTCGATATGGGTACGGGCCTGGCTGATGGTGATTATGCCCCAGCGCAGATTGCCGAAGACCTCCCAGAATCGCGCGGCTTCGGGATCGACGGCGCTGCCACTGGCTTTTTCGTAGGCGTGGAAGAAATCCTCACGGGTACCCAGCCCTCCGACCGGCTTCTGATCATTGCCGAAACGCCACGCCCGCACACACATCCATCCGAGGTCCTCCATGGGATCGCCGAGATGCGCCAACTCCCAATCGAGGATCGATCGCACGCCTTCGGGGCCAAAAATAACGTTGCCGATTCTATAATCGCCGTGTACGAGCGTCTTGCGCGGCGTTTTCGGAACGCGCCCCAGGAGCCATCGGAATGCCAATTCGAACGCGGGATGCGGTTCAAGCGCGAGGCGCCGAAAGTTTTCTTCGTAGCGTCTGACCTCGGTCAGCGCCGCGTTGTCGCCCGGCTCCGCCAGGAAGTGGAGCTGGTGCTTGACCGGGTCGATTCGATGAATCTTCGCGAGAACTTCAGCGAGTTGCGCGGGCATCACTTCGCGGGCCCGGGCGTAAGTGTCGTCGCGGAGCAGGCGACGCGCCAAGGTTTCGCCATCGATCCGCTCCATGATGAAGAAAGCGGAACCTAGAACGGCGGGATCTTCCGAAACCCAAAACACCTCAGGAACTGGAATGCGTTCTTCGAAAGCGGCTCGAATCACCATGAACTCGTCACGCCGATTGGTGGAGATATTGTGGGCGCCAGGATCGCGCCGCAGCACCATCGCGCGCCGACTCGTTTTGCCGCCACGCTCCAGCGCGCATTCGAACGACCAGATCTCGCGCGACGCGCCGCCAGGCATCCTGCGAAAATTCTCGATCGCAACGCTGTCGAAACGGCCCTCGGTGCGGATGAAGCCGATCAGCCGTCGGACCATTTCGCCGGGTTCGATTCTCTCCATTGCGCGCACTCACTTACGAATCGCAATGAGTATCACGAATTTTCCCGCTTCGGATACCGAGCGATGCAGCACCCGACCGTCAGGCGCGATGTCCCACTTTCTGCGCAATCCCATCACCGAGCAGGTTGAAGCCGAGAATCGAAAGCCCGATCGCAAGTCCGGGCGCAGTCGTAAGATGCGGGGCGACAAGCAGGAACGCGCGGCCAGCGTCAAGCATGTTGCCCCAACTCGGCGTGGGTGGCAGCGCGCCCAGGCCAAGAAATGAAAGCGCGGCTTCGGCGCCGATGATTCCGCCGATTCCAAACGTCGCCTGCACGGCAAGCGGCCCAACGACGCCGGGCAGCAGATGGCGCATCAGCAGGCGCGACTGACTGGCGCCCAGGCTCTCGGCAGCGAGAACGTAGTCGCGCGCGCGCAAGGTCAGCACTTCGCCGCGCACGATTCGTGCGTAGCCGGTCCATCCCATAGCCGCCAGCGCGATCACGAGATCGATCAGACCCGGTCCGAGAATCGCCGCCAGCGCGATCGCAAGCAGGATTCCCGGAAAGGCGAGGACGATATCCACGCTGCGCATTACCAGGTTGTCGATTCGACCGCCCGACAGCGCGGCGGTTGCGCCAATCAGGCTGCCAACGACCAGCGAGATCGCAACGACGACGGTGGAAATCGAGAGCGACAGCCGCGCGCCAGACAGGACACGGGCGAGCACGTCACGGCCGAGCGCGTCGCAACCAAACGGATGCGCGCGGCTGGGCCCGGCGAGCGTTTTCGCAAGATCGATCGACAAAGGATCGGCGCGAAACACCAACGGACCCAGGATGGCTGCGACAACGATCGCGGCAACGGTAGTCACGCCAATAGCCAGTGATGGATTGCGGACGCGCACGATCACGGGATTCTCACTCGCGGGTCCACCATCGCATAAACGAGATCAGTCGCCATGTTCACAATGACGTAAGTAATCGCGAACGTGAGTACGCATCCCTCGACCACCGGGTAGTCGCGTGCCCCTATCGCGCTAATGAGCAGGCGGCCGATACCCGGCCACGAAAAAATTATTTCGGTGATGAGCGTGCCGCTCAGCAGCGCGCCCACCTGGAGTCCGATTATGGTCACGACGGAGGTAAGCGCGTTCTTAAGGCCGTGGCGAACAAGGGCGGACCGCGCGCTCAACCCCTTGCTGAGCGCGGTGCGCATATAGTCGCTCTCGCGCACGCGAATCAGGCTCTGGCGCAGCATCCGCGCAAGGATCGCGGCAAGCGCGGCGCCAAGCGTGACAGCGGGCAGGACCAGATGCTCGAGACCGCCGCGGCCGGTGAGCGGCAGCCAGCGCAGATCCAGTGAAAACAAAATCATGAGCAGCGGGCCGAGGTAGATGTGCGGAATCGAAATGCCGACAATTGCAAATCCCATCGCGCCCAGATCGCCGGCGCCGCCGGGATTCGAACCCGCGATGATTCCCAGCGGAAATGCCAACAGCACAGCGACCAACATCCCCGCCGCAGCGAGCTCGATTGTGGCCGGAAAGCGTTCGGCGATGAGACGCGACACTGGCTTGCGATATGAAATCGATTCACCCAGATCGCCGACGGCGAGTCCACCGAGATATGCCGCGTACTGCTCCAGCAGCGGACGGTCGAGGCCCAGCTGATGCCGCATCCCAGCGATGTCGGCGGGCGCAGCGGTCTCACCAAGCATCGCAACCACCGGATCGCCCGGTACCAGGTGGATAATCGCGAACGTCAGCGTCGCCACGCCGAGCGCGACGGGCACGAGCGCGAGCAAGCGCCGGACCACGTGATTTATCACTGGATCACTGCGGCGGCTCTCCGTCGCCGTGGGGGCTTAGCGTCAGCGTCGCGAGTGAACGGAAGCTGCCATTGGGATATGCGTCGAAGCCAACCAGCCGCCGGTTCATCACGGCCACATTGTCGACCCACCAGAGCGAAACGTACGGCAGTTCCTCGGCGGCTAGTTGCTGCACCTGTCCGTAAATTTCTTTTCTCGCTTTGGGATCCGCAATACTCATTCCCGCTTCAACCAGGCGATCCATCGCCGGGTTGGAATAGTAACCCCGATTCTGCCCGTGCGGTGGCGTCTTCTTCGAATCGAATACCATGTAGTAGCTATTCGGATCGTTGATTCCGACCCACTGCAGCGCAGTAAGCTCGAAACTTCCGGCCTGAATGTCCGCATAATAGGCAGCGAAGTCGAGCGTCCGCAAAGTCAGCTCGATACCCACTCGCTGCAGCATCGCCTGAAACACCTCACCCAGGCGCGCACCTTCCGGAGTCGTCTTGTATTCGAATCGGAGCCCGCGCATCCCGTTGCTTCCCGCCGTATAGCCAGCCTGATCCAGCAGTTGACGCGCTTTTATTGGATCGTAGGAATAGGCAGTGACATTGCCCTCGTATGCCCAATTCTCGGGTGAGAGCATACCAGTAGCTACCCGCCCAGTCCCACGCAAGATGGTATTGACTATTGTATTGCGGTCGATCGCATAGGCAAAGGCGCGACGCACCCGTAAGTCGCGCAGCCGGGGATCGCGAAAGTTGAAGGACAGGTACTTGTAGGTGGTACCGGGAGTCTTGCTGACCTCCAGAAATTGGTGCGCTGCCAGCCACGGCAACACGTCGTACTCGATATTGTTTCCCGAGAAATCGCAGACGCCCTCTGCCAGTTCGAGCGCGCGCACGGTCGGGTCGGGAACGATCTTGAAAAGGATCGATCGTGGTGCGCCTGACGGATAGGGAAAATAGGGATTGCGCTCGAGCCACGCGGCTTCATCGCGCGCGTAAGCAACCATCTGAAACGGGCCGCTGCCGATGGGAGCGGCTTCGTTTCCTTTCGCGGGCAGCGGGGTACCGGCAGGTACGATACCCTCCGTCGCCAACTCAAGGGCGGGCGCGTACGGATGCGCGGTGGTCATGACGACCGTGTATTCGTCGGGCGCATCGATTGACTTCAACTCCTCGACGCCAGCCCGTTTTGCCGACATCGAGTCGGGCGCGAGAATCGAATCGTAAGTGAATATTACGTCGCGCGCCGTCAGTTCGCGGCCGTCGCTAAAGCGTACCCCGTGCTTAAGATGAAAGACTATTTCCGTTGGTGAAGGACGCTCGATGCTGTCGGCGAGATGGCCAACAAATTGGCCGTTGCGATCGGTCTTCACCAGCGAATCGAAAATAAGTTCGTTGATACGCGATGAAGTCGCGTCGGTCGCAAAGCGCGGGTCGGTCGATGTCGGCGAAGTTTCGATATCGACCTGAATCGTCGCGGGCGAACGATCAGTGCGATGGTGGCCGCATCCGGCGAGTGCGACGAGCGCCGCAGCAATCTGCGCGACCAATCGCAACCGGGCAGTTGTTTCCTTCATCCACACGGTCAGCACGCCCGCTTCGGGTTATTCCCAATTGGCGCAATAATAACAGAATCGACGCGAGACTTTCGCATTTCACTTTTCACCTTTCACTGGGTACGAGGTGATGATGAGTAAAGATTGGCGCGCAAAGATCGGCCTCCGTCAGGGCGACCTCACGGACGTGGATGTGGATGCGATTGTAAATGCCGCCAACAACGACCTGATGCTGGGTGGCGGCGTCGCCGGCGCGATTCGCGTCAAGGGCGGCCCGGCGATTCAGCAGGAATGCGACCGGATTGGGCCGATTGCCCTCGGCGAGGCTGCGATCACGGGCGCCGGCCGGCTCCGGGCGCGGCACGTAATTCACGCAGCGAGCATGCGGCTGGGAGAATCGACGACGGAGCCGAATCTACGCGCGGCGACGCGCAACTCGCTGATGCGCGCCAATGACAACTCGCTCAAGTCGATCGCATTTCCGGCGATCGGCACCGGCATTGCGGGTTTTCCAATCGAGCGATGCGCTCAGGTGATGCTCAAGGAAGTGCGCGCGCACCTCGGCGGTCCGACAACACTCGAGCGCATCGATTTTGTGCTCTTCGATCGCCCCTCGCTGGAAGTCTTCGAGCGAGTGCTCGCGGAGATGAAGGACTAGCGCGAGGTCATTTGAAGTTCGGCTACTAGGGAGAGAGCCTCAGTGGGCGGCGGCCATAGAGCTGCTGGATTGGGTGCGGCGCAGCAGCAGGAAGGTCGGGATCAGAATCATCATTACAATAGCCAATGTGCGGTAGATGTCGTTGAACGACAGCATCATTGCCTGGCGCTGGATCATCCCGTACACCATACCAAGTCCCTGCTTCTGGCCAGTGAGTATTTGCGGCATATAGTCAAAGCCGCGCGCGCCGGGAGTGAGCCGTGCCGCTGCGCTCATTTTCCACGCGTCGAAGGCGGTGAAATGCTCGACCAGATAAGACTGATGCGTCTGCTCATGATTCACGAGCACGGTTGTCATGTAGGAGACGCCGATCGCAGCGCCGGTGTTGCGCATCATGTTGTAGAGGCTCGCGGCGTAGCCGACGCGCTCGCGGCTGACGCACGAAAGCGTGGTGGCGGACAGCGTCGGGAAGATCATACCCATCCCGACTCCCATGACGAGGCTGGGCCACGTCACGGTCCACGTGCTGACTTGAGTGTTCCATCCCGCCATCGTCCACAAGGCGATTGCCATTATGATGAATCCAACGCCGATCAACGGACGCGTATCGTAGCGGTAGCGCGCAAGCTGTCCGACGATCAGCATCGCTGCCATCGTGCCAAGTCCTCGTGGCGCGAGCACCAGACCGGCCTTCCACGCGCTGTAACCCATCAGCTCCTGCAGAAAAATGGGATTCAACAGTCCGGTGCCGAACAGTGCGAA
>Ga0074044_10001908_pt1 | contig 18413 bp, 17 predicted proteins | sample BogForMeECP23OM1_FD_94443 | JGI IMG/M metagenome (GOLD analysis project Ga0074044, IMG submission 94443) | Bog forest soil microbial communities from Calvert Island, British Columbia, Canada - Bog Forest MetaG ECP23OM1 | ecosystem: Environmental > Terrestrial > Soil > Wetlands ...
TATTCCAACGGCTGGACCGCGGTCACGAAACATCGGACGCCGTGGGAAACGGGAATGGTCAAGCTGCCGAAATTCACCGAAGATAAATGGGAGCTCTACAATACCAACGACGATTTCAGCCAGGCGCAGGACCTCGCGGCGAAATACCCAGGTAAGCTGAAGGAGCTTCAGCAACTCTTCCTCGCCCAGGCTGAGAAATACGACGCCTTGCCGCTGGATGACCGCGCGGTGGAACGCGCGGTTCCGGCGTTGGCTGGCCGGCCATCATTGATGGGCGACCGCGCGTCGCTGACACTATACCCCGGAATGGTCGCGATGATGGAAAATGCGACACTCGACATTAAGAATCGCTCACACACCATCACCGCCCAGGTCGACATACCTCAGGAAGGCGGGGAGGGCGTGATTCTCGCGCAGGGTGGCAGGTTCGCGGGCTGGAGCCTGTACATGAAGGACGGCAAACTCAAGTACTGCTACAACTGGTTTAATCGGGAGCGCTACACGATCGAGTCGCCAAACCGCGTTCCGGCAGGCAAGGCCACGCTGCGCTTCGAGTTCGCTTACGATGGCGGAGGAGTCGGTAAGGGAGGAAGCGGGCGTCTCTACGTGAATGGGGAAAAGGTGGCGGAGGGCCGAATCGAGAACACTGTCCCGTTCGTCTTTTCCGCCGATGAGACCGAGGACGTTGGCGAAGACCTCGCGACGCCGGTGACCGAGGACTACAAAGAAGGCGACAACAAATTCACCGGCAGGATCGATAAGGTGACGATCGCTGTAACGCCGCCGCCCGCGCAGGTCGGGAAAGACGAAGAGAGCGGCGATGCCGTCTTCCAGGAGGGCGTCCAGTGAGCGTCTCGGGCCAGATGCCGAACGGCTCAATTGAAGGAAGCGCGTGACGTGGACTCACTCGGAGCTGCCGGCTCAATGACAAGCGCAAAGCCGGACTGTCTCGGTTGAAAGCTGACCCGCCTTGTGGGTAGGCAAGGAACAATCGCGCCGGGAAAGAGTTCACTTAATCGTAGCCTTTGAGGAATGCGAAACCCACACTGGGTCTCGCGCTTCCCGTGTGAATCTACTTTCTGGGAACGGTGCTTGGGCTGGAGATTTGATAAGAGATAAAGATGCGGGCTTCGCCCGGTTAGAAGGGTAAGGGGGGAGAGTACTGCTTCGCTTGACGGTGAGTCCTACTTCTCGGACGTGTGACAGGGCTTCTGCCGAGCGAGCGGACCGTGACTGGGAAAGGAGCGGACTAGGGTGCCAAAAGATCTGTCGCGCGTGCAGACTGTCGTTATCACGATGCTGGAGAACCGATCGTTCGATCACATTCTCGGTTATCTCGGCTTGCCCGATTCCGGGCATCCGCTGGCCGGGCGAATCGAAGGCATCCAACACGCGCAGCTCTATTACGCGCACGACACCTGGCAGCCCCGGCCGATCACCAGTCCGTCGCTGACGCCGGATCCGCCCCACGAACGCGAGGACATCGATACGCAGATCAACTCGATCCTCGGACCGATGCATGGATTCGTGCAAAGCTATCAGAACGCAGATCCGAACGCGGACGTCGCGCGCGTCATGGAGTACTGCATCACGGGGTATCTGCCGTCGACGGATTTTCTCGCGCGCAATTTTGCGCTGTGCGACAACTGGTTCGCTTGCTTGCCCGCGAGCACGCTGCCCAATCGCCTGATGGCGATGAGCGGCTACGCGCTGGTGGACCATACGCCGAGCGGGTACTTTCAAATCGCGCAAAATCTGTTTCACGATAATCCCGACGACCTCGTTTACGATTGGCTGACGGCGCGCGGGATCAGTTGGCGAGTTTACTACAGCGGTACTTTTTTCTTTATGCAGATGCCGCGCGTACTCAGCCTCTACGAAGGCGACGTGCAGGCGCAGAATCTGTTTCGGCCGATCGATCGCTTGATAGACGATTTTCAAAGCGGTGATCTGCCGCAGGTGGTGTTTATCGAACCGCTGTACGAGGACGATTATCGCCGCGGCAGCGCGGCCGCGGCGGACGACCATCCTCCGGCGTCCCTGTACGGCGGTCAGCGGCTGCTCAAGATCGTGTACGACGCGCTCAGCGCGGGCGACACGTGGAACAACCTGGTCGCGTTCATCACCTACGATGAACACGGCTCGTTTTTCGATCACGTCCGGCCACCGGCGATACCGACTGCGCCGCCGCCGCAAGCTCAATACAGCCTCGGTTTCAACACTCTGGGAGTAAGAGTCCCGGGAATTGTCGTGTCGCCATTCGTGCAGCCGGCGTCGCTATGCGAGGGACTTCTGGATCACACTTCGATCCTGAAATTTCTCGGCGAAAAGTTTAACGGCGGGCGGTACACCGATCTCGTGGACAACCGCGCCGTTGAGAGCGCGTCGGTTGCGCTCGACGATAACTTGCTGGCGACGGGATCGGCCGGGCCGCCTCCAGGCATGGAAGACTGAAGCAGGGCAGGGGTGTGACCCCTGCACCCAGTATTAAGGCCGCCCGCCGTTGGCGGGCGCGGCCCCCTGGCAACGGCTTGATACTGTGCTGCCGTCGCCACGGGCAGGGGTGACCCCTGCACCCGATGATAAGATAAAGATGCGGGCTTCGCCCGGTTAGAAGGGTAAGGGGGAAGAGGGTTGTAGCCGGGGTTGTACTGGAGGTCCAAAGGGCCGAAGAACCCGGGCATATGAGCACTAAGCTGTCTCGATTAGAATCGGGAAGCGGCGACCATCCGATCCAAGGAGAACAGCAATGGCAATCGCACTCACACATAGCGGTACATCGGTCTATTCGTCCGACTCCCCGTCGCGCGAACTGCTGGTCGGCACTACCGAGGGGATCGTGAGACTGGAGCGCCTCGAAGATCGCCCCGGTTCGCCGTGGCGAATTGCCGCGCGATCGCTCGAGGGCTCGCATATCAGCTCGATAATCGTCCCCGCGCCCGAACTGACACTCGCTGCGATCTATCACGGCGGCGTTATGATGAGCCGGGACCGGGGCCGAACCTGGGAGCGCCGCGACCATGGAGTCGCGCACAATAATGTCTATAGTCTCGGCGCCACCAGCTTGAACGGAACGCTCAGGCTGTTGGCGGGAAGCGAGCCGGCTCACTTCTACATCAGCGATGACCTCGGTGCGAGCTGGCGCGAGAGTGCGTCGCTGCGGTCCGGTGCAGGAGTTGCTCGATGGACCTTCCCCGCGCCGCCGCATGAAGCTCACGTCAAAGTGATCACGGTAGCGCCGGACGATCCGGCAACGATCTACGCCAGCGTCGAACAAGGCGACCTTCTGAGGAGCACGGACGCGGGCGAGACGTGGCGTGAACTCTCCGATTTCGGCGGCGACTTCGACTACGACGTGCATCGGCTGGTGATCCATCCGAAGGATCCGGCGCGCCTCTACATGATGGGCGGGATGGGACTGTGGGTCAGCGGCGACAGGGGAATCCATTGGGAGCGCCGCACCGACAAGCGCTCGCCAATCGGCGGCTACCCCGATCAGCTCACGTATCTGCCGAGCCGCCCGGAAGTCTTCCTTGCCTCCGGGGCGCACAGCAATCCGGGTACCTGGATGCGGACCGGGTTCGCCGGCTCGCGGATCGCATTGAGCCGCGACGGCGCGCGCTCGTGGCAAGTGCTCGGCAATGGATTGCCCGCGCCCGAGAACTGGCAATCGGCGATCGAGGCGATGACATTAGAAGAATGGGGCGCGTCGTTCTCGGCATTCGCCGGGACGACCTCGGGCGAGATATTCGCGACCGATGACGGCGGCGAAAATTGGTCACAGATCGCAAGCGGCCTCGCGCCGATATCGAAAGGGCTCCACTATATGGCGCTGCATCGGGCGGCCTAGCCAATCCGGCCAGGTCAAGTTTCAGCGGGTTGAGCCGATTCGCGCGCGGGGCGGACGCGTTCGCTGCGCTTGAAAGAAGAGTGTTCCGCCATCGACGACATCCAACGGGTCGTTCGCGGATACTTCGCCGGATCAAGGCCCGAACTTACTTGATTTGGCGCGCTGTCGCCTGGATGCGATCCATCCAGAAGACGAGTCTTGGCGTGTACGTGTGGGGGACGCACTCGCCGCAAATTTCCTGGGCAAGGGCGGTCAGGCGATCGAGCGTAATCATGAATGGCTGCGAGCGCGAGAATTCCGGCGGCAGGCTCGCGAGGAGGTCGGACAACACGCTCAGGGCCGAGGCGAGGGTGGCGAGAATCGCGGCCAGGACGCCTTCCTCCACCATCAGCCGCGGCTGATAGAGCAGATCGCGGGTCGTGCGCAACTCGCCAAGGAAAAGCAGCGCGGCGCTTTCCAACCGGGTGCTGATTCGATTCAGCGGCGCCTTCGCCTCGCACATCGAAGCGATCGACAGAATTTCCGAAATCACCAGGTGCAGATTGGTCTCGACGCGATCGAGCCGTTCGTCGAAGGTGACCCGGTGGATTTCGCTGACCAACTCTTCCTGCCGATGCGAGACGAACTTGGCGACGACCGCACCAAAAACAAGCAGCGCGGTGACCGCCTCCGCGATCGCTATCACGCGCGCGCCGCCGACCGGCACGATGTCGCCATAACCGATGGAAGTCGCGGTCACGAAGCTGAAGTAGACTGCGCTTGCGAATCCCTTGAGGTCGGCGCCAACCGGGCGGCCGCCCTCGACCAGCCCATGGTCGCCTATCAACGCGCCAAGCCAGTAGCAGGAACCGCTCAGCAGGATCGTTCCGATCCAAATGAGGAAGAGCTGTAAAGTTGAGCGTCGCTGGACCAGATCCAGAACGGAGTTGTCGAGTTGGCGCATGCGGGAGAGGCGCGCGGGGCCCCGGCCAATTTCTCCACTCGGCGAGGCCGCGAGCGGAGGGCCGGCAGGCGTGGCGGCTGCCGGGTCCGGCTCTGAGGCTGTAGCAGTTACGCTCTCAGTCGGTTCCCCCGATTCCACCCAGTCGGCGATCCCGCCGCGATAGTGGCGAACGTTCGAGTAGCCGAGATCGTGGAGCAAGGCGACCGCCTCCTCAGCCCGAGGTCATGTGAATTTACCGCAGTAAACGGCGATCTCGGCGGCGAAGTCGGGAAGGAGCTCGCGCGCGCGAGCGGCAACCATTTCAAGGGGAAGGTTGAGCGCGCCCGGGATATGCGCCGAGGCGTAAGACTCTTGCGGCAGCACGTCCACGATGGCGAGCGAAGAATCGTGCAGCCGGCGGCGGAGCTCCTCGCGGGAGATCTCGGGTATGGCGGATGAATTGGCGGCGGTGTTGACTTCGGAAGCCATGATGCTCAGCGAAATGACCAATTCACAGGATAGCGGATGCGCAAGGAGCGGTCACGATGGCTTGATCACCCTGTTGGACAAAGTGCCGGGATTCTTTGCTTTGCGCTAGAACGGCAGAAAGAGTGAAGTCGAATAGTGGTGTTATCACCGAGGGAGGTTGCCTCCATCGTCGCGGTGGCCGCCTTCAATCGAGGACAGCATGAGTGAATCCATCGAGCGCTTCGCAGAATGTATCGAACGTGCGCGCAAGCTCGGCCCACTTATCGCGGAACACGCCGCGGAGTCGGAGCGCGTCAGCCAGCTTTCGACAAAAATCGTGGATGCCTTTCACGAGGCCGGCCTGTTTCGCGTGCTGCTACCAACTGAGATGGGCGGCTTCGATCTGACGATTGCGCAGCAATGCGAGGTCATCGAGCAGATCGCGCGCTTCGACGGCGCAACGGCGTGGAACTTCGCGATCGGTTCGGGCGGTCCGGCAATCGGAAACTTTGTCGCGCGCGAGGCGTTTGAAAATATCTTCAGCGATCCGCGCGCGCTCCTCGCCGGTTCATTCAGTCCGGTGGGTAACAGCGTGGTCGCCTGCGATGGCGGTTTCCGCTTCACGGGCAAGATGACTTACGCCAGCGGCTCCGCGCAGGCGACCTGGGTGACGGCCAACGGAGTCGAGCTGGTCAACGGCGCGCCCCAGATCGTCGATGGCATTCCAAAGTTCAGGGCGGGAGTGTTTCCGATCAGATCCGCAAAAGTTCTGAACACCTGGTTCGTGTCGGGCTTGCGCGCCACCGGCAGCAACGATGTCTTGTTCGATGACGTGTTGGTGCCGGCAAGCTACACGTTCGAATTTCCCAATCCCAGGAGCCCCTGGCAGACCGGGCCGCTGGCTAGGATTCCGCTGATGGTCCAGCTTGGCAGTACTCTCGCCGCGGTCGCACTCGGTATCGCGCGTCACGCGATCGACGCGCTCAAAGAGCTGGCGGTGAGCAAGATTCCGCTTGGCACGATGGCTTCGCTGCGCGAGCGCCCGATCGCGCAACTCCAACTGGGAGAGGCGGAAGGAACGATCCAGGCGGCGCGCTTCTACCTCTATGGAAGCATCGCGGAAATCTGGAAAAGAGGCGCAGGCGACGAACCGTTCGATATCGATGCGTTAGCCTCGGCGCGGCTGGCTACGGTCACCGCCGGCAAGCTGGCGGCGCGCGCGGTTGACCTCGTTTACGACGCGGCGGGAATCAGCGCGATGCAGACCGCGCTGCCGATAGAGCGATGTTGGCGCGACGTGCACGCGGTCACGCAGCACGTCACGATGAACACCTCGCGCTACGAGGCGGCGGGCCGCGTCCTGTTCGGCCTGCCTCCCGGTCTGTTCGTCTGAATCAACAGCGCCAGAAACGAGGGACGATGACCTCACGCGAGGGAGAAAGATGTGGACTTCGGATCTCGAAACTCCTTGCGGGTTTCGGACGTCTGTTAAGAGAGTCGGCACCGCCGCGTGATGCGGCCTGAGGGCCTGTTGGAAGTACGAGTGAGGAGAGGAGAAATCCTGCATTGGATGCAGGAACTGGCCCCTGCCCCTGAGCGAAGTCGAAGGGGCCTGTTAGAGAGGTGAAGGGGAGAGCGGGGCAAGCTGAAGCGCAGGCGCGGCCATAATAATGGCTGCCCGCTGCCCGCGGGGGCGCCTACATCGGGCCGCCCCTGCGAACGCTCAGGTCGCGCCGACTACGCAGGTACGACTATTCTTCGAGGCGCCAGAGCGAACGCGCGGCGTTGGCGGAACGCTCGACGAACTTCTTGCCGTACTCGATCTGCGCCTCGAAGATGGGAGCGAGCGGAGTTTCCTTGGCCCACTGGGTGGCGGAGGCCTGGAGATCGATCGCCTGGTTGGCGACTTTCTCGCTGGTGTCGATGTACCAGGCGGCGAACTTCTTGGCGCGCTCGACGCTCAACAGGTTGCTGCCCACCTTGCTGATACTCTCGAACACTCCCGAACCATCTTGTTTGTGCGCTGAGTGTGTCTCTTTGTGTTCTGACATATCTTCTTCTCCTCATTTTCGGCGCGACGCGAGCCCGCCGGTTGCTTTACTAATTTTTAGCCATCGAATTTGTTTTTGCCCGTTTCTTTTGTCGCATCCGCGACGAATCCGTCGGTTTTACGCTGGTGGGGTCCTTCTCAGTCATCGCGCGCTCCCAGCCAGTCCGCGATTTGGGGCCACAGCCGCTTGAGCGAGTCGGAACTGATTGCCGCGCCCATGTGGCTGGTTGGATAGTGCAAATTCTGTTTGTCGGCGCTCGACACGAGTGTGGGCAGCGGCTCACTGGACAGTGGATTGACGATGTCGTCGCGGTCGCCGATGACGTTGAGCAGCGGTGACACGATGCGTTTGAGATCGACGACGGCATCGCCGACTTTCATCGTGCCCTTCATCAGAGAGTTCTCGCGCCACATCTCGCCGGTCTCGAGAAAGATTCGCCCCGCCATCGGAACGTCGCTATGAAACCATCGTTCGAACAGCCGAAAGGTGTCGATGTAGCCCGGGCGCGGCGAGCGATACGCGCCGACGAACTTGTCGAGCAGGTGGTGGGTGGGGGCGAGCGTGCTGAAGAAGGAGTAGATCATCCAGGCCGGCGCGTTGCCGTACATCTCGACGATGGTTTGGGCGCTGCGCGCGGTCATCGCCGCCGTCAGATGCTCGATGGGCAACTGGCGCACGCTGGTGTCGAGCGGGATCGTCAACGAGACGAGATTTTTCACGTTGCCGCTGTGCAGCGCGCTGTAGATCAAACCGAGCAGCGCGCCGAAGCAGTAGCCAAGAATCGAAACCTGTTCGATGCCGGCATGAATCTGAATGGCGCGGACGGCATTGGCAATATCGATGTTCACGTAGGCGTCGAAGCCGCGCCATTGGTCGTCGGGCCGCGGTGGAATCCAATCGATCAGGTAGACGTCGAAGCCCTGGCGGACGAGGTACTCGACGACGCTGCGGCCGGGTTGGAGGTCGAGGATGAAGGGGCGCTTGATGAGCGAGTAGATGAGCAGCAGCGGCACGCGATGTTTGTTGGCGCCGCGCGCCTGGTAGTAACGCAGGCGGACGAGGCCCGACTCGTAGATGACGCGCGAGCGCGTTGCGGGCGGGGGGTCATCCATGGTGGCGCCGAAGCCGGTGCGGAACGCGTCGAGCGTGCGCGTCGCGCCTTCCATCCAGAGCGAAGCGATCTCGTCAATGGCCGACATCTTTGCCGCGCTCCATCGCGTCTTTTCCCGGCCATCCCGACCACACCGCCGGCAGCGCCGCGATCGGCACCACCGCGGCCGGCACCAGCGCCGGCGCGATCACCGGCGATCTCTCCGCGTCACGCTCGGCGACCGCGTCGCGAAGTTCCTCGCGCATCGATCGCACGTCGCTCCGAATCGCTTCGACATCGGCGGCCAACGGCAGGCCGACTGCGGGCCACAGGGCGGCGAAGAAGGCGCCCGCGACGGCCGTGTTCCAGCGCTGCCATCGCAGCGCGATGTCGATTGCGCGGCCGAGCGCATTGCCGACGGCGGGATTGGTATAGAACCGATTGGTGGCGTCGTTGATGGCGGCGACGACGGTCTCGTAGGCGTTCCATTCAACTTCGTGAGGCTGGCGATGGATTTCACCGTTCGCAATGACGCGCTTGAGCTTGGCGGTAGGCGGCTCGGGCATCAGGCATTGTGCGAGCTTGAGTATCTCGTCGGGGAAAAAAGAAGAGTCGTTGGAATTCACTTTGATGCTTTCGTTGTTTTCGTTGCTATCAGCCATGGCAGATACCCTCGCTCGGCGGTCTCGCTTCATCTTGGGTTCGTAAGGTACCCTAATATCATAGTTACATCCAAATTAAAAACGCTTACGTTTGTCGCAGGTGTGACAAAAGCCGTGATTCGGGAGGAAAAATTGAGCGGAATGTCGCATTCGCGACAATTGCAGCGGATGTGTTAGTGGGAAGGGGCATTTAGCGCAATGCGCGCGCCGCGGGCGCGGCCGCGTGTCTGTGACACCTCCCGAAGCAGAACGGGCGAGGTGGTTTTTCGGAAACGGCGCGGAAGAGCAGGGCGATATGGCGGCGGAAGTCGCGGTTGATCCCAAATCGCTAACGCGGCTGAAGTCGCTCGCCTGGATGCGCGAGGAGCAGGCGAGGCGGCTGGCGGCGAGCTCGAGGCTGCTCAAAGTGCGGCGGGAAGATGCCATCTTTATGGAAGGCGAGGCGTCGAGCCGCGTCTATATACTGCTGTCGGGGGTGGCGAAGCTGTGCTACGTGAATCGCGATCAGCGGGTGCTGGTGGGGTTCGTGGGGCCGGGCGAAGTGTTCGGACTGTCGTCGCTGCTGCCGCAGGGCACGCGTCCGTTTCGATGCGAGGCGTACAGCGATTGCACGGTCGCGGCGGTGAAGCCGGATACTTTTGTGGATACTGTGCTCGGCGTTCCGCTCGAGCGGCTGAGCCTGGTGATGGACGCGACGGTCGGCCGCTGGTGGGCGATGCTGGTGCGCTACGCGAACTTCGTGGGACTGGGACTGCGCGAGCGGCTGGCGGGCGCGCTGCTGGAGCTGGCGGAAAAGTTCGGAGTGCGCGACTCGCGCGGCACGCTGCTGACTATCAAGCTGACGCATGCGGACCTGGCGGAGCTGGTGGGAGCGTCGCGGCAGCGCACGACGGAGCAATTGAACGACTTCGAGCGCGAGCGGGTTATCATCCGCGAGGGGCGCCGCCTGATAATCGTGCCCGAGAAACTGTGGCAGCTGGCGCAAACGCCGCATCCGAACTGAATGGCTGAACGGCGGGGAACCAAAAGAATGGCATCGGATAAATTCGCGAGCGCGAACGGTCTGCGGCTTCATTACCTCGACTACGGCATCGACGGCGCGCCGTGGGTCGTATGCGTGCATGGGCTGACCGGCAACGCGCACAACTTCGACGCGCTCGCGCCTCATCTGACGCGAAAGTATCACGTGATTTCGCTTGACGTGCGCGGCCGCGGCGACAGCCAGTGGGGTCCGCCGACGGAATATATCCCGCAAAATTACGTGACCGACCTGGCGCAGATGCTCGAGCAGTCAGGCGTCGCGCGCGTGAGCCTGATTGGCACCTCGATGGGCGGGATAATCTCGATGATGTACGCGGGAGGATGGCCGGAGCGAGTCGAGCGGCTGGTGCTTAACGATATCGGTCCCGAAATCGATCCCGCGGGAGCGGTGCGGATAGCGGGTTACGTCGGCGAGGCGCCGGAGCGCTTCAAAGATCTCGGCGAGGTGGTGAAGTACTACAAGGAAAATTATCCGCCGATGGCGAAGCTCGCGGACGCCGTCGTCGGCGAACAAGTGAAATGGTCGGTCAAGCCGGGACCGGCAGGCGGCTTGATTTGGAAGATGGATGCGAACGTGCGGCGGCCGCTTCGCGGCGGGACCGCGCAGCAGCGGTTGGATTTGTGGGTGCCGTACGCGCGGATCGCGTGCCCGATTCTGATCGTGCGCGGAGCGGACAGCGATGTCCTGGCCAGCGCGACGGCGAGCCGGATGTGCACGGTGCATAAGCGGGCGAAAGCTGTCGAGGTGCCCGGAGTGGGGCATGCGCCGTCGCTGACGGAGGCGGAATCGATCGGCGCGATCGAGGAATTTTTCGGGCTGTGAGCAGGGGCCCCGGTCCCCGCACCTGAATAGGAAGAGCGAACGGAAGAACTTAATCGTAGCCTTTTAGGAATGCGAAACCCCTTACGGGTTTCGCGCTTCCCGCCTGTTAAAACAAAGATGCGGCCTGACGGCCTGTTAGAAGTATGAGTGAGGAGGCAGGGGCCAGCCCCTGCACCCGAGTAAGGAAGAAGAACGGACTTCAGATGACGTCGGGCGGAGTTAACTTTAGCTGGATGAGTTCGATCTTGTAGCCGTTGGGATCCTCGATGAACGCGATGGGAGTGGTGCCGTGCTTCATCGGGCCGGGCTCGCGCACGACGTTGACGCCCTTAGCCTTCAGGTCGGCGCAGGTTTGGTAGATGTCGTCGACGCCGAGCGCGATGTGTCCGTAGGCGGTGCCGATTTCGTACTTTGAGGTTCCCCAATTCCAGGTCAACTCGATCACTGCGGTTTCGTTCTCGCTGCCGCAGCCGACGAAGGCGAGGGTGAACTCACCGCCGGGGAAGTCGTGCTTGCGCAGGAGTTTCATCCCGAGCTTGTCGCAGTAGAACTTGAGCGACTCGTCGAGATTGTTCACCCGGAGCATTGTGTGGAGAAGGCGCATGCGGTTATTCCTTCGGTTTGACGGCGCGGCCGGCGCGTCTGGAATCGATCGCTTGGTTGAGCTCGCCCTTGATTTCGGCGAAGACGTCCTCGGTGGGCGCGATGCCGGCGGCCTTCATCCGCTCGACCAGTTCCCATCGCTCCAGCGCGAGCATCTCTTTCGCCTCGTGTTCATGGAGACGCTTTAGGCGCACGAGTTCGAGGATCGCGAGCTCGCGGACGCGGGCGGCGAAGTCGGGCTCGGTAAAACTGGCGTCGAAGAGGTCGTCTGGCAGGTCGAGCTTGAGATTCACGATCGTTCCCGGAGTTCGACTTTCCGCAATCGCGAAACTGTTGTCAAACGGCAGGGGCCAGCCCCTGCCTTTGCAAAACGCGGGTCAAATGTTTTAAGTTCAAGCGTGAAATACGCCCTGCGGCCAGCGGGGCGGTTGTCATGACCGGTACGGGAGAATCAGCCGTACCAGGAGAAATGCGCGATGGATTTCAATTTCAATCCCGAAGACGAAGCGTTCCGGATGGAGTTTCGCGCGTGGCTGGACGCCAACAAGCAGTTTGCGCCGCGCTCGCGCGAGCTCTTGATGGCCGAGGGCCGGACCGCGTTCGAAGAGCAGAAGCGCTGGGCCAAGAAGATGGCCGAAGGCAGATGGCTCGCGCCGAACTGGCCGGTTCAGTATGGAGGGCGCGGCGCCGGTATCCTGCAGACGATCGTCTATAACGAGGAACTGGCGCGGGCTGGCGTCGGGGCGCCGATGCTCGGGATGGGCACCACGCTTTTCGGGCCGACGCTGTTGCATTGGGGGACCGAGGAGCAGAAGCGGCGCTATATCCCGCCGATAATGAAAGCCGAAGAAGTCTGGTGCCAGGGATATTCCGAGCCGGGTGCGGGCTCCGACCTGGCCTCGCTGCAGACGCGCGCGGTCGAGGATGGCGACTACTTCGTCGTCAACGGGCAGAAAGTGTGGACCTCGGGCGCGCAGTACGCCGACTGGATCTTCCTGCTGGTGCGCACCGATCCGGACGCGCCCAAGCATAAGGGAATCAGCTACCTGATGGTTGATATGCACAGCCCCGGCGTGACGGTCCGGCCGCTGGTGCAGATGACGGGCAACAAGGGTTTCAACGAGGTTTTTTTCGAAGACGTGCGGGTGCCGAAGAAAAATCTGGTCGGCGAGAAGAACCAGGGCTGGCAGGTGGCGATCACGACGCTGATGTTCGAGCGCTCGGGCGGCGGCGGCGATCGCGGCGCGCTGGTGCAATGCCGCGAACTGGTGGAGCTTGCGAAATCGTTGCCGCGCAACGGCGGCTCGGCGTGGGATGACGCGAGCGTGCGGCAGAAAATCGCCGAGTTCTACTGCGAGGCGGTGGCGCTGCGCTACACCGGCTATCGGCAGCTGACGCGCCGGCTGAAGGGAATGCCGCCGGGGCCGGAAGGATCGATGATGAAGCTATGCGGCACGGAGCTGAATCTGCGCGTTCAATTGTTCGCGATGGAGCTGCTGGGGCCGTACAGCCAGATGGAGTACCGGGCGCCGTTTGCGATCGACAAGGGCAAGTGGTCGTTCAGGATGCTGGCGGCGCGCGGCGGCACGATCGCGGCGGGCAGCAATCAGATACAACATAATATTATCGGTGAGCGCGTGCTCGGACTGCCCAAGGGCTGAGGCGCGCGCGAGTCGGAAATCAACGGAGAAGGCATTCAAGCGATGGACTTCAACTATACGCCGGAAGATCAGGCATTTCGCACCGAAGTGCGCGCGTGGCTCGAAGCGAACAAGAAATTCGCTCCGCCGCCGAGCAACATGCTGGCCGAAGAGGGCGAGGGCGACTGGGAGGCGCGCGTCAACTGGCACAAGAGGCTCAACCAGGGCGGCTGGGTGGCAGTCAACTGGCCCAAGGAATACGGCGGGCGCGGCGCCACCGTCATGCAGCGGCTGATCTATCGGGAAGAACTCAACCGGCTCGGGCTGAACGAGCCGATGCTCGGGATGGGAATCAGCCTGCTCGGTCCGACGCTGATGCATTGGGGGACCGAGGAACAGAAGAGAGATCATATTCCGAAAATTCTCAAAGGCGAGGAAGTCTGGTGCCAGGGATACTCGGAACCCGGGTCGGGCTCAGACCTCGCGTCGGTGGCGACGCGGGCGGTTGACGATGGGGACGACTTCGTCGTCAACGGGCAGAAGACGTGGACCTCGGGCGCGCAGCATGCGGACATGATCTTCGCGCTGGTGCGCACCGATCCCGCCGCGCCCAAGCACAAGGGAATCAGCTACCTGCTGATCGACATGCACAGCCCCGGCGTAACGGTGCGTCCGCTGGTACAGATGACGGGCGGCAAGGGCTTCAACGAAGTTTTCTTCGAGGATGTCCGCGTGCCGAGGAAAAATGTCGTCGGCGAGCGGAACAACGGCTGGCAGGTCGCGATGACCACGCTGATGTTCGAGCGCGGGGGCAGCGGCGGCGAAGGCGCGATGGGCGTGGTCTATGAGCTGGCGCGGCTGGCCAAGCGCGTGGCGCGCAACGGCGCCACGGCGTGGGACGATTCGAGCGTGCGGCAGAAAGTTGCGGAGTTCGCCGCCGAGGCGCAGGCGCTGCGCTACACCGGCTATCGGCAGCTGACGCGCCAGTTGAAGGGGCTGCCGCCGGGGCCGGAAGGCTCGATGATGAAACTGTGCAGCACCGAGCTCGCGCTCAAGATTGCGATTTACGCGATGGAACTGCTGGGGCCGTACAGCCAGCTCGAATTCAACGCGCCGTTCGCAGTTGACAAGGGCAAGTGGTCGCTCCGGATGCTGGCGGCGCGCGGTCCCACGATCTACGCCGGGACGAATCAGATCCAGCACAACATCATCGGCGAGCGCGTACTGGGTCTGCCCAAGGGCTAGCGCACCAGAAGATCGAATCGCCGGCGGGACACCAGACGCGAAGTTTTTTTGGCGCGGGCGCTGGTGTCTTCGCGGGCGTGATGCGCGACAGGTTTGCGCGGCTTGCGGGCGACTTTCCGGCAGCGGCGCAGCAGCCGCAGGAGACTTAAGATGGCGAACTACGAAACCGTCATTTACGAAAAGGCCGAGGACAAAATCTACCGGCTGACGCTCAACCGCCCGGAGAAGCTCAACGCGCTGTCGCAAAAGCTGCTCAAGGAACTCGATCTCGTGATGGACGAGTACGAGTCGAATGCCGACGCCAGCGTGCTGATAATCCGCGGCGCCGGGCGCGCGTTCTCGGCCGGCTACGACTTGCAGGGCACGCAACATCCCGGCTCGACGTTCACCGTGACCAACGATCGGCTCGGCCTGCACAAGACGATCGAGCGATGGCAGCGGCTGTGGTCGATCAACAAACCCACGATCGCGCAGGTGCACGGCTACTGCCTGGCGGGAGGCACCGAGTTCGTCGGTCACTGCGATATCGTGTTCGCCAGTGAGGATGCGCAGTTCGGGCATCCCGCGGGCCGCTCTCTTGGCATCCTGCCGACGCTCTCGATGTGGCCGGTGCTGATGGGCCCGCGCAAAACGAAAGAGTATTTCTTCACCGGCGATTACATGGGGGCAAAAGAAGCGCTCGAATGGCACCTGGTCAATCGCGTTTTTCCCAAGGACAGGCTCGAGGAAGAGACCATGAACTACGCGCGCCGGGTCGCGATGGTGCCGGCGGAGTTGCTGATGCTGCATAAGGCAGCGGTGAATCGCTATCTCGATATCATCGGGATTCGGGCGGCGGAACAGTCGGCTGCCGATATCGACGTGATCGCGCATCAGACCGATACGGTGAAGAACTGGATGAAGGCGAGCCGCGAGAAAGGCCTCAAGAGCGCGCTCACGGACCGCGATCGGCCGTTCGCCAAGAAAATCTGACGAGCGTTGCGGCCGCAGGAATTCTGCAAGTTGAGGGCAATGATCAAACGTGCGTTGATGGTGGCCGCCGCGGTTTTCATCGCTGCGTGCAATTCTTCGCCGTCACAAACCGCCGACAACACGGTCGGCGGCGCCAACGTCGTTTCTACCACGCAAACGCCGATGGCGACGGCGACGACGAGCCTTTCGCTCGACCGGGGCTCTAAAGCGCAAGCCGGCCGGGTAGCGATCGCGGACGTGCTTAGCTATGGCGGCTCGAAACCGACGATCACCGCGCCGGCTGGATGGCAACTGATTCGCGACGATTCCACGCCAACGACCCGGCAGTCGCTGTATTGGCATGCAATCCAGGCGAATGACTCCAGCACGGCGACGTGGACCTTCAGCGAGCCGGTCGATGCGCAAGGCGCGATCGTGTTGCTGGACAACGTCGCGTCAGCCGCGGCGGTGGATATGACCAGCGGCAACACCGGCAACGGCGGCACGCCGACGGCCAAGTCGATTGTGACTACGGGCGATGGGGATTTGATCCTTAGTTTTTATGCCACCGATTTCCACCTTGCCGGACTCGCTCCGCTGCTGCCTGCCAATGCGAGAGCGTTGATAAATCAGGAAGCGGCGTCGCACGAATTCTGGATCCTCGCGACTTACCAGAGTCAATAGGCGCTACCGAGGACGAAGTCGGCAGCGCCGCGCAGCTTTTCAACTGGGTCGCTGCGCAGGTGGCGATAAAGCGGGGCGCGGCGACTCCATAGGCAAACCGATTCCATGCGCGCGCGTCGCGGGGGAGGGTCCGGATGAGGAGGCGGCCAGAATATGGACCGGAGTCGCTGCAATGCAGAACCGGTTCACCTGTCGTGCGGGTTAGCGCGATTGGTCGTCGATGAGCGCGGCAGACGAGGCATCGCACACCGGCGATCGATGGTTACAGTCGTTCCTTCGGCGCGAGGCTGTTTGGCTCGGCCTCGCGGTGGTCACCGCGCTCGCGATCTATAGACTGCGCGATTTCCCGTATCACCCGAGCTGGATTGGCGCCTGGCGGGCGATCGCGCCGGTGGCGCCGCAGACGGCGTGGGCGGCCGTCAGAGTTTGGACTTTCTGGGCGCTCAGTTCGTGCGCTATCGGGGGCCTGCTGCGCCGCTATGATCCCTCGATCGAAGCCGGCGACGCCGTGCTCGCGGGTGCAGTAGGGCTGTGGGTTCTTGCGTATGTGCTCGGCAACGTCGTCGGTCCGTTGGGACTTATGAGGTCCTGGCTCGTGTGGCTTCTTCTGGCCGGCGTTATCGCGCCGCAATTGCGCGGTCTGCAAGGATTCAAATTCAATCCTCCGAGCAGCGGACAGAAGCTGGCCTTAATCGCGTGGGCGTTGCTGAGTGTCTCGCTGCTGCCGCTGCAACTCGGCTCGCCGGTGCCGCCCTTTATGGACGTGCTGAATCATCCTGCGGCCGTCCAGCGCATACTCACGTTTCATCGATATCTACCGTTCGACAACGATCCCTACGGCGCATACGGCGCTCACGTGCAGGCTCCCGCGCTGGAGCTGTTTTACGCGGTACTGGCGCTGGGCGCTGGCTGCAAACTGGGCACGGCGGAAACCGCGGCGATGGTGCCGATGGCCGGGCTAATGATCTTCGCGGCCTATCGCCTGGGGCGAACAATTTTTGGAGACACTGCCGGCGGGATGGCGGCGCTATTCCTATTCTTCACCTGTCTTTTTCGGCGCGAGCAGGGGATGCGCGCGACCGCGGTAGTTTTCGTGCTGGTTGGCGTCGGCCTGGCCTTCTTCCTCGATCGGCGGCGAAACCGCACCTTGTTTGCCTGCGGTGCGATCGTTCTGGGGACGGCGGTTGCGTCGCACGCGATCGGCGGCGGACTGGCGATGATTGTAGCCGCTTCGGCGGTCGCCTTCTGGCTGGCGGCGGGAGATTTTTCCGGTTCGATAGCGGCGGTGATTTGCCTGGCGGGGGCCTCGATGCTGGCCGTACCGGAATTGCTGATCGCGACGGAACATTGGGTCAGCTACCCGCTGCTGCCCGTGATTCAAGGCGCTGGAATCGCCGTCATTCTTGCGGGCGCCGCACGCCTGCAAGCGCAAGGTCCCGAGCGGCCGGTCATCACTACGGTACTGAATGCCGCCGCGGTCGTGGGGTTATTCGCGCTACTCATCTACAGGCATTGGTTTACCGGCTCGATCTTCGATTCGATAATGGAAAACCTGCCGCTGCTGTGCCTGTTCGCGGCAATCGGACTGATGGCGGCGGTAATCCTCGGCTTCCTTGAAAAGGGCAGCGTGCCCAACACGGGAGTGCTCGCTGCGGCGCTAATGATCAGTGTCGCTATCGAGATCGCCTATAACTACCTAAGTCCCATGGTTAGCGTGCCGGCCGAGCGCCACATGGTGTCGGATCTATCCAGCAAGCTCATCGACTACTGGGTCCCGTATATTCTGATTTTCCCTGCGGGGCTGCCATTCGCGTTGATCCACGATCGCATTTCCAAACCGCTGGCGCTCTTCGCCGTGCTCACAATCCTGATGTATCCTTGGACGCGGGCCGAAAATCCCCAGGACTATGACAGCGACGAGCGCTCGATTTCCGAACAGTGGGCGTTCAACCTCAGTCGCGCGGAAGTCGGCTACTGGGTCGGCACGGCCGATGGCCGCTGGACAATCGGCGATGACGGGTTCGCGCTAGTGGACGTTTTTCACAAGGAGTTGAGCGCAGGCAGAATCACGCCGGCGACGCATATCCTTCACCTGACCCGCGACAGTTCCGCCTGGGCGCTGGCACAAGTCGCGATCTTTACCGGCATTGATGATGATCCGATCGATCTCAATTACGACCCGAATAATCTCTTTCAAGCCGGCAGCCGAGTACGCGGACCCGCTGACCTGCCCGCTGCCTTGTCGCGACGTCCGTCTTATCCCGGATTTCCATTTTCTTAGTGAACTAGCAATTTGGTAGAATGTTACCAAAGCCCTGATGGATGCGGGTTTGGATGCTTGTGGGGTAGTGCGGAGGAGGGTAGCCGGTGGGTGAGACGGAAA
>Ga0074044_10001909_pt1 | contig 18412 bp, 19 predicted proteins | sample BogForMeECP23OM1_FD_94443 | JGI IMG/M metagenome (GOLD analysis project Ga0074044, IMG submission 94443) | Bog forest soil microbial communities from Calvert Island, British Columbia, Canada - Bog Forest MetaG ECP23OM1 | ecosystem: Environmental > Terrestrial > Soil > Wetlands ...
GCGCCACTATCGCACTGGGCTTGTATTGGGCGCCGATCATCGCCTTCGCCAATCGGTCGCTGAATTTCTTCACGGGCCCCGCATAACCGCTTCTCTGCGACTGTCCGGAAATTCCGAGGTTCCCTCAATCACTGTCGGAAAGTCGTGTCATTCCGAGGTTCTTTTCCGAGGAATCCCGTGGCTGGGAGTCCCTTTGAACTCGATCGCCGAGACAGCTTTTCTGGGTTGCGACTGTGCTGTTTCTCAGTGCGGCGGGCGTCTCGTCCGCCTCAGCCGTTACCGTATCACCACTTCAACCCCATCGCTTCGGTCAGAAATTTCACGAACGGTCCCGATGCTGCGCATGCCTTCGAAAACTGGTCGAGAAACGCGCCCGAGCACGCTTCCTTACGCGAGAAATTTGCGCCCGCCACGAAGTCCTTGCGCTTCAAGTCTTCGATCAGTGGATGGTCCGGATCATAGCCCTTCGGCGGCCTTGACAGTTTCTCGCCCATCAACTCGAAGCGCGAGGTGAACTCGCGCGAACCGATCGCTTTCTTCCAGACCGCCGGCTTGGCAATGATTGCGTCACGCACTTTGCCTAGTCCGTCGGCGTCCGGATGCCACATCCCCACGCCGCCGAAAATCTCGTTCGGCGAAAGCGAAATATAGAAAGCGGGCGAGGGCCATCCGGAATTCGAATGATGAATCGCGGCGGCCGTGTTGGTCTTGTACGGGGTCTTGTCGCGCGAGAAACGAAGGTTGCGATAGATCCGAAACATCGAACCGCCGCTCGGGCGCGGATCGGCGACGTAATAGCGGCTCAGCTTGTGGAGCCGTGGACCGAGATCGGCAATAAACGCAAGCATAGGGTCGCGCACCTCGGATTCGTAGCGATCCTTGTTGCGCTGAAACCATTCACGATTATTGTTGCGGCCGAGTTCCTCAAAGAACTCAAAGAAGCGCGGGGTGAAATAACTTTTGGGCATCGACTCACCTCACGCATCGCATGAGTAATCCGCCTTCGCGCTCTGGGCAAGAGCGGCCTCCCTCTGCGGATTGCGCCAGCTTTGCTTCCGAAAGGAATTTATCGAACGCGATCCCGGTCACGCGTTCTGGATTGCGGAGCGCCGCACCACGCGGCTACTATCTCCGCCGGTTTCGCTAGGGGTTGCAAATTATTGTTCGCAGAGGCGGTTCAGCTATGCGTCAAGCGCACCCGTCGGTATTCCATCTGGCGGCTTTTTTCGCCGCTATTCTCGCCCTCAGCGCGCAGCCAGCGATGGCGAAGCGGATGTTCCTGTGCGTGAACCCCGCGAATCCTTCGCAATGCAGCCCGGGCATCCAGGCCGCGATCGACAAGATTCCCGCGGGTCGCGCCGGCGGTGCGATAACCGTCGCGCCGGGAACCTACATGGAAAACCTCAACATCCCTGCCCGAACCAAGGTGCAAATCGCGGGCGACAATGCTTTCGACACCAGCGTTTCGCCCGTGTCGCCGGGCACCAGCACCATTACAGTTCAACTGGGCGCACAGCTATCGCTTGCCAATATCGACGTCGATGGCAGTCTTGCGCCGGACGGAGGGGCTATTCTCGCGCACGGCAGGCTGTCGCTGGCCGCGGTCGCGGTCGATGGGGGCACGGCTGGGCAGGGCGGGGCAATCTTTTACGATTCTCCCGACGGCACGCTGAATATCGCGGGCAGCGAGATAACCGGCAATGTCGCCGCAGGTTCCGGCGGCGGGCTTTCAATCTCTGGCAAGGCGGTCATCCTGAACAGCCTGATCCACGGCAACGCTGCCGGCGGTAATGGTGGCGACATCGTCGTTAACTCCGGCAACGTGCTGATGCGCAACACCACGCTCTCCAATGGTGCGGCCAACAACAATGGAGGAGGCTTGGAGGTGACGGGCGGATTCGTCACGCTGATCGATTGCTCTTTGATTTTGAATAGCGCGAATCAACTCGGTGGCGGAATCGCGGTCCCGGCTGGTCCAGGTGGTGTGCGTCTCAATGATTCGACGATCTCGGGCAACACCGGGAATACGAATGCCGGCGGCGTATTTAACGAGGGGTTCGTCGCGCTGAGCAACACCATAATCGGTGAGAATTTGAGTCCCGGAGGCTCCAACGACTGCTCCGGCACTTTCCATTCGGGCGGGTTCAATCTCGTCCAGGATCCAAGGGGCTGCGAGTTCGTGGGCATCACGCGCGGAAACATCAACGCGATTCCGCTGGTTGGCAAGATGACCTGCCTCAGTTCCAATGTCCTGCAAACCCAGTGCGCGGCAGTGATCGCTGCCGGCAGCCCCGCGGTCGGCGCCGGCAACCCCGCGCCGCCGGGTCAGGGAGCCAACGTGCGATGCGCCAATACCGATGCGTTGGGTACGACTCGCTCGGCAGGCACCTGCGACATCGGCGCCTACCAGATTCCGTAGTCTCAGCGTTTCGGCGAGGAGCAAGGTTCCGCTTCAACCGCGTTTTCCTTTCCCCTCCCTCTTCTTGTCCAAGAAGAGGGCTTGGGAGAGTGGTCCAGTTGCGCTGTCACTTATGGCCGAATCGAGGCCAGATCGCGCTCACTCAAACACGATAGTTCGGTTGTTGTGCGTCAGCACCTGCTTGTTCAGATGCGCGCGCACCGCCTTGGCCAGCACGATCACTTCCAGGTCTTTGCCTTTGCGCGCAAGGTCCGCGATGGTGTCGCGATGCGTAATCGCCGTGGTTGCCTGTGCGATTATCGGGCCCGCATCCAATTCCTCGGTTACGTAATGCGCGGTCGCGCCGATCAGTTTCACGCCGCGATCGTGCGCTTGATTGTATGGTCGCGAACCGGCGAACGCGGGCAGAAAGCTGTGATGGATATTCACGATCGGGCGCTGCCACTTCTTCAGAAAATCTCCCGACAGCACCTGCATGTAACGCGCGAGCACCACCGTATCGACCTGAAGCTCGGCGAGGCGTGCGAGCAGATTCGTTTCGGCATCGGCCTTTTTGTCTTTCGCGACCGGAATTACCTCGAATGGAACTTCGAACGGGCGGGCCAGTGATTCCAAATCGGCATGATTGCTGATGACGCCGACAATCTCCGCCTCGAGTTCACCGAACCGATAGCGGCTGAGCAAATCCATCATGCAATGCGCCAGCCGCGACACCATAATGACCATGCGGTCGCGCTTCGACGCATCGTGCAGATGCCATCGCAGCCGCTCCCACGGCAGTAGCCCGGGCAGACTCGTATTCAACTCGCGGGTCAGTTCGGGAATCGGACGTTTGAGGCTTTCGAAATAAATCCGCCAGAAGAAATGCCCGTCCTCGTCGTCGGTATGCTGGTCGGACGTGATAATATTGCACCCGAGTTCAAACAGATGACCGGCGACACGGGCGATTATGCCGGGGCGGTCGATGCACGAAACTAGAAGAATAGCCTTTTTCGATTCGGCCACTCGCTGCCACTCCTTTAGGACCTGCCGCAGCGATTGTAGTGTCGGGCTTCGGCCGCGTACAAACGACTAAACTCCGAGCCAGTGGCAAAGAACGAGCACAAGAAAGCCGCGCCGGGTGTCCTGTTCGTAGTCGCGACTCCCATCGGCAATCCCGACGACATCACCGCGCGCGCACTGCGCGTTCTGGAAGGCGCTGATCTGGTCGCCTGCGAAGACACCCGGCGTACGGGGCAATTGCTCACGGCGCATGGGCTCCACAAGCCGCTGATATCGTATTTCGAACATAACGAAGAGCGCCGTGTTCCCGATTTGGTGGCACGGCTGAAGGAGGGCGCAAGCATCGCGCTGGTTAGTGATGCCGGCACCCCGGCGATCTCCGATCCGGGGTACCGGCTGGTTTGTGCCGCCCTCGATGCAGGAATACCCGTCCGCGCAGTCCCGGGAGCATCGGCGGCGATCGCGGCCCTGTCGATCGCCGGAATACCGACCGATCGATTCGTCTTCGAAGGGTTCCTGCCGTCTCGCGGAGCTTCACTGCGGGCGCGCCTGGAAGCGCTCGCCGGCGAATCCCGCACAATGATCTTTTTCGAAGCAGGGCGCCGCCTGGGCGAGACGTTGGCGGCGATGGCTTCGATTCTCGGCAGCGATCGCGAAACCGCGATCGTTCGCGAGATCACGAAGACTTACGAGGAAACCATTCGCGGCTCGCTGGAGGATCTAGCGCGCCGTTTCAAGGAGCAGGAAGCGCTCGGCGAAGTGACCGTCGTTGTCGCGGGTGCCCCGGAGGCGGCTTCCAAATCAAACGCAGCAATCACGGTTGAGATGCTGATGGACGAAGGGGTCAGCCTCAAGCAGGCCAGCGCGATCGTGGCAAAGCTTACCGGCCGCAGCCGCCGAGAGGTCTACCAGGAAGCCTTACGAACGCGCGGCGAAAATCGCGAACCGCCTGAAGAGTAGGCGGCGACACCGGCTTGAAGTAGCGGGTGCGGTGCGGTTCAATGCCGCGAGGAGTTGTGCGGGAGATAGTGATGCGGGAAAAGGGTGCTTCTGGGCAAACCGTCGGCGGCGATCAAGCCAAACCTGCGCGGGCCTTGCGTGCGCTCGTAATCCACGGCCCCAACCTCAACCTGCTTGGCGAACGCGAACCAGAAGTCTACGGCCGCACCAAACTGCGCGATATCGACCGCGAACTCAAGCGGCTCGGGCGCGAACTGGGAATGACTGTCGAGACGTTTCAGTCGAACTCAGAGGGCGCGATCGTCGACTGCATTCAGCAGGCGCGCAATCGTGCCGACGTAATTTTGATCAATCCGGGAGCCTACACCCACACCAGCATCGCCATTCGCGATGCGTTCGCAGCGGTATCTGCCCCGGTAATCGAAGTGCATCTGTCCAACGTCTACAAGCGCGAGCCGTTTCGTCATCATTCGACGATCGCCGATCTCGTCGTCGGGCGCATCATGGGCTTTGGCGCAGAAGGCTACTATCTCGCGTTGCGCGCAGCCTCGAAAATGGCATCCGTCACGGTAGAAAAGCCCTGACGCATCGTTCGCGCCAAGGCGATGCGCGTGTAATGATCGTGGAGAGGGAATGGAAGCTCGAGAGATAAAGGCTCTTATCGCCCTGATGCACGATCACGGGCTCGTTGAACTCGAAATCGAGGACAAGAAGGGCAAGGTGCGCCTGGTGCGCGGCACTGCCGCACCCACGGCCGCCGGCGAATCCAACAGTGTGCCCCGTGTCGCCGCGCCGGTGCCGAAAGCTCAGAAGGGCCGTGCCGCGGCCGCTTCGGCCAAGTCCACCGTGGCGACTCGGGACGGTTCCGGTCCGCTGGAACTTGCTGCCAATCAGAAAGTTATCGAGAGCCCGATGGTTGGGACGTTTTATCGCGCGGCCTCGCCTGACGCGGCGCCTTTCGTGGAAGAGGGCAGCTCGGTGCGTAAGGGCCAGCCAATTTGCATCATCGAGGCCATGAAGATGATGAATGAGATCGAGGCGCCCGCATCCGGCCGTATCGTCAAAATCCTGGCCGAGAACGCGCAGCCGGTCGAGTACGGACAGGCCCTGATGATCGTTGAGGTCGGCTGAGCAGGGGCGATGTTCAAGAAGCTTCTGGTCGCGAACCGCGGCACGATCGCAATCCGCATAATCCGTGCGTGCCGCGAACTTGGCATTCAAACGGTCGCGGTGTTTTCGACCGCCGACAAGGATGCGCTGCACGTGCGGATGGCCGACGAGTCGGTTTGCATCGGGCCTCCCGCGGCCGAGGACAGTTATCTCAATATTCCATCGATTCTGAGCGCCGCGCTGACCTACGGCGCCGACGCGATCCATCCAGGGTACGGCTTTCTTTCGGAGAACGGCGATTTCGCGGAGGCCTGCCAGCGTTCCGGCCTTCAATTCGTCGGGCCGCGTGCGCGCCATATCCGGCTGATGGGCGACAAGCCGCGCGCGCGCCGAATCATGAAGCGCGCCGGTGTCCCTGTCCTGCCCGGCAGTGAGGGCAAGGGCGTCACCGAAGTCCGCGATGCGTTTGCGGATGCGAAGCGCCTCGGCTTTCCGGTCCTTATCAAGGCCGCGGCCGGTGGCGGCGGCAAGGGCATGCGCGTTGCGCGCAATGCCAAAGAATTGGTGCGCCTGTTTCCGGTCGCGCGCGCCGAAAGCGAAGCGGCCTTTGGTTCGCGCACCATGTATCTCGAGAAATATCTCGAGAACTCGCGCCACGTTGAATTTCAAATTCTCGCCGACAACGAGCGGCACGTGCTCCATCTTGGCGAGCGCAATTGCTCTATTCAACGGCGCCATCAGAAGGTGATCGAGGAATCGCCGTGCCCGGTTCTGACCGCCCGAATGCGCGAAAAGATGGGCAAGGCCGCGGTGCGCGCCGCCGACGTGGTTGGTTACTCCAACGTCGGTACGGTCGAGTTTCTGCTTGCCCCCGACGGCGAGTTCTATTTCATCGAAATGAACACCCGCATCCAGGTCGAGCACGGCGTCACCGAGATGGTCACCGCGACCGACCTGGTGAAGGAGAGCATTCGGATTGCGGCCGGCGAGCCGCTGGGGTTCAAGCAGCGCCAGGTGACCTTCAACGGCAATGCGATGGAATTTCGCATCTACGCCGAAGACCCGGAGCGGCATCTTCCCTCGCCCGGCGTGGTCTCGAACCATCATCCCCCCGGCGGCCTCGGAGTAAGGGTCGAGACCGCGCTCTATGACGGCTACCGCGTGCCGGTGCACTACGATCCATTGATCGCAAAGCTAATCGTCCATGCCGATACGCGCGATCTGGCGATCGCCCGCGCGCGTGCCGCTCTGCGCGAGTATTTGATCGACGGCATCAAGACCAACATTCCGTTGCACATGAAGATTCTTCACGACCCGGACTTCATTCGCGGTAGTTTTTCGACCAATTTTCTGAGCCGCTACGAACGAGCTCCTGCGCACGAGGACCCCGTAGCACCCGCTGCGAAAGCCTCTTGACCGCACCCCAGCACGACCGGCTTGATAGTATGGAGCCGCGCGCCGAATGGGCGCGGACCTTGGAGCGCGTTATGCGACGAATGCTGCTTGCACTTCTGATGACGGCCTGCGCGATGGGGGTTGCCGCCGCGCAAAACATGCCCGGCATTCCCGGCATCAATGCCGCACCGCCTGGTCCGCAGCCCAAGGTTCAGATCCTGAATCCGTTTTACGAGTTCGGCTCGGCGCTCGAAGGCAAGATGGTCAATCATGTTTTCAAGATCAAAAACGTCGGCCATGGTGTATTAGTCATCCGCGGCATGAAAACCTCCTGCGGATGCACCGCGGCCACGCCGACCAAGAATAATCTGGAACCCGGCGAGGAAACGGACATCTCGGTCGGATTCGACACCCATTTCCAGAAGGGCCATCAGGTCCGAACGATCACCGCTTATACCAACGATCCGGACACTCCCCAGGCCGTCATGACGATGCAGGGCGTCGTCATGCAGCAGGTCGCGGCTACACCCGCGCAGGTGGCATTCGGCACCGTACGGAAGGGGACAGATACCTCACAGGAAGTGACCATCGACGATCTCACCGACCAGAAAGGTTTCAACGTCGGTCCGGTCACCAACTCCAACCCTGCCATCAAGGTGACCCAGGAGCCGCGCAAGGATGGCAAGCCCGGCGCGATTCTCAAGGTCGAACTTCTGCCCTCGATGGAGCCCGGCACCTTTGATGACAGCGTCAAGGTAATTACCAACCGCGTCCCCGTGCAGATCGATGTATTCGGTACGGTCACCGGCGACTTGTCGCTCGAGCCGGCGCAGGTCTCGTTCGGCATCGTGCCCAAGGGACAGGATGTCGTGAGAATTCTGAAGCTCACCAACGCCAGTCCGCACGACGTCAAAGTGCTCGACATATCCAGTTCGACGCCCTCTGTGTTCGCATCGGCCGAGCCGGTGAAGCCGGGCAAGGAATACAAAATTATGGTGACGCTGCGGCGCGGGACTCCCGACGGCCAACTCCGCGGTCAACTCGCGATCAAGACGGACGATCCGGAACAGAGCACTGTCGAGGTGCCGTTCTACGCGATCGTCGGACAATTCAAGATCTAGTTTCCAAGGCGCCCGCGGTCCCTCGGCGATTGGCCGCTTTCCCGGACCATCCTTGTTTCGCGCGCCGATCAGTTCGTATAGTTCTGTCGGGCCTGAAATCTACGCTCGCTCAGGCACAGAAGGCCTGCGATGGCTCAACGGCGGAAATTCAATCCTATTGCGCGCCTGCGGGAAAAGATTTCCGACTTTGCCCTCGAGCTTCTCACCAAACCGCTCCGGAGCTACACGCTTCATGCGCCCAACGACATGGCGAGCCTCCGGCGTCACATTCGCAAGGGCGACGTGGTTCTGGTCGAAGGCAACGAGCGGATCAGCGAGTGCATCAAGTATCTGACGCAGAGTTCGTGGTCACATTCGGCGTTGTTCGTTGGCGACGAACCGATGCGCCGGCACCCAAACCAGCGCGATGAACTGGTCGAGCAGTTCGGCGAGGAAGCGCAATTCCTGGTCGTCGAGGCGCTGGTGGAAAAGGGTGTCGTGCTGTCGCCGATCAGCAAGTATCGCGACTTCAACATCCGCGTCTGCCGGCCCTACAATCTTTCGTCGGCCGATTTGGCGGAGGTCCTGGATGAGGCCTTGCGAAGCGTCGGCGACACCTACGACGTGAAGAACGTAGTGGATCTGGCGCGGTTCTTTCTGCCGGTAAGCCTGGTGCCGCGCCGCTTCAGGCGCCAGGCACTGAACTTCGGCAGCGGCGAACCGACCCGGGTGATCTGTTCGAGCCTGCTTGCCGCGTGTTTCAACCGGGTGCGATTCCCCATCGTGCCGCGTTTCGAGCAATTGCCCGAGGATACGCCGCCCACCTCGCGCCGGCTCACGCTTTGGCCGCTCGGCACGTGGCAACATTCTCGGCCGCACGGCATATGGCACGAGGTCTCGCCCAATCTGATTACCCCCAGGGACTTCGATCTTTCGCCCTACTTTGAAATTATCAAGTTCAATATTATCGAGGACATGCGGTTCGACTATCGCCAGATACGATGGGCCGACGATCTGCCGCCGGCGCAGGTCAAAAAAGGTGCATAGCCGGCATCTATCTCAATGGCGGGGTGTCACGATTTGAACGACGAACAAGAGCACAACGCGGGCAGGCGCGAGGTTTTGGAAAAAACGATCGCCAAGATCCTTCATCGTCACTGCAACTTCGGATGGGCTAACTATTATATTCCCAGCGAGAAATTCCCCGGCCTGATCGACGAGCTGATCGAACTGCTGAACCCGGGTGGCGAGGTGGGCCACGAGGAGTTGGTTCAGTTTTTCCTTGGCACGCAGCGGACCGCGTCGGTGCAGGACCGCGTCGCGAAGTTCGCCGAGGGTTATATCGTTTACAAACGCGGATAGCGCCGGCCGCTGCGTGCCGCTTCGTTCGCGGCGAATCCCGCGCCGGCCTGACCTCGGTCGCGACGGCAGGTGGTCACTTCAAATTCCAGATGGGGAGCGTTCTCTATGGATGCGATCGATGCGATCACGAGCAGACGGGTGCAGCGCGCGTTCGACGCGCGCGGCGTCGAGGCCGAAAAACTGGCGCGCATCGTCGATGCGGGCCGCCACGCGATGAGCGCGCGGAACATGCAGCCGTGGCAGTTCATCGTGGTGCGCGACAGCGCCCGGCTGAAAGAGATCGGCGCGTTCTGTTCCACCGGACGCTTCATCGCCGAGGCGCCTTCAGCCATCGCGATCCTGAAAGACGTCGCCAACGCGCGATGGGCCGATATCGATTGCGCGCACGCGGTGCAGAACATGGCCGTGGCGGGATGGGCGCTCGGTCTTGGCACCTGCTGGGTCGGGAACTTCGACAATGCCAAACTCGGCGAGATGCTCGGCGTACCCGCGGGATGGGCGATCTTTACCATTCTGCCGTTCGGGTACAGCGATCCGAAGCGGCCTCCCGAAGCGCGCCCGCTCAAACCGAAGAAAGACATGGTTCACTACGAGCGCTACGGCAATCCCACGCCGTAGTCAGACGCGACGCGGTAATCTGGTAGAATTGCAAAGCAAAGCCAAATAGAGGACTCATCCGATGCCGATAAAAGAACAAAAGCCTGCCGAGGCCTTCGAAACACTGAAGCAAAACCCCGATGCGATCTATGTCGATGTTCGCACCGAGGGTGAGTTTTCGCTGGGCCACGCCACTGGCTCGATCAATATCCCGGTGGTTTTCATCAAGGGGCCGGGCCAGATGCAGTTGAATCCCGATTTCGTCGAGATCGCGGAGAAAGTGCTGCCGAAAGGCAAGAAGCTGGTGGTCGGATGCCAGGCCGGCGGCCGCTCGATGCGCGCGTGCGAGATGCTCGAAGAGGCGGGTTACACCGACCTGACCAACGTCGTCGGCGGGTTCGGCGGACAGCGCGACCAGACCGGCGCGGTCGTGGTGGCGGGATGGCGCGAAAGCAATCTGCCCGTCTCCACCGAACTCGGCGATGCGTCTTACGAGTCGCAGCGGAAGAAGGCGGGACTCTGATGGCAATTCGGCTCACGCGCATCTACACCCGCACGGGCGACAAGGGCACTACCGCGCTGGTCGGCGGTGCCCGGGTTCCCAAGGAAAGCGGCCGTCTCGAGGGATATGGCACCATAGATGAGCTCAACTCCGTCGTCGGCATCGTTCGCACCTATCTGCCGCAATACATCCTCAAGTTCGGCAATGACGGCGAATGGTACTCCGAAATGCTCCGGCGAATTCAGAACGAGTTGTTCGACGTCGGCAGCGAACTCGCCACTCCCGCGGACGGCGAATACGAGGGGATGCACAAGATGAGCGAGGCGGAGGTCGCCAAGCTCGAGGAAGAGATGGATCGGATGGAGGAAGAGCTCGAGTCGCTCAAGTCGTTTACCTTACCCGGCGGCGGCGTGCTCAACGCGTTTCTCCATCAGGCGCGCACGGTGTGCCGTCGCGCCGAGCGCGCCCTGTGGCGGCTTAGCCGCGACGAACCGATCAACGATCAGCTGATCATCTACGTCAACCGCCTGAGCGACCATCTGTTTGTCCAATCCAGATGGGTCGCAAAGCGGCTCGGCGAGCCTGAGTTTCTGTGGGATCGGGGGCTGCGCCTCGATGACGCGGAGATCAAAGCGGCGCGGCGCAAGGCTGCCGCCCGGCAGTTGGCGGCCCGGCGCGGCGCGAAATCCTGAACCGGGGGAAGACCACGATGGCAGGCGAAGAGCGGCTCTATCTGCGCCAGGCGCAACTCGGCCCGATGGCGAACTACGTCTACATCATCGGCGATCCGGCGGCGCGCAAGGCCGCGGTGATCGATCCGGCGTGGGATGTAGCTGCGATTTGCGATTTCGTGGAGAAGGAAGGCTACGAGATCGACAAGATTCTCATCACGCATTATCACCCGGACCATCTTGGCGGCCGGATGATGGGACAGAGCATCGAGGGTGCGGCCCAGATGCTCGAGCGCGTCAAGGCGAAAGTGTACGTCAACAAACACGAAGCCGAAGGCGTCAAGCAGGTCGCCGGACTTTCGGACTCCGACCTCGTCAAGGTCGACGCCGGCGACGTCTTCAAGATCGGCGACATGGATGTGAAGTTCCTGCATACTCCCGGGCATACGCCGGGCTCGCAGTGTTTTCTCGCCGATGGCAACCTGATTTCGGGAGACACCTTGTTCGTAAACTCGTGCGGCCGCGTCGACCTGCCGGGCTCCGATCCCGAGGCGATGTACCACAGCCTGAACCAGACGCTGAAGAAGCTCGACGATTCGACGGTCGTGTATCCGGGACATGCTTACTCGTCCGAGTCGAATTCGACGATCGGCAAGCAGAAACGCACCAACATGTACATGCGCTTCGAAACGCTGGACGATTTCCTGGACGCCATGGGCTACGCCCGTCGGTAGCACGATGCTGAGCATCCGGCCTTACGAGGCTCCGGATTTACCGAGCGTTGTGGCCTTGTGGCAAGCGTGCGACCTGATGCGGCCATGGAACGATCCAGCCGCGGACATTGAGTTCTGCATTCGCGCTGAAAATTCGGCATTATTGGTCGCGTTTCTGCTGGCCAATCGAAGGTCGGCGCGACCGCGATGGTCGGTCACGACGGCCACCGTGGATGGGTCTATTACGTCGCGGTGGCGCCGGAACTGCGGAGAACCGGCGCAGGACGCGAGATAATGAATCACGCGGAGAAATGCTCGCTGAGAGAGGCGTACCCAAAGCGATGCTGATGATTCGCGAGACCAATAAGAAGGTCGTCGGCTTTTACGAAAAGCTCGGCTACACGGTCGAAGAGCGCGTGGTCATGTTCCGCTGGCTGAAGAATCGCTGACCCAAAAAACAGTTCCGCAGTGGCGCCGGCGTCCCGCCGGCGTCTTTTTGTGGACTTCAAAAGAAGTGCGAGAATGCGTAGCTTCAGTTTTGTTTCATGCGACACGAGATTCCTCGACTCCGCAAAAGATGCTCCGCTCGGAATGACGGAACAGGTTGCCGTCGGGGCGTCATTCCGAGCGGAGTCTCCGGAGCGACGAATCTAGACCGATCGCTTGACGGACAAACGGTACGTCGACGCCACTGAAGCCATGCCGAAAGCCAACCTCGACAAGCTGCGCATTGAAGTGGATAAGCTGCGCGAGCAGATAAATCACCACAACTACCGCTACCACGTCCTCGATGAGCCCGAGGTCTCCGACGCCGAATACGACCAGTTGATGCGCCGGCTCGAGGCTCTCGAACGCGAACATCCTGCGTTGCTTACACCCGATTCGCCTACCCAGCGGGTCGGCGCGGCGCCAAGCGAGAGATTCGGCGCCGTGGTCCATCGCAAGATGATGATGTCGCTGGCGAACGCGATGGACGCCGAGGAGATGATCGAATTCGACAAGCGTATCAAGCGCTTCCTGAAGTCCGACGCCGATGTCGAATACGTTGCCGAAATAAAGCTCGATGGTCTCAGCGTCGAGCTGGTCTATGAAAACGGCGTACTTACGGTCGCGTCCACGCGCGGCGATGGCATCAACGGCGAGGACGTCACCGCCAACATCAAGACGATCAAGGCGGTCCCGCTCCATCTCCGCAAGCCCGAGCACGGCGGCATTCCCAGGCTCCTCGAGGTGCGCGGCGAGGTGATCATCCCCAAGGCGGCGTTCGAGCGCCTGAACGCCGAGCGCGAACGCAACGGTGAGCCGGTATTCGCGAATCCGCGTAATGCGGCCGCGGGCGCGCTGCGCCAGCTCGATCCGAAGGTGACCGCATCGCGGCCGCTGGGGATTTTTCTCTACGCGCCAGGCGTCATCGAAGGCGTGATGTTCAAGTCGCAGTGGGAGTTTCTGCAGGAAATCAAGGAACTGGGGCTGCGCGTTAATCCGCTCTCACGGGTCTGTCCCAGCGCAAATTCGGTCCTGGACTATTGGAACGAAATAACCGAGAAGCGCCATTCGCTCGACTATGACGCCGACGGCGTGGTCGCCAAGGTCAATTCGTTCGCGCTCCAGGAGCAGTTGGGAGAGGTGTCACGGGCGCCGCGCTGGGCAATCGCATACAAGTTCAAAGCGCAGCAAGCGGAAACGGTGGTGGAAAAGATCGACGTGCAGGTCGGCCGCATCGGGTCGCTGACTCCGGTCGCGAAGCTGCGGCCGGTCCCGCTGGCCGGCGTGACGATCTCCAACGCCTCTCTCCACAATCTCGATGAGATTCGCCGCAGAGACGTTCGCGAGGGCGATACGGTGCTCATCGAACGCGCAGGCGACGTGATTCCTTATGTTCTTCGGGTGACCAAAGAGGCATCGCCAAGGGCGAAGCCTTTTGAAATGCCGGCGCATTGCCCCGAATGCGGTGGCGCGGTCGTGCATGAAGAGGGCGAGGTCGGTTATTTCTGCATCAACGCCAATTGCCCGGCCCGGATGCGGGAATCGATTCGGCATTTCGCGTCGAAAAACAGTCTCGATATTGAAGGCCTCGGCGACAAGCTGGTTGCGCAGTTGGTGGAGCAGGGGCTGGTCAAGGAACTCGACGACATCTATTCGCTCACGCGCGATCAGCTGGCGGGCCTGGAGCGGATGGCCGACAAGAGCGCACAAAACGTGATCGACGCGATCCAGCAGTCGCGCAAGACGACCCTCGATCGCGTCATCAACGGCCTCGGTATCCGCCACGTCGGTGAGCATACCGCCCGCCAGCTCGCCATCCGCTTTAAGACCTTGGAAGCGCTTTCGGCGGCGAGCGAGAACGATCTGCTCGGCGTTCGCGACATCGGACCCGAAGTGGCGCGCAGCGTGCGCGAATACTTCGATGAACCTCGCAATATGAAAGCGGTTCGCCGGCTCGGGAAACTCCTCGACATAGAAACTCCAGCCGAACCGAGCGGCCGCGGCGCGCTGCGCGACAAGACCTTCGTGCTTACCGGGACGCTGGATTCGATGAGCCGCGAAGATACCGAGCGGCGCATCATGGCCGCCGGCGGCAGGGTTACTTCATCGGTGAGCCGCAAGACCGATTTCGTGGTCGCGGGTTCCGAACCGGGCTCCAAACTTCGCAAAGCCGAGGAACTGGGCGTTCGCGTTCTGGACGAGCAGGGTCTGTTGAAGCTGCTGGCAGCGGGCTGACGATGGCGGCGCGGCTGATGCAGCTTCGGATGGTCGTGAGCGGGCGCGTTCAGGGCGTGGGGTTTCGCTACGCAGCTCTCGATGAAGCTCAAGGGCTGGGGCTCAAAGGATGGGTGCGAAATCTGCCGTCGGGGGAGGTTGAGATCGTCGCCGAAGGGCGCGAAGATGTACTCAAGATGCTCGTGGCGTGGGCGCACTCGGGGCCGCGTGCCTCGCGAGTTAGCACGGTGCACGAGGAATGGTCACAGTTTTCCGGGCAGTTTGCCGAGTTTCGCATCAGATAAGATGGGGCCCCTTTCACACTTCCGACACATTAGGTACACTTTAGTTCCGCATGCGTGGAGCGTTTGTAGCGTTTCACCCAACCGGAGTATTTTCCAAACAGGCTCTAGCAAGGAGATTGGACTGAGATGGCTGTACCACCTGAGGCCGCCGGGCAGGCCGCCGACTCGCACGGTCAAGCTGGATCCATTCGCGCACAGAAACCTCATCTGAAGCGCGACCGGGTCGTAATCCGCTTCGCCGGAGACTCGGGCGACGGGATGCAGTTGACGGGTATGCAATTCACTGCGGAGTCTGCGCTGGCCGGGAACGATATCGCGACGCTGCCCGATTTTCCCGCGGAAATTCGCGCTCCTGCGGGTACGCTGGCCGGGGTCAGCGGCTTTCAGCTCAATTTTTCGAGCAGTGAAATCTTCACCGCCGGCGACGAGCCCAACGTGCTGGTCGCGATGAATCCCGCGGCGCTGCAAGCGAACCTGGAAGATGTTCCCCCTAACGGTGTGATCATCGTTGACCGCGAGGCATTTACCGACGCGAACGTTAAGCGCGCGGGCTATGCCACGAATCCTCTGAACGACCAGTCGCTCGACAAGTTCCAGGTGATCCAGATCGACGTGACCAGGCTCACGACGCTGGCGCTGCACGGACTCGGGCTGAACAATCGCGGGGTGTTCCGCTGCCGAAATATGTTCGTGCTCGGGATGCTCTCATGGCTCTATCAGCGTCCGACGCAGAGCACGGTCCAGTACCTCGAAGGCCGGTTCAAGAAGACGCCGGAAGTCCTCGAGGCGAACCTTAAAGCATTCAAGGCGGGCTACAACTACGGCGAGACGACCGAGATGTTTGCCTCGTCGTACGAAGTGCCGGCCGCCAAGATCAAGCCGGGCCTCTACCGCAACATCACCGGCAACATTGCGACCGCGCTTGGCTTCGTTGCTGCGGCGGTGAAATCCGGACGTCCGCTGTTCCTGGGGTCGTATCCCATTACGCCCGCCAGTGACGTGCTGCACGAGCTTGCGGTTCTCAAGAATTTTCCGGTCTACACTTTTCAGGCCGAGGACGAGATCGCCGGTGTATCGTCGGCAATCGGCGCGTCGTTCGGCGGCGCTATCGCGATCACCACGACCTCCGGTCCAGGCATGAATCTCAAGGCCGAGGCGATCGGTCTTGCCGTCAAGGTCGAGCTGCCGCTCGTTATCACCGACATTCAGCGCGCCGGCCCTTCGACCGGCATGCCCACCAAGCCGGAGCAGGCTGACCTGCTGATGGCGATGTATGGGCGGCACGGCGAATCGCCGATTCCGATTATTGCTGCCTCCACACCCGCCGATTGCTTCGAGTGCGCGTACGAGGCGGTGCGGCTAGCCATCAAATACATGACACCGGTGATTCTTCTCACCGACGGCCAGCTCGCAACCGGTGCTGAACCGTGGCTGTTGCCCGACGTCGACAAGCTCCCGCCGATCAAGGTGGAGTTCCGGACCGACCCGACCAACTTCCTGCCGTATTCGCGCGAGGAAGGCACGCTGGCGCGTCCGTGGGCCATCCCAGGCACGCCGGGCCTCGAGCATCGTCTGGGAGGAATCACCGGCGAGAACCTGACCGGCAACATCAGCTACTCACCGGCAAACCACGAGCTGATGATTCGCATTCGCGCGCGCAAGGTCGCGGGAATTACGCAGGAGATCGCGCCGACGGAAATTTTCGGCGACGCGGACGGTGGCGATCTGGTCGTCCTCGGATGGGGTTCGACCTTCGGCCCGATTCGCGAAGCCGTGAAGCAGGCGCGTGAGAAAGGCCGCAAAGTTTCGCATATCCATCTCCGTTACCTGAACCCGCTGCCCAAGGACCTTGCGGACCAACTCCGCAAGTTCAAGCAGGTGATGGTTGCCGAGATGAACATGGGGCAACTCGTCAAGATTATTCGGGCCGACTACCTGATCAACGCCTTCGGCTTCAACAAGATCCAGGGGCGTCCGTTCAAGGTGAGCGAACTCGTTACCCGCATCAACCGGGCATTGGAGGGCTGATCGACAATGGCTACCGCGCTTACTCGCAAGGACTTTATCTCCGACCAGGAGGTGCGCTGGTGTCCCGGATGCGGTGACTACGCAATTCTGGCGCAGGTACAGAAGACGATGCCGGAATTTGGCATCGAGCCGCACAAGGTCGTGTTTATCTCGGGCATCGGATGTTCGAGTCGCTTCCCGTACTACATGAACACTTACGGATTCCATACGATCCATGGCCGCGCGCCGGCGCTTGCGACCGGGCTCAAGGTGACCCGGCCGGACCTCGACGTGTGGGTCGTGACCGGCGACGGCGACGGGCTTTCGATCGGCGGCAATCATCTCATTCACGTCCTGCGCCGCAATGTCGACCTCAAGATCCTGCTGTTCAACAACAAGATTTATGGACTGACCAAAGGGCAGTACTCGCCGACCTCGGAAGTCGGCAAGGTGACCAAGTCCACCCCTGCAGGGTCGGTGGATTTCCCCTTTAACCCGATTACGGTTGCGCTCGGCACGCATGCGTCTTTCGTGGCCCGCTCAATCGACGTCGAGCAGAAGCATCTCGGCGAGACGCTCAAGCGTGCGCATGACCATCGTGGCGCCTCGTTCCTGGAAATTCTCCAGAACTGCAACATCTTCAACGACGACGCCTTCAAAGATGTCAGCGACAAGGCAATCAAGGCCGACCACCAGCTCATTCTGGAGCATGGCAAGCCGCTCATCTTCGGCAAGAACCGCGACAAGGGCATCAAGATGAACGTGATGCGCCCGGAGGTCGTGACGCTCGGCCAGAACGGCGTGACCGAGAACGACCTGGTGGTGCACGACGAGACCAATCTTTCGCTGGCGTTCATGCTCGGAAACTTCGAGCCGCCGATGCCGACGCCGATCGGCGTTTTCTACGCGGTATCGCGTCCGACCTACGACGGCGCCATCAACAAGCAGCTCGATGACGCCAAGACGAAGCAGGGCGAGGGCGACCTGAAAAAGCTGCTGCTGAAGGGCGACACCTGGTCCGTGAACTGACCACAGCGCTCAAACCAAACGAATGCACAAAGGTCCGGAAGATTCTTTCGGGCCTTTTTTTCGCCCGCCGGCCCTTCAGATGAAGGTCCGGGATTTTCTGATCCCTCTCCCGATCCGGGAGAGGTTAGAGCCCTGCCCTGAGCGAGCGAAGCGATTCGAACGGGTGAGGGTCCTTGGAGTCCTTCTCAAGATTCCTTCTCTCAACCCAACCGCGGAATTAGGCAAAGGCTCTCCAAAGACGTAGAAGAGGATCATGAACTCACGAGGCTTTCCTGCTTCGAGCGCGGTCATTCTCGGCGCTCTCGTCGCTGCCGGACTCGCCGTCGCGGGCTTCTATGTCGGAAGCGGCTTCGCCGGTTCCCGCCGCGGTGATCGCTACGTGACGGTGCGCGGCCTTGTCGAGCGCGCGGTCAAAGCCGATGTGGCGGTATGGAATATTTCATTCACGGCGACCAGCGACGACGTGACCAAGGCGAATGCAGAAACCGAACGCGACGCCAAATTGGTCACCGGGTTCGCGCACACTCACGGCTTCACCGA
>Ga0074044_10001910_pt1 | contig 18399 bp, 17 predicted proteins | sample BogForMeECP23OM1_FD_94443 | JGI IMG/M metagenome (GOLD analysis project Ga0074044, IMG submission 94443) | Bog forest soil microbial communities from Calvert Island, British Columbia, Canada - Bog Forest MetaG ECP23OM1 | ecosystem: Environmental > Terrestrial > Soil > Wetlands ...
AGCCCCTCGGGAGCGCAGGGGCGGCACCTCCAACGTGATTGTGCTGAGGCGGTAAAACAAGTCCTCGCGGAACAGGCCCTGCCGCACCATGGCGGGCACATCGCGATTGGTCGCGGTCAGAATTCGGACATCCACACGAATTTCCCGGGTGCTGCCAACGTGGCGGAATGTGGAGGTGTCGAGCACGCGCAACAGCTTGGTCTGCGTTGCTGGGCTAACCTCTCCGATTTCGTCGAGGAAAATCGTGCCCCCGTTGGCGACTTCGAACAATCCGGGCTTGGCGCGGTCCGCTCCGGTGAATGCGCCACGTTCGTGGCCGAACAGTTCGCTCTGGAGCAAGCTCTCTTGCAGCGCGGCGCACTCGACCACCACGAATGGCCGCGACTGGCGCGAACTGCGCGCGTGAATCAGTTTAGCCACTCTTTCCTTTCCCGCGCCCGTCTCGCCGGTGATGAGCACGGTCGAATCGCTGGGGGCCACGCGTTCGATCAGATTCAGCAGGCGGCGGAATTCCGGGCTGTCGCCGATAAAGGAACTGCCGAGATCCGGGGGTGTCAAAACGCGATCGAGAAGCTTGGCTCGCTGGCGCAGCGATCGCCGTTCGATCGCCCGTTGAATGCGAATCTGGAGTTCGTCCAGCGGGCAAGGCTTGACCACGTAATCGGAGGCGCCGACCCGAATCGATTCGATGGCGGTATCGATGGAACCGTGTCCGGTCAACATGATGACCTCGACTGCCGGCGCGGCCGCCTGGATGGCCTTCAGCGTCTCGAGCCCGCCGATACCCGGCAAGCGCAGGTCGAGCAAGACGACTTCCGGTTCCGCGGCTCCGACTCGCTGGATTGCATCCTCACCCGTGCCCACCGCGTCCACTTCGTAGCCGAGGCGACTCAGTTCGCCCGCCATGACCTGGCGGAATGCGGTATCGTCATCGACCAGCAGGAGGGAAGGGGGCTTCATTGTTCTTCCTTCAGACGTTCGTCCTTCGGATGTCCGTCCCTCAGTTGCGGGCCGGGATCGATTGCCGGGATCACGACTTCGAATGTAGATCCCTTTCCAGGGGTGCTATCGACCAGGATGTTGCCTCCCCAACTCCGGACAGCGTTCAGCGACAGGAACAGACCGAGGCCGGTGCCGCCTTGGCGGAGGCTGAAAAAGGGCTCAAAGATTTTTTGACGGTATTCGGGGGCAATCCCGCATCCTTCATCAGTGACGCGAATGTGCACCGCATCACCGCTCTCGGCCGCAACAACGACTTGGCCGCCCGGCTTCGATGCCTGAATCGCGTTGAGCAGAAGATTGACGAGCAGGTTTTGCAACTCGGCCTCGTCCGCCCGCACATGCAGAGGCGTTGCGAACGGGCGTACCGCAATTTCTACGGAACTGGTGCGGGCTGTCGGACCGACAAGCTTCTGGGCGGAGGCGATAGCAGCATCCAGGTCCACGATATCTCCGGCATGCCGCTGTCCGCGCGACAGGCGCAGGAAGTGCTGAGTAATGCCGCGGCAGCGCAGGATCTGTTCGCGCGCGATCGTCGCATTGTCACGAATTCTGGTCTCATCCATTGGCCCACCCTGTCCGCCTGGGGTTTCGCGGAGGATGCCCTCCACGCACATCAGGGTGGTTGCCAGAGGCGTGTTCATCTCGTGCGAAAACCCAGAGGCCAGCACTCCAACCGACGCCAGGCGGTAAGACTCGGCCAGCTTCGCCTCGGCCGCTCGCCGTTCGGAGATGTCGCGCCAGACTTCTACTACTTGAGTCAGCCGGCCCGAGGCGTCCAGAATCGGTGAGGCGTGGATTTCTTCCCAAGCCACCGTTTCGTTGCCGCTTTTACGCTCGCAGATACGGACCTGGCGCCCACCCGACCGCAAGCAGGCGAGGGTGGGACAGTCGGTCAGATTGCACGGCCCCGGTCCCAGTTCGTAGCAGCAGCAACCCAGAACCTGTTCGCGGGAGACGGCGGATCGCTGCAGAAAGGCATCATTGGCCGCTACAATCTTTCGTTCCGCGTCGAGGACTACAATCCCGTCATCGATACTGTTGATCACGGTTTCCAGCCGCTCCCGCTCGGTGCGTACTTCTCCGACCAGGCCCGACACCGAGTCGGCCATGGCATTGAACTCTTTGGCCATCCACGCCAGGGTGTCCGAACCTTCCGCGGGTACGCGCCGTCCGAGATCGCCCTGGGAGATCAGGCGCGCCGTGGTTTCAAAACGCTTCAAACGCCGCAGGACCGACACCCGAATCACCAGAGCGATAGCCCCGACGATGACAAAGGTCAAGGCCCCGGTGCCGGCTACCATCCAGCGCAGGTCGCGCGTCATCGCGGCGCGTACCTCTCCGGCGTTGTAGTCCAGAATCAGGATGCCATTGATTTTCTGACCGGGATCGTGGCAACGGTGGCACTCCTCTCGGTTACGAATCGGCACGACGGTTCTCAGAATTGTTCCACCGCGCGTCTCGATCACCCGGCTGGAGCCGCGGCGTTCCGGCGGATCGCGATGGCAGGCCTGGCAGGTGGGAGAGTCGATGCGGAAATCGTTCCCCGCGGTTCCCGGTTTACTCGAGTAGCGTTCCGTGCCGCTCCGGTCCAGTACCACAAGTTGCTCGACGCGCGCCTGTTTGCCGAAGCTCTCGATCATTTGCGCGATTAGGGTGTGGTCGTTTCCCATCATCTGGTGTTCGAGCGCGGTTCGAATCAATTCACCTTCGGCAAGCGCGCTGCTGTGTGCCGTTTCGACAAGGCTCTGAAAATGACGGACCGAAAAGATGTAGGCGGCGACCGTGCAGGCCACAACCACCGCCGCAGTGACACCGAGCGCGAGGCCGACCGTCATGCTGGCAAAACGCAGCTTCATCATGAGGGCACAGAGATGGCGGGATGATGGCACAGGCGCTGACTGCCGTCAACGACTGACAAAGAGTCAGGCTCGACCTGACATTGTGGCAGTCCGATGGTTTCGCACATCCCCGCCTCGTCTGAAGGAAAAGGAGTTAGGCCTCGCCCGACGCTGGCATACCACGTGCGATACGAAATGCTGTAGGAGGGCTTCTACCATGGAAATGCTTTTGACGGGCTTGTGCCTTAGCGTATTTGGAGTGGCAATCGCGGCGGTTGCGTTTGGCGCGGCGACGCGTTCGTCGAGGTCATCGGATGCAACCGTGCAGCCCCAGCTTCCGTTAGTCAAAGCGGCTATTCCAGCCCGCTTCTTTTCGGACCGTGCGGTCGCATCGCCAACTGTACCCGCGGTCCCGACCTCGCAGGTGCCGATTGAAGTTCTGTTGCTGCAAATTGAAAACCACATCCGGATGGAACAGGCTGCTGCCGAGGTGTTCATAGCATCTCCCACGCAAGCCCGGTTGCGCAGCAAGACAGCATCGCCGTTTGTGAACTGAGGGAATGGCTCATGGCACACGAACTCCTGAACGGTCTCTCGTCCCCCGAGGCCAAGCAGGTTCTGGCGCTCGGCACCAAGCTCATCGTTCCGAGCGGAACCTCGTTGTTTCGGTTGGGAGAGCCGGCCGATCGCCTGTTCCTAACCGAACGCGGCCGAATCCGGCTTACCCTGCCGATGCAGGTCCGGGGCCGGGAAGAGGATGTTTTTGTGGAAGAAAGATCTCCCGGTCAGACCGTGGGCTGGTCGGCCCTGATTCCGCCCTACCGGTTCACCCTCACCGCCACCGCGTCTTTGCATGAAGCGGAAGTGCTCGCCCTGCCCCGGGAGGCGTTGCTCGGGTACTTTGCCGCGAATCCGGCGGCTGGGTACAAGATCGCTCTAAATCTGGCAGTCGTCATGGGACATCGCCTGCAACTCTTCCAAACGATGTGGGTGCGTGAGATGCAGCGTACCCTTGAAGTGCGTTCTGCTTGACCCGGAAAATCGGCCGTGCGACGATCCGAACCTCAAATGGTTGCTGCGGCAGGGGGCGCAGTGAATGACCGCCGACCTACTTTCTCAACCCGAAACTACGCGCCGTCGCGTGATTGAATTCTTTCTCGGTGGCGGCCTGCTCGCCTCTTTTGCTTCATTCATCTACCCCGTGCTCCGCTATCTTGTCCCGCCGGCGGTGGTCGATCTCGGCGGGGATGAGATCGTCGCCGCCAAACTCAACGAGCTGAAGCCGAATTCCGGCAAGATTTTCCGTTTCGGCAGCCGTCCCGGCCTGTTGATCATGAACAGCGACGGCACTTATCGCGCCCTCTCCGCCACTTGTACCCACCTCGGCTGCACCGTGCAGTATCGCAACGATCTGCGCGAGATCTGGTGTGCCTGCCACAACGGCATCTACGATCTCAATGGCCGCAACGTTTCCGGTCCTCCACCCAGGCCGCTCGATGTGTTCGATGTCCACGTGCGCGGGGATGAGATTGTCGTCAGCCGCAAGCGGGAGGCGTGACCCTTGTTCGCCGCCCTCCTGCACTGGCTTGATGAACGATTCGATTGGGACGACCTCACGGCCCCGCTGCGCCACAAGACCGTCCCCAGTCACCGCCTCTCGTACTGGTATTTTCTCGGAGGCATCACGCTTTTTCTCTTCGTGATCCAGGTGCTGACCGGAATCTTGCTGCTCCTCTATTACCGTCCGGGCGCCAACGAGGCCTTCGAAAGCGTCCAGTACATCATGACCCGTGTCCGGTTTGGCTGGCTGGTTCGTTCCATCCACTCCTGGTCGGCCAATCTCATGATTTTTACAGCCTTTGCGCACATGTTTAGCGTGCTGTTTCTCAAGGCTTACCGGAAACCGCGTGAGCTCACATGGGTCACGGGAGTGATCCTGCTATTTCTTGTCATGGGATTTGGGTTCAGCGGATATCTGCTGCCCTGGAACACGCTGGCCTTCTTCGCCACCAAAGTCGGTACCGAAATTACCGGGCAAGTTCCGGTCGTCGGTAAGCCCATGATGATCTTTCTCCGCGGTGGTGAAGAGGTGACGGGAGCCACGCTGACCCGGTTCTTTGGATTCCATGTCGCCGTTCTCCCCGGATTGGTCACGGTGCTTCTCCTTCTGCACGTGTTGCTGGTGCAACGTCTTGGCATGAGCGTTCCCCCGAAACTGGAAGTACAGTGGACCGCGAATCCCTCTGCAAAGCGCGAAATGAGGTTCCTGCCTAACTTCCTGCTGCGGGAATTGATGGCTTGGTACGTAGCTCTCGGAGTGCTGGGCGCCTTGGCAGCAGTCTTTCCGTGGAACCTCGGTGTCAAGGCAGATCCTTTTGTTTCTGCTCCAGCGGGAATCAAGCCCGAGTGGTACTTTCTTTTCATGTTTCAGACGCTCAAGCTCATTCCCTCCAAAGTGTGGTTCATCGACGGGGAGGTTCTGGGTGTACTTGCTTTCGGCCTCGTCGGCTTGTTGTGGATTCTGTTGCCTTTTTTTGAGAGTGACCAGCCCTCACACATGAAACGGTGGATCACTGGGCTTTCCGTCTTTGCTCTTGCGTACGTGTTAGGGATGAGTGTTTATGGCTATCTTGCGAAATAAGCTTCGACCGTTCAGCGCAGCCCTTGTCGGGCTAGCCGGCTTCGTCGTGATCGCAGTGTGCCTGGTTTATGGACAAAGTTCTGGGCAAACCAAGAACTCCTGCCTGGATTGTCACTCCGCCTTGCCCGATCCCCTGGGAGTGACCCAGGAGAAGTTCAGCCAGGACATCCACGCACAAAAGGGTCTGACTTGCGCCAGTTGCCACGGTGGCGACCCCACCAGCGACGATCCAGACAAAGCCATGAGCAAAAAGGCAGGCTGGAGAGGCAAGATCGATCGCAAGCAGATCCCTGAGTTGTGCGGCAGTTGCCATTCCGATCCCGCCTACATTCGGCAGTTCAACCCCAGCTTGCGCACCGACCAGTTAGGCCAGTACCGCACCAGTGTGCACGGCAAGCGCTTCGCGGCTGGAGACACAAAGGTTGCAGTGTGCACGGATTGTCACAGTGTCCACGATCTAAGGGCGCCCGGTGATCTCCGCTCCACGGTGAATCCGGTCAACGTGGCGAACACGTGCGCTCGCTGCCATGCCGACGCGGATTACATGAAGGGATATTCCATTCCCACGGATCAGTTCGCGAAATACAGCGCGAGCGTGCACCACCAGGCGCTCGCCGTGCGAGGCGATCTGAGTGCGCCGACCTGTTCAACCTGTCATGGAAACCATGGCGCAGCGCCGCCGGGCATAGACAAGGTTCAGAATGTGTGTTCGAACTGTCATGCTTTCCAGGCTCAGATGTACGAAAAAAGTACGCACAAAAAGGCCTTTGACGCCGCTTCTCTTCCAGGATGCGTCGTCTGTCATGGCAATCATGGCATTGCCCATCCCACCGACGCATATCTTGGCACTGGCCCTGAAGCCGTCTGCATGCGGTGCCATACCCCAGGCGACAAATGTGATCAGGCCAGGGCAGGATTGCAAAGCAGCTTGAGTCAATTGGACGAGGCCATCAGGAGCTCAGACCAAGTTCTCCGGGTCGCCGAGTCTTCTGGCATGGAGGTGAGCGAGGCTCGGCTGGGACAGGATCAGGCACAGGATTCGCTGACCAAGGCTCGAGTTACGATCCATAGCTTCCGGACGGACTTGGTAGATCAGGATATTCAAGCCGGCCTAAAAATCGCCGCCACGAACCTGCAAGCCGGAAAGGATGCGATGGTCGAGCGCAACTATCGCCGTCTCGGGCTCGGAATTTCGATCGTCGCGATCGGGATCGTGTTGGCTGGGCTTCGGCTCTACATCAAGAAGATAGAGAGTTAGACCTTAAGATGGAAGGGAGTTGTCTGAGGAATCGCCGTAGCCTCTGCAATCGTTCCGGAAAATCCAATGACATCTTGTTCCGACGACTCAGGGCGGATGGTCGGCGATGCGGAAGATATCCGGGCATCTCAACTCCTCGTCTCGCGGTCCAGAAACGGGCGTGTGGCCACCGCACGTTCAACTTTTGTTGATTGGCCAGAAACGGGCTTCGAGGAAGTTCGCGGAATCGGTACTTTATACGTTGCGGGTCGACCCCAGGGCAAACAGAAGGTAACTGTTCTTGACAGCGATTAACACTCACTGAGAAAGCACCGATGACGGGAGTCTTTTGTTTGTCCTCTTTGTCCAAGTAGGCTCATTTCGTAGGTCTGGCGGCTTCACAGGGGAGTGTCGTAAGGAGCTTTTGGCCTTCCAGCCGTGTGCTGTGCTGCACAGCGTAGAATGGCTTGGCCAACAGCAGGTTCTGGCGTCCTGTGTTTCACGGCGGGAGAATCCCTCCCTCTCCGCCAGAGTTTCTATCTCCCGTATCCATACGCTTACCTCGTGCGATCTTTCGATTCGACTACATACCCGCGGTCGCTCGGCACCCAAGAATTCGGCCCGAGCACCGGTCACAGACTTGTGAGCCATGCCGAGCAAGTCCCGCAGGACATCAAGTGTGACGTTTCGTGCATTTATCGCTTGGAAGGGGCTTTATCCAGAGAAGCGTCCAAATACCGGCTGCGGTATTGCTTATGCCGCTGGTATTGTTCGACATTGCGTCCCAACCGACTGCAAGGTTGCCGCCGCTGTAGCCGCCCGGTGTGGCCAGCACCAATGCGTCCCGATGCGATACCCCTCGCTCGAATTGACATGGCCACCGACGTCCAAAGAGTATTGTGGCGACGTCATATTCACACCGATGTTGCTGCCGCTCTGGTACATGCGGGAGTTGCCGATCGCGCTGCTGCTGGTCCAGAGCGGCAGGTAATTGGTGGTTCCTGAGCCGGTCACCTGCCCCTGAATACATCAAACGGCAACTGAACGATCAAATTGCCTTTCAGACTAAACATTGCAATGCAACGGGCCAGACCGATGAGTATCAGACCAGTCATGTACTCTGGATAACCTCGGAGAAACGCGACCGCTAGCAAAAACATCAGTGTTGGCCCGATGACTCAGTTCTGCAGCAGGGATAACCCAAGGACCCTTCGATTGCGAAAGACGTCTCCCAGTCGTTCGTACTGAACTTTGGCGAGCGGTGGATACATCATCAGAATCAGACCCAACGCAATCGGAAGATTGGTTGTGCCTCTCTGAAATTGCCCAATGAAGGATCTTGCGCCTGGTAGAAAGTGCCCAAGCCCAACTCCCAGAATCATGCCAGTAAGATCCACAGCGTGAGATAGCGGTCGATAAATCCAAGGCGACGACGTTTTCCTGGCACAGACAGATTAGAACTGGGGGCACAACTCGCTTCCGAATTCATTTGGCCCTCTATGTCGTCAAGTGGGTTTGCGGGCGAGATCGTGCGGGAACTAAGTCACGCTTCAATTCGCTTAGAGTACATGCACCGTCCTTGATCGCGTTTTTCAACTGCTTTACATCCTCGGCGAAAAGCTGGTCGTGTTTGAAGGCGCCCCGCAGATACTTGAATAGCATTTTGTGATCGACCGACGAACTGGTTGTGAGGCGATAATAGACACGATAACCGTTACGACGATCCAGCACCAATCCAGAATTCTTAAGGTAGGTCAAATGCCTCGACACGTTGGACTGCGTGGCCTTAAGGACGTACTGAATGTCGCACCCGCAAAGCTCCCCCTGAAACAGCAAATTCAGAATTCGAAGCCGATTCGGGTCAGCCAGGGCCTTGAAAAAGCCCTCTAAGCTCCTCGCGCTTTCGAAATGATCCCAAGGACTTCTCAAGCGTGTCGTCATACCTTTATTATAATAGCCAATCCAAAGTATATGCGGCTAGAATCATAGACTGTTATACCTAGCGAATCGATTATTTCGCAGGGGAATCTCCGATGCTGCCTCGTTGGTCCATTTCCGCGTCTTTTCTACTTGCATTGCTTTGTTCGTTCTCTCAAGGACAAACAACCATTCACGGGGCAGGATCAACCTTCGTTTATCCCATTATGGCGAAGTGGGCAGAGGAATACCATAAGACTCACCCTGAGATTCAAATCAGCTATTTACCAAATGGGAGTGGTGCGGGAATCGCCATGACTCTCAGCGGGATGCTCGACTTTGGCGGCACGGACGCTCCGGTTAGCGATGCCCAACTGGCCAAAGCAGCGGTAAAGGTGATTCACTTCCCGGTGATCCTTGGAGCCGATGTTCCCGCCTACAATCTGCCAGAAGTGCAAACACAGATCAGATTTACCGGTCCCGTGCTAGCGGATATTTTCTTGGGAAAGATCAAGAACTGGGACGATCCCGCGATTGCGTCGAGCAACCCAGGGGTACGGTTTCCCAACAAGTCAATTGTGGTTGTGCACCGCCAAGACGGCAGTGGCACGACATATATTTGGGCAGACTATTTGTCCAAAGTGAGTTCCGAATGGAAAAGCAAAGTCGGCAAAGGAACTTCGCTAAAATGGCCCGTAGGCCGCGAAGCTAATGGTAATGAAGGTGTATCCGAAGCAATACGCAATACTCAGGGCGCGCTCGGGTATATCGAGCTGTCGTATGCGGAGAAGAAAAAGATTGCATTTGGAAGTGTACAGAATGCGGATGGGGTTTTCATCTCCGCCAGTGTTAGCGGCATAGAAGAGGCCGCGAGTTCGCTCAAGGAAATTCCGGCAGATTTCCGGATTTCGATCAGTAATCCAGAGGGCAAGAACGCCTATCCGATTTCCAGTTTTTCGTGGGTGCTAGTGCCAAATCGGCCAAAAGATGCGGCTACAAAGAAAATCCTGATGGATTTTCTGACGTGGGCGATTTCTGACGGGCAACGATTTGCGCAGGATCTGTACTACTCACCATTGCCGCTCGATTTAACAACGAAAATCAACTCGGTAATGATCGCGAAAAGATAGCGAAGCTTGTCGAACTGGCAGTACCCGGGAGGACGTTATTTGTGAGCTATTCGAAATCTAGCAGAGTTCGTTTCTGGATGTCGCGCCGACCATTCGCTTACGGTACATGCGCCATTCTTGATCGCGGCCTTAAGGTTTCTTAAGTCAGTCACAAAAGGTTCCTCACGCTTTAACGCATGGCCGAGATAATCGAACAACAACCTGTGCTCCAGCGAAACAGAAACCGCAAGATGATAATAGACACGGTATCCAGAGCGTCGATCTTGAAGCAAGCCGCAGTTTTTCAGGTATGTCAGGTGCCGGGAGATGTTGGACTGTGTAGTGCCAAGCACATACTGAATGTCGCAGCCGCACAGCTTTCCTTGTGACAGCAAGTTAAGGATTCGGAGGCGAGTGACATCTGCTAGACCTTTAAACCAGCGCTCAAGCATGTTCATGCGTGACCAAATTCCAAGGTGAGATTGACGCTTGCCAATTGTAGTGGCGCGCTTCTTTTATTCTGTAATGGCTGTACACGCATACAGACATTAGTGGCTAAAATAAATAGGTTTTTAAACGAATCAACGAATACTGCGCTTAACAGTACTGTAACAATTGCCGCCTGGCAGTACATCGCGACATCAACAGGAGCCATCGCCTATGCAACTACGTGAGACATCTCTCACCATTGGATTAGCCTCAACCGCTGCCCTCAGCCTGTTGCTCCTAGTCGGCTGCAATTCGAACTCAGGCACGGTTGGCAATGCTAGCCCGTCGCCCTCTGCGCCCACGACCGTGCTCGGGGCTGCCGGGAGCACGTTCATTGCCCCACTCATGGCGAAGTGGGTTAGCGGCTACCAGCATGACCACCCCAAGGTTGTGATCAACTATCGGCCAATCGGTAGCGGAGGTGGTATTGAAGAATTCAAGAAGGGGTATCTCAGTTTTGGTGTCACTGACGCACCCTTGAGCGATGATCAACTCAAAGAAATGCCTCCGCTGATTCAAGTGCCGGCGAGCGCCGGTCCCGTTTGCATTATTTATAACCTTCCCAATCTGAGTGCACCGCTTAAACTCAGCGCCAAGACGTTGGCCGGGATCTATCAAGGAAATATCATCACCTGGCAGGATCCCGCCATCGCAAGCGAAAACCCAGGAGTCAAACTGCCGAGAACTGCCGTCATCGTGATTCACCGCTCGGACGGCAGCGGCACGACCAATATCTTTACTTCATATCTTGCCAGGGTGAGTCGAGATTGGTCATGGAAGTCAGGTCACGGGTTGTCCGTTACGTGGCCGATCGGGTTGGGTGCCGAGGGTAGTAGGGGCGTGCTGGCGATCGTCAAACAGACACCCGGAACGGTGGGTTATCTAGAACTGAATTACGCCAGGGAGAACGGCTTACCGGTCGCTCTGCCTTTATTAGTATGAATGGGAATGAACTTCCGTGCTTTCAGCATTTTTCCTAACCATTCGAGCGGGGCGTGGCTATCTTACCGGCACATCCAGTGCAAGATCCCAGGCTTGTGATCGCATTGCATTCGCCTGATGCCCTCCCTGAAACCGGACTGCGCATGTGCCCTCCAGAGAAAAGCAGCCAAGTTGAGGCTACTTCATCCTGAGCAGTCCTTTCTCTCCAGTCCGGTTTGTCGGGCACATATCGCGAAAAATGGGCATCTTTCGGATATTTCGCCGCAACGAGCGGCGAAATTTCTCTGCAGTGCAGACTGCGTGGCGGCGTGGTCGGAACACGAAATCAACGTCCAACTTGATACGGAGCTTAGCGGAGTTCCGGATTACCCGGTGACGCTGGTCATATATCCGGTAAAACATCGGCGCATCGAGTTACGCGGCTGTCGTTTTGTCGCAGCGCGTGGTAACCCACAACTGTTAAGCCTGATTCCTTCGGCTTGGGTTAGCCTGTACCCGAGTGGAGTCGGTTCGCGCTCCATCCGGCAATTGGAATATGTCTCCCCGACCGAAGCCAGCGGTGCTGTCCCCAAGGACGCGAGCGCGTCGTCGGCCTTTGTGGTTCGCTCCGATCCGGAACAGTTCGGAATTGGCAGAGACAGTTACAACTTCAGCCAGCTAAATCCAGGATGGGTTGTAGAGAGCGTGCAGCTGCAGAAGTACAGTGTTTCCTGTCCCGACGTTGCCACGTCGGCGCAATCGTTCGGAGGCTGGGAGGCAGAGTGGACTCCACTTGGGGTCAGAGTCACGTTTCAGGAGAGCGTCTGCGCCTCATCTCTCCCATCACATTCCGGTTTCAACATGAGCCTGTCGCAGTATACGATCCGAGTGTGGGTAGTTGGCCCAGTCGGCACGCAACCGCTCGCGCTCGTCCGATGAACCCGGTGGCCGCAAATGCCGTTTCCCACAAATTGTTGGAGGCCGACGCAGATGCTAAGTCGAACAGGCTATACGCCTGAGAACGAATGAAGCCGATCTTTTGACTGTGGGCGAAATTGAGCTGTCACGCAACTCGCAGCCCATACGTTTGTCAATCGTGTATTTCCTCTGACGCTTACCATTGACTTGCCCAATCTGTAGACCTAACATTTCAGCCCAATGATCGGTCAAACCATCTCGCATTACCGCATTGTGGAGAAATTGGGCGGCGGCGGAATGGGCGTGGTCTACAAGGCCGAGGATACTCGCCTTCACCGCTTTGTCGCACTGAAGTTCTTGCCCGAAGAAGTTGGTCGCGATCCGCAGGCTCTCAGCCGTTTTCAGCGTGAAGCCCAGGCGGCTTCGGCGCTGAATCATCCAAATATCTGCACCATCCACGATATCGGCAATGAACAAGGCCGCGCCTTCATGGTCATGGAGTATCTGGAGGGTCTGACCTTGAAGCACCGGATCGCCGGGAGCCGGATCGAAATGGAGCAGCTGCTTCCAATCGCCATCGAACTTGTCGATGCGCTGGACGCCGCGCACACCAAGGGGATCGTGCACCGCGATATCAAGCCGGCGAACATCTTCGTGACTGTCCGCGGGCAAGCCAAGATTCTCGACTTCGGCTTGGCCAAAGTGACGGATAAGGAGGGTTCCTCCAGCGGGGATTCCGACACGGAAGTCACATCCGATCACCTGACCAGCCCCGGCACCATGATGGGGACGGTGGCGTACATGTCACCAGAGCAGGTGAGGGCCAAGGAACTGGACGCGCGCACTGATTTGTTTTCATTCGGTGCCGTGCTTTACGAGATGGCGACAGCTAAACACCCATTTGAAGGCTCGAGTTCCGGCGAGATCTGCGGAGCCATTCTGCACCAGGAGCCGGTGCCAGTGTCGCAAGTAAATTCCCAAGTTCCCGCCGAACTGGAGACGATCATCCGTAAGGCGCTGGAGAAAGATCGCGGGCTCCGCTATCAGAGCGCGAAGGATATGCGCGCGGACCTGCAGCGGCTGAAGCGGGACACGGAAACTGGACGGGCGGCGAGCTTCGGCGAGGGGGCGACCGGGCGGCTCCCGACTCGACCCGTCGACTCGGCTCAGGTCAAACAACGTTGGACGCCGGCGGTTACCAGAGGATCGCAGCGCGCAAAGCTAGTCTGGGTTGCGACGGCGGTCCTCGCGGCGGGAGTGCTGGTCGCGGGCGCTCTCTATTACCGTTCCCACCGCGCGAAGGCGCTTACGGAAAAAGACACTGTCGTTGTGTCCGACTTCGCCAACAGCACGGGCGATCCGGTCTTTGACGACACGTTGAAGACGGCGCTTACGGTGGCTCTCAACCAATCGCCGTTTCTGAATGTGCTTTCGGAGAACAAGGTGGCTGCAACTTTAAAACTAATGACGCGGCCTGCCGATACCAAGGTTACTCCCGAAATAGCCCGCGACCTTTGCCAGCGTGCAGGCAGCAAGGCATTCATATCCGGATCGATTGCCAGCCTGGGCAGCCAATATGTGCTGGGACTGAAAGTGGTGAACTGCGAGAGCGGAGATACGCTGGCCGAAGAGCAGGCAACGGCGACAACCAAGGAAAAAGTGCTGGGCGCGCTGGGCGCAGCAGCGTCCGAGTTACGCGGCAAGTTGGGAGAATCGCTGGCCACCGTGCAGAAATTTGACGTGCCGCTGGAACGGGCCACAACGGCTTCGCTCGAGGCGTTGAAACAGTACAGTCTGGGGCAGAAGGCAGCTCAGGAAAAAGGCGCCGCGCAATCCCTGCCTTACGATCAACGCGCCATCGAGCTGGATCGGAGTTTTGCGATGGCGTACGGGGCCGTTGGCATTCACTACAACAACCTCGGTGAGCCAGCACGAGCCAGCGAGTACCTGACCAAGGCATTTCAGTTGCGGGAACATGCGAGCGAGCGGGAGAGGCTGGCGATTGATGCCCACTATTATTCAGCGGTCACGGGTGAATTGGAAAAGGCGGCCCAAACCTATCGAGAAAGAATTGAGAACTATCCCAGGGATGTGGCGGCGTACAACAATCTGGGGATCATATTCGCCGAAGAGGGCTTGTTCGAAAAAGCCGTCGAGGTCACGAAGCAAGGGATCCGGGTTGCGCCGGAACAGGTGACTTTGGACGAAAACCTTACTGACTACCTTATCGCCCTGCACCGTTTCGAGGAGGCGCGCGACGTCATCCGCGAGATGCAGCCCCGCAAGCCGGACAATTACATATTCCCGGCGGCGCTCTATGCGCTCGCATTTCTCAGTGCTGATCCTCAGGCGATGAGGGAACAGGAGCAATGGTTCGCCGGCAAGCCCGAATACGAGAATCTCGGGCTGGGACTCGCATCCGACTCCGAGGCTTACAGGGGTCACCTCAGCAAGGCGCGGGACCTGACGAGACGGGCGGTTGACTCTGGCATACGAGCGGACAGTAAAGAAACGGGTGCAATATGGCAGGCGATTGCGGCGCAGCGGGAAGCCGCCTACGGTATCCCCGCGGAGGCTCGGGCAGTTGCGGCCGAGGCTCTGAAGCTTGTGCCGGCGAGCCAAGGGGTCGAACTTGAAGCGGCTCTTGCGTTCGCTATGGCAGGCGACGGAACTCGAGCAGAAGCCTTGATGCGAGATTTGCACAAGCGCTTTCCCCTGGACACACAGATGCAGTCTCTCTGGCTGCCCACCATTGAGGCCCAGCTTGCCTTGAATCACAACGATCCGGCTCTGGCGCTAAAAGCCCTGCAGGTGGCTTCGCCACCTCTGGAGTTTGGACTAGTCGCGTTTGGAGCCAACGCGTCCGGTTCCTGCCTCTACCCGACTTACATTCGCGGCAAAGCGTATCTTGCTGGCGGGCACGACACGCAAGCCGCGGTTGAGTTTGAAAAAATTCTCGACCACAGTGGCATCGTCTGGAATTGCTGGACGGGAGCATTGGCGCATCTGGGAGTAGCTCGTGCCAATGCATTGCAGGCGAGAACTTCTCAGGGAGCGGATGCCGATGCCGCCCGCGTCCGGGCGCTTGCCGCTTACAAGGACTTCCTCACCCTCTGGGAAGACGCCGACCCCGACATCCCCATCCTGAAAGAAGCCAAGGCGGAGTACGCGAAGCTGCAATAGCAAGGGAAACTGCTGCCTCGACGCTTTACGGTTTGCCGATAACTGTCGCTACCAGGCGTTAGCGCTCAGAATGCAGATCAGGCTGCGCCGGCTCGGAGAAACTGGGCGAAAGAACCGATTGATTTCATCTTCTCTTCACGCGATCCACGCAGATCCGCAACGATTGCGCGAGAGCTTGAGGTGGAGGCAATCAGCCTTGCCACACAAAGTCCCGCCATTTCTAGAGTGGTCTTAACGGTGGGTCAAGGAACAAGCGCTGCGTCAACTGGCCGTCCGGCGCGGGATTTGAGCTTGACTAAGGCGTGAATCTGAGTCACATTGTCACAACCCGGCCGGAAAGGGTAAGCCGGAAACTCCGCAACTAGACCCCGAAACTAGGAGGAGGTTATGCTTGCCCGAGTACAATTCAGACCCACCCTGAAGTTCTTCTTCTTCACAGTTTGCTTTCTTGGCTCTTTCGTCACAACGCGAGCCCAGACTACGTCCACCTGGATGGGCGGAGGCGGCGAGTGGTTGCCTTGTCCGCAGCAAGGGGGAGACGCGCTCTGGAACACTTGCCCGCAGTATCCAAACGGCGACTACAACGCCGTGATTCAGGGAGGGCCGGTCACGATGACCACCAGTACACCCACGATTGTCGATCTTTCAATTAGCTCAACCGGTAGTTTGGAGCTGATGGGTGGTTACCTGGACATCACCGGCACCAGCATCGCTAACAACGGCACCATCACCATCGTGGACGGAAACGGCCTCGCCCTGATTACCCAGGGAGCGACCGTGGTATTGAGCGGTAGTGGGACGGTGGATATGACGACCGCGAACTCCGTCTTCGACGGAACCTCGGGAACATCGCCGACCCTGGTCAACCAGTCGACGATCATGGGGCAGGGCTTGCTTGGCGAGCAAGGATTCGGGATTACGAACGAGGCCACGATCAATGCCGTTGGTGGCGTGCTCACGGTTCAACCCTCCAGCATTGGCATTACTAATTCTGGCGTGATGGAAGCGAGCAGCGGCGGGACTTTGGACATCGTTTTTGGCGTGACCGCGCCGTTGAACAATAGCGGAGGCAGCATTGAGGCCCTCGACGGCGGCATCGTGATCCTGAGCGGACCAACAGTGAATGATGGGACGCTTACGTCAGCCGGTTCGGGGATTGTCGAGGCGGGCAGCGGGGCGGTACTGAATGGCGTTACGAACTCGGGGTTGCTTGAAGTTGAGGGCGAAAGTTCGATTACGCTGGAGAATGCCCTTAGCAATACAGGCACGATTGAGTTGCAGGGCGAAGGAATCGGAGGGAGCATTTATATCAGCGGAGCGGTAACTCTGAAGGGCTCCGGAGCCCTCAGCATGGTGGATTACCCGGATAACATTATTCGCCCACTCTCGACGGGTGATTCGCTCAGCAACAGCAGCACGATTGAAGGCGGGGGCGAGATTGACGTGAAGTTGACCAATGGTGGAACCATCCTGGCCAATCAGACCGCTCCGTTTTACATCTCCGAAATAGGCAGCGGGGAGAGTTTCACTAACCATGGAAAGCTGATCGTCAACAATGGAAGCACGTTGAGCGTCTCCGGCTCCTTCAAGAATCTTAAGGCCGGTACCTTGACCGGAGGAACCTATGCGGTGACTGGGACACTGCAACTTCCCGGCGACATCTCCACGAACGCAGCCGCTATCACCCTCACCGGGACGTCATCTCAAATTCTGAATGAAGACAATGGCAACGCCCTCGCTGGGTTGGCCAGCAATACGGCAAAGGGTACGTTTACCCTCGCTGGCGGCCAAAACTTCACCACGGCGGGCAGCTTCTCAAATGCCGGCACGATGGCGATTTCAACGGGGAGCACGTTTACCTTGCCCAGTGGCAGCTTCACCCAGACCGGCACGAAAAGCAAAATCACCGTGGATGGCGTGCTGGCCGCAAATGGATCGGGCGGCTCTATCGCCATTGATGCCGGTTCGGTCTTTGGCAACCAGGGCACTCTCACTGGCAATGTCACTTCGAGCGGAACGATTACTCCGGCAGACTCCGCGAGCGTTACCGGCAGCGTGACCATCGTGGGCACGTACACTCAGACTTCGACGGGCGCGCTCGACATCAATCTGGAAAAGGCGACTGCCTACAATCAGTTGAGCGTCAGCGGCAACACCACGATTGGAGGAACGCTCAATATCGGCCGGCTCAAGAACTTCGTTCCGACGGTGGGCGCGAGCTTCCCCATTCTGACCTGCACGACGCTGAGCGGAACATTTGCGACGGTGAACGGCACAACCATTAACAGCAAAGAGCACTTTGTGGTTCAGTACAACTCCAACAATGTGACGCTGGAGGTCGCCTCCGGGGAAAAATAATCAGTTTGCATTCTAGCGCTGCGGTAGGGGTCGAATGGGCCAGCCGCCGATGATGCTCAATTCTTTCTGGTTACGGAACAATCAGGATTCAGTTAGTTCTAGATTTGAGCTAACCGCAGTAGCTTCCGGTTTGTCGTCCAGCCGGAAACTATCCGATGGTTGGCGTAACATCCCGTGGCTGTTGAAAAACTCGTTCTCTCCAAAATCGACAAAAATAAAATCGCGTCAGGAAGCCCTACAATCGATTTTCTCGGGTCGCCTAGACATTTTCTGTCTCCCCAATTTCGGCTGTTGGGCACTAAAAGCGAGTTTTTCAACAGCCACTCCCGTTTACACTCAAAACCCCGTTCACAGGGTCAATGAGCGAAATCGCCTGTGGGTGTTGAAAAACTCCGTGATCGGAACGTGTTTCTTGGCTGGGAGTGTTGCGGCTGACAAGTTTTCTTTTCTTACCTCAGCTAAGCGGTGACTGGCACAGGCGGGGTTATCGGTTGGCTGAGGAACCGCACCAGTCGCTTGATGTTCTGCGCGGCCGCCGCCAGGAAGAACTGCTCACGCACGAACTTCAATCATTGCGCCATAATTTCCTCCTAGTGCCAACCGCAATGTGAAAGAGGTAGCGTGGCTAGTTGGGGTTCCGGCACGAAATCAGCGGGATTATGTTGACCTGACCGATGTTTTGTACCAAGTGGAATGTTAGTGTAACGCCTCTTTTGACCTTTGTCCGTAGTCGCCGTCGGGGGTGTGGAGATGTGGGAAACGGGTTTTGTTTTCCACATCTCCATG
>Ga0074044_10001911_pt1 | contig 18396 bp, 18 predicted proteins | sample BogForMeECP23OM1_FD_94443 | JGI IMG/M metagenome (GOLD analysis project Ga0074044, IMG submission 94443) | Bog forest soil microbial communities from Calvert Island, British Columbia, Canada - Bog Forest MetaG ECP23OM1 | ecosystem: Environmental > Terrestrial > Soil > Wetlands ...
GTCCGGAGAATCAAGGTCCGGAGATTAAGGTCCAGAGACCCAAGTCTGGAACCGGCCCCACTCGGAGCCGGTCGCGCTGTTATTTGCGGATGCCGAGCTTGGAAATAACGGTTTTATACCGTTCCGAGTCGTACTTCTTCAGATAGTCGAGCAGACTACGACGCCTGCTTACCATCATGAGAAGTCCGCGGCGCGAGCCGTGATCTTTCTGGTGCGTTTTGAAGTGTTCCGTCAGTTGACCAATGCGCTCGCTCAACAGCGCGATTTGAACTTCGGGGCTGCCAGTATCGGTGGCGTGCGTGCGATACGTGTCAACGACGGATTGCTTTTGCTCTCTGGCTAACACTAACCTGTTGCACTCCTGTCTCTTCTCGTTTTCGTAACGAGTTCGATGGTAACACGGTGCTGGCGAACGAGGCAAACACCTCGAACGTTGGGTAGTGGGTCCGTTTCAATTTGCTTTGAAAGGGCACGGCTTCAGCCGTGCCGTAAGCTGCGGGGCCGCGCTGAAAAGTGCACCGCGACCCGACCAAGGTTATAATATGATCACCACGGAAAATAAACGACAAGAGCAATGCTCCCGTCGTCGGTTCCTAGGGATAGAGATAGAAACTGGGCCAACCCTACACTCCAGCCATGTAGCCGGCCATCATATTCCAATAGAAATTATGGGGAGATCCAAATGCCACGAGGCCGATCAACTTTTACTAAACGTCAGAAAGAACAAGCGCGCCAACAGAAACAACGCGACAAAAACGAGCGCAAGACCCAGCGGAAAGAAGACAAGCCCGAAGGCGGAATCGTAAACGAGGAGCAGGAAATGCGCGAGATGCGCGAACTCGCCGAAGCTCAGGCCGCGCTGTTCCGCATCGGAAACGAAGACGACGAGCCTGTTTCGAGCGAACTCGCCGTGCCTCACAGCACCAAATCTGATCGCTGAAACTCAGGTTCACTGGAGTGCCGGGCGTCCCGCCCGGCTTCCCCAACACTAATTCCCAATCGCTGCTTCCTAAACAAAAACCTCGCCCGGCAACCGGACCAACGTCCGCGATGCCAGCGTATTTTGCACAAACCGTTTCGGCTGCTCGCTGACCGAACCATCCACCTGCTTGCGTTCGATGCGCAACTTCAAGGTGCTCTCAATATCGCGAAGCGCCAGATTCTCAGCAGCCGTGAACAGCGTGGACGCACGCCCCTGGGAACCCGCCCGCCCCGTCCGGCCAACGCGGTGAATGAAATCTTCCGCCATCTTCGGCAAATCGTAGTTGATCACGTGGGCCACGTCATCGCAGTGCAATCCACGCGATGCGATGTCGGTCGCGACCAGCACCTGGTAGCGCCCTTCCTGAAATCCGCTAAGAGCGCCGTTGCGCTGCGATTGCGTGCGATCGCCATGAATCATCGCGGACGAGAAGCCATCGCGCTCCAGTTCCTGGGCCAGCCGTTGCGCGCCGCGTTTGGTGCGCGTGAAGATCAGGGTCTGTCCCTTTTCCCCGTAGAGCAATTGCCGCAGCGCGTCTAGTTTCTCCGACGGCCGCACTTCATAAGCTTCGAGTGACACGCTTTCCGCCGGCTTCAGCACCGACCCCAGTGCGATCCGCACCGGATCGCGGGTGTAGTCGTTCACCAGCGACGCCACAGATTGCTCCATGGTAGCCGAATAGCACAGCGTCTGCCGGCGCTGCGGCAGAATTTGCAGGATGCGCCGAATCGCCGGAAGAAAGCCCATATCCAGCATGCGGTCGGCTTCATCGAGCACAAGTATTTTCACGTGACGCAGGTCGGCAAACTTGCGCGTAATGAAATCCTGCAAGCGTCCCGGAGTAGCAATTACAAATTCGCATCCCGACCGGAGACTAGCGATCTGCGCCTTTTCCGCAACGCCGCCGATCACCAGCGCAGCCTTAGGCATGTTCTTGTCGCGCAGTTGTTCGTACTGCTCGTGAACCTGCATGGCCAGTTCGCGCGTCGGCAACAGAACGAGCGCCGTGATGTTCTTCGAGGGCGCGTTGCGCAGCATCTCGAGAATCGGAATCAGAAAGGCAAGCGTTTTGCCGGTTCCGGTTTGGGCCGTGCCGATTACGTCCTTGCCCTCAAGGGCGGGAGAAATGGCACGTGCCTGGATGGGTGTAAGAGTAACAAATTGAGCCGCCGCCAGTTTCTGCTGCAAAGCAGCAGACAGGGGCAGTTCGGTAAATGTGGTCATTCGATGGTGTTCTTTCTGGAGGGGCGAAATGCCGTTCCCAGTTCTCGGTTCTCAGAAAAACCAGAGAATCATCCCGGTTCGACTGATGGCTGACAACTGATAGCTGAGAGCTTCTCAGAGTTCGCAATGCCGCTCGCATTTGAAATTGGCGCTGGAACCAGGCGGGCAGGAAATGCGGAGGTGATGCGGATCCAACAGGATCCCCGCGTAACGAGCAAACCGTAGCAAAAGCGTTAACAACAGTATAGCAGAAGAAGCCAAGAAGCGCGGTTACGTTGGTTTATCGCCACGTAAAGTGTTAACAAATAAGATACCTAGCCCGCTGTGATCCTCCAGTCTGCTTTGTCATCTCGAAATCTGCTTTGTCATCCTGAAATCTGCTTTGTCATCTCGAGCGAAGCGAAGGGCCCTATGCCGCTGCCCTGCACAGGTCTTCCGCTCCGCTGAACATGACGATTTTGTTCTTGGGTGGCGCAGCGGTTCACCGCTGCGATTCAAGCGCTCAATTTCGACGGCTTTAGCCGCTGGGGAACTGCGCCGTTCAAACTGACCCACGGCCCGCAGGCGCTCCCCCACGCTTCGAAACCATCAATTCCGCCCTGCGCGAGTGGGCCTATGTTCGCCATTACCTCAACTCGGAGGAACGCGATAGGCAGCTCTCGCCTTGGCTCGAACATTACAACTTCCACCGGCCGCATGGTAGTCTCGGTTACGCTCCGCCCATCAGCCGCGCGTCTCCGGTGGGAACAACGTGTTGAAAGATCACAGGCACCCGGCCGCTTTCGATACCTACTTTACAAACTCTGGAAACGGTGGCGAATCGCGGGATATAACGAAATCACTCCGACTTTGCCGGCAGCGTGTACTCGAAATCATAGGAGTGCTTGCCGTTGGCGATGATGATCGTCATGGTTCCCGCGATGCCGGCCAGCCCTCCGGCGCCCGTGCCGGGTACCACGTTGACGGTGAGCTGAAATTTTCCCTGCTCCATCATGCCGGAGTGCTGCAGCGCAAACGAACCGCTGCGTCCGTGCAGGGTTCCGGTGACGTACTCGATGGCCACGTATCCGGCATTGCCCTTGGCCGGGTCGCCCGCCCCAAGCATCTCGCCTTTGGCCGTGCCTTCGAGATCGCCGTGGTATTGCTTGTCGAGCGTGTAGCGGCCGATATTTGCTCCTCCGGCGGTATCATCCGGCGGGAGCGGAGTGGTCTTTGCATCGAAGGCTCCAGCGGCGTGAAGTGTCATGGGTGCATCCTTAGGAAGAGTTCTTGCAGCCGGGGCCTGAGCCAGCAACTTGGCCGACAAACCGAGACATGCACACAGCATGATACTCGCGAAAATGCGAGCTTCGTCGCGAATCCAGATATCAGCCTGCGCGCGCGGTCGATCGTTCCGCAGTTGAAGTTGCAATGCCGTCCTCCTTCTGGTTCGGTCAGCCTAGCAGATATTTGGAATGTTGGAGGCATCATCTGAACTCAGAGCAGAATCGATGTACCCAATTCGGCCAGTGTTTCATCTAAGTCGGAGATTGGGTTACCCTGAGATGCCATGAAGAAGAAGATCGGCTTTGTAGCAGCCATGACCCTAGTCGGACTGGCAATTCTGTCCACTCGCTACTACATGGTGGACGTGCCGGTATGGCATTTGTTTGGCGGTGGCGAAGCGCCCAACCCCGTGACCTTGCACCTGCAAGGAGAATTCGTGGAGAGCAATCTGGGCGCGGCGGAAGACCCGTCCGGAGCGCTTACCGTGCGCATGATTGCGCAGCAGTTTGTTTTCGTGCCGCAGTGCATCGTGGTCCCTGCGAGCGTTCCCGTCAGGTTTCGAATCACCAGCGCCGATGCCGTACACAAGCTGAGCTTTCTGGGTACAAACTACGGCCTCAAAGCTGTGCCCGGAGTGGTGAGCGAGGAGACCTTTACTTTTCCGAAGGCGGGCGAATTCAAGATTCCCTGCCATGAGTTCTGCGGAGCTGGCCATTATGCGATGCGAGGGCTGCTCGAGGTGGTGCCGCGAGATCAGTTTGCCGCGTTGCTTCCCGGCGAAAGGCGGACTTGTGAGCCACGCTAGTCAGTTTGCTCACCTGCGAACAGGGGTCGGATGGCTTGGAACGCCGTTGCTTCTGCTAGCCACTGCACTCTCGTTTTCGGATTCTTCCGCGCAGCGAGAGAATGCTGAACCTCCGATGCGCATTCCTTCGAACGTGGCTTGGACGGGAGAAACTCTGGAGATTATTTCCAGGGGCGACGCTTTTCGCGGACTGCTTCTGGCCCGGCGCTGCAATCACTGTCATGGCGAAGAAGGTTTCAGTGCAGTTCCCGGCTTTCCCAACCTGGCGGGCGAAGACCGGTTGTCTTTCTGGAAGCAGATGCAGGATTTTCGCTCGGGGAAGCGTACTTCACCCGTGATGCAGAGCATCGCCGAGGGATTTTCGGCGCGCGACGCCGCCGATTTGGCGGCCTATTTCGCGATGCTGCCGACGGCGAGTGACGCGCTCGACAAGCGATCGTTTCCGCAGGCCATGACAGATCCTTCGCATGCCTCGATGGCCATCCGCCTGATTGTTTTTGGGGATGGACCGCGGGGTATACCACCCTGCCAGTCGTGCCACGGTCCGGTGAGTTATGTGCATGGAGCTCCTCCACTCGCTACCCAGAACGGCGACTATCTGGAGCAGCAGCTCGAGCATTTTTCCAATGGCAGTCGGGCCAACGATATCAATGTTCGCATGCGTAGCATCGCCAGACAGCTAACAGCGGAGGAGAAGGCCGCAGTTTCGGAATACTATGGCGCCGGACTGGGACCGGGAGTGACCTCGAGGTAGTGTTAAATCTCCCGCCCTTCGCTTCGAATTATCAGTGGGCGGGTGGCCCACCCTACCGCAGCTGATTTTCAAAACCCACAAGGGTGCCCGTCCAAGCTTCGCTTGGGCGGGCTTCTACCGCGCCGCGACTTCGTCCAACCGTGCCAGCGTATCCGGATACCGGCGTACCAGCAGCACCAGGGCCGCTGCCTGAGGATTCGGTTTCGCTCGTCCTTGTTCCCATTTTTCCAGCGTTCGTTCGTTAATCCGTAGCCTGCGCGCGAAGACTGCTCGGGAGCAGCGCAGCTTCTTCCGTGTGTCCAGGATGAGTTTTGAATCGACCTTGGGGAGCGGCAAGGCCTCAACTTTATAACTCCGCAAAGTGATCTTGCCTTCGCGGCGACCTTTCATAGTAGCCACGCCCTCCATCAGTTCACCAAAAATGTCCCTCTTGCCCATGGTTCTTCCTCCGTTATCCCCGCAATCGAGTGCGTCGCTTCGCCGCTCGTGCCGCCAATTCCTGTTCAATCGCAACCCTTAGCGCCTTCTTCTGTTGTGCGCTCAGATCGGAGGCCTCGTCCTTGCCATAGACAGTCATCAGCCAGATTTGATGATCGGAGGAGAAGTGGAAGTAAATAATCCGCAACCCACCCCGCCGGCCTTTGCTGCGCCGCGCATCGGCCCATCGCATCTTTCGAAAGCCGCCCGTCCCCGGCATCAGGTCGCCCATTTCAGGATTCTCGCTAAGCCGCGCCTGTAGTTTCCGATACGCATCCTCATTCAGATACTCGGAAATATGGCGCGTAAACGGCGGCGCCTCCACAAACTCCATAGGCACATTATACGCTAATAGCGTACCATCATGGAAGCTGAATTTAGGGAACCCACCGACTGATCGCACCATGGGCTTTGTCCTTCACGCCGCCGTATAATAATCGGTTCCTCATAACAGGAGATTCCATCATGGCCACTCTTACCGAAATCCCGACAACCTCGCCACAAATAAAGACCCGCACCGAATCTGACAGCATGGGCAAAATCGAAGTTCCCTCCAACGTTTACTGGGGAGCGCAGACGCAGCGCTCGCTGCTGCATTTCAATATTGGGCGCGACACCATGCCTCCGGAACTGATTCGCGCCTTCGGCACGCTGAAGAAGGCTTGCGCGCTGGTGAATCAGGATCTGGGCAAACTTCCGGCCGATAAAGCGAAGCTCATTGCACAGGCGGCTGACGAAGTGATTGCCGGCAAGCTGAATGACCAGTTCCCGCTGCGCATCTGGCAGACGGGCTCGGGCACGCAGACCAACATGAACGTGAATGAGGTCATCTCGAACCGCGCCATTGAAATTGCGGGCGGAGACATGGGGTCGAAGAAGCCGATCCATCCCAACGATGACGTCAACATGTCGCAGTCGTCGAATGATACGTTTCCAACGGCGATGCACATCGCGGCGGCGGAGCGGGTGAAGAACGCGCTGATTCCGGCGATTAAGACGGTGCGCGATGCGATTGCGGCTAAGGCGAAGGAATTCGACTCGGTGGTGAAGATTGGGCGCACGCATTTGCAGGATGCCGTGCCGCTAACCATTGGACAGGAATTTGGCGGCTGGGCAAGTTTGTTAGATCGCGACATCAAGCGGCTGGAGATGGTGCTGGACGGGCTTTACGACCTGGCGATTGGCGGAACCGCGGTTGGTACGGGGTTGAACACGCATCCGGAATTTGCCGAACGCGCCGCGAAGAAGATCGCCGAATTGACGGGACTTCCCTTCCGCTCGCATCCCAACAAGTTCGCCGCGCTTTCAGCGCACGACGAGATTGTGTTTGCTCAGGGCGCAGTGGAAACGCTTGCCGCGTCGCTGATGAAAATCTCGAACGACATTCGCTGGCTGGCTTCGGGTCCGCGATGCGGGCTGGGCGAACTGGTAATTCCGGAGAACGAGCCGGGATCGTCGATCATGCCGGGCAAAGTGAATCCCACGCAATGCGAGGCGATGACCATGGTCTGCGTGCAGGTTCACGGCGCTACGGCGGCGGTTGGTATGGCCGGATCGCAGGGCAACTTTGAACTCAACGTGTTTAAGCCGGTGATCATTTATAACTTCCTGCACTCGGTCACGCTGATCACCGACGCCTGCCACGGCTATGTCGAATACATGGTCAAGGGCATTGAAGTCGATCGCGCCAAGGTGGACTTCTACGTGAAGAATTCGCTGATGCTGGTTACGGCGCTGGCTCCAAAGGTGGGATACGACAAAGCAGCGCAGATTGCGCACACGGCGCATGTCGAGCACTCCAGCCTGCGCGAGGCGGCGTTGAAACTTGGATACCTTACCGGTGAGGAATTCGATGCGCTGGTTAAGCCGGAGAAGATGACCCATCCGTAGGGAGCACACAGCAAGTTCGTAACCTAAGTCGCTTGCTGTTAGCCGCGAAAAGCAGGTCCTTCGCTGCGTTCAGGATGATAACGATATTGATGCTGTAACTCATGCAATCCCCAGCATCCGGTTAAAAAATCCCACGATGTACTTCCAGACGAGATAGTAAATCGCAACTGCGGCTAGGAACCAGGGAGCGAGCAAAGAGTACGGGATGGTGATCGCCTGGAACCAGGTGACGCCGCGCGCGCCGATCATTAGAAAGCCGCCACAGACGGCGGCGGCCGCTCCAACTGGGACCATGACGAAGGGCAGCAGCGCGCCGTGGAAGCCGATGGGCAGATGGCGGTGTGGCCGCAACCATACATAGAGAATGTTCCACAGGCCAAAAAGATTGGGCACTAACGCCATTGGAAAAATGAGGACGCGCTCGAGCGGAATCGGGATCTGCAGCACGACCCGCGTCAGAATGAAGATGGTCAGCGCTACGAGCAACCCCAGGCTGGGCGCGAAAAGGCCGGCTATGTAGGCGCGAAGATAAGGATGTGGGTTCATATTGTCCTCCTGCTTATTCCTCAGGGGCTAAAACCCCTGTCATTATTGGCGCAGGGCGGCACGGCTGAAGTCGTGCCCTTCCCGAAAACGATATGCGATAGCCTCTCATTACAGGTGATAGAGCAACACCGGAATCGCTCCCGGAAAAAATGCCAGCCACGCGGCCACGGACGCGAGCAGGGCCCAGTCGAACCACGGCACGGCGATCGGACGCGCGTTGCCATCCATGCGCTTGAGCATCGCGGGCCATAGATCGCGCTGGAGCTTGACGCCTGTTTGCTCGCCGACTGGCGGCAGTGAATGTTTGAGCCATTGCTCGATCCGTTTCTGTTCGTGCTCATTCATAAGTCGAGCCATCCTTCTCGATTCATATTGCGATTCAAAGTTCGATCCCTGGTTGAATTCCTTGTCGCAGCAATTCTTTTCGCAGCAGCCGAAGGGCGCGAAAGACTCGCAACTTTACGGCTCCGATGGAAACCCCCAAAGCCTCCGCGATCTCCCTGTAGGGCTGCTCTTCGATCAACGCCAGCGTGGCCGCGACTTGGAGCTTCGCTGGAAGCCGCTGGAAGGCGCGCGCCGTTTTCCGGCGCAAGTCGTCGGAGATATCGTGGTCCGGGACCGACGGTGACGCCAGGTTGTCGGGAAGCTCGGTGTGATGCCGCGCCGTTCGCAGGTGATCGAGCGCGGCGTTAGTGGCGATGCGCCGTGCCCACGCCTCGAAGCTGCGCTCGGGATCGAAACGGGCGTGCGCGCGGTGAATGCGCCAGAAGGTTTCAATGGTGAGGTCTTCGGCGGCCGCCGGATCGCGAACGATGCGAACGATCCAGCCATAGACCGCGCCCTGATGCTGGCGAAACAGGGCTTCGAAGGCGTCGAGGTCGCCGCGACAGAACTGGCGCAACATTTCGCGTGGGGCGCTCAGCGATGGCTGCTCCAGCACCGGCATCATCTCCTCCTTCTATATACGCTTACGTTCGGGAGACTTGAAGGTTACAGATTTGTGGTTCGCCCTATGTGGCAGACAAGGCCCAAGGCGACATTTATGTGACTTCTAGTCTTATTTACAGAAGTAACTGGCTTACAGAAGTAACTGGAAGCCTCTGATTTTGCGTTACGGCGATACGTAGGTGCAGCCTATCATTTTGACGGAGGCTCATGCTGTTTTACCGCACCCATTGGCGACGGCTCGCAGGGCTGTGTCTGCTGTGTGTCTCGATCACTTCCACTTCCCACGCCGCAACCGAGTCCTCTCTTCCTGCGCGGCCAATTTTTAGAGACAACGGAAACGTCACATGCCAGTATCGGCTGCAAGGTCTGCAAAGCGAGTACACCAAAAGCGATCTGCAGGTGGCGCACTACTCTTCTTTGCCGGCGGGGAACTATACCTTTCAGGTGATCTGCGATTCGCCACGAATGGAGGCGGCGGAATCGGGCGCGTATTCCTTTACGGTTCCGCTGGCGTGGTGGCAGAGGTGGTTGCCGGAGATCGTGGGCATCGGGGGCGTGGTGCTGCTGGTCTTTGGCATCTCGTGGAGCCGGTATCGGGATCGGCGTGAGAACGAGCGTCTGGAGCGGGCCGTGGCTGAGCGTAGCGCGGAACTGGCGCGCGCGAACCGCGAACTGCAGGAGGCATCGCTCTGCGATCCTCTGACCGGGGTCCGCAATCGGCGATTCTTTCAAAGCATGATTGGGGCCGACGCCAGCCAGGCGGTGCGCGCTTACCGCGGAACGGAAGTCTATGGCCGGGACCACCGCGACCTGCTTTTCTTTATGGTCGATATCGACCACTTCAAAAATGTTAACGACGAGTACGGCCACGATGCCGGAGACCGCGTGCTGGTGCAGATTGCGCAGCGGCTTACGCGACTGGTGCGCGAATCCGATTTTCTGATTCGCTGGGGCGGAGAAGAATTCCTGGTAGTGTTTCGGGCCGCCGAGCGCAACGAAGGCGCACTGTTGGCAGCTCGAATCCTGAAGGCGGTCAACAGCATGGAATTTGACTTAGGCAACGAGCGGCGATTGGCGCGCTCGTGCTCGGTGGGATGGGCGGCATTTCCGTGGCTTCCGCCGGCGTGCTCGGATTTGCCGGTGGATGAAGTGCTGCGCCTGGCGGACCGCGGACTCTACATCGCAAAACAACAGGGCCGTAACCAGGCGGTGGGCATGGTTTCGGCGAATATTGTTCCGGCTATTAGCACTCCATCTATTACGACTCCGGCGGCGAATGGCGTGGGCGGCAATCTGGTCATCAAACCCGGCAAGTATTCCAACCTTGAACAACTGCTGGAAGACAATCTGATTCGTGAAGTGCGCACGCCGGGAGAAATCGCGGCGGCCGTGGCGGGATAAGCACTTTGCTCTTTCGCTAGAACTGGTCTCATAAACGGTTTTGGGTAGGGCACGGCTTCAGCCGTGCCGTTCAGAACCGATAACAACGCGGGCTTCAGCCCCTGCGGGCCGGGCCGTTTCCCCGGGGAATTATTTATGAGATCAGTTCTAGTCTCGGAGTGGAGGGCGGGGACGCCCGTCGCCCACCAGTTCAGTTCTTCTTTAGAAAACGGCGCCGGTTGAGGTGCGTCGAGGCGGTCGGCTCGATGTCGTCGTACTTCAGCACGCTGATGGAGCCGTCGCATTCCAGCACCGCCAGCGCGGCTTGCTTGTAACTACCGACGCCGTGTTCGCGCAGGGCGCGTTGCAGTTCATCCATGCTGACATGCTCTTTGGCCATGTGCGCCTCGATCACCTCGCCGTCATGCACCAGCAGGCTGGGCTGTCCCTGAATATATTTTCGAAAGCGGCGATTGCCTCCTGAAAGCTCGGCCACCAGGTAGTTCATGATGAGCAACGTGGTCGCGGCAATCGCGCCTCCGGCGAGCGAGGTGTCGGGCCCGGTCATGGCATTTTGCACCGAGTTCGAGAGCAGCAGGAGCAGCGTGAGGTCAAAGGGAGTCATCTGGCCGACTTCGCGCTTGCCGCTGATGCGGATTCCGACGAGGACGAGCAGATAGATAACTCCGGTGCGGAGTGCGATTTCAACGAGCGTGTGCAGGTTCGCGGGCAGCATGAGAAAGTCAAAAGTTAGAAGTCAGATTGCAGAAGTAAAACCCATCGCACGGCGCGGTAGTCGGCGACCCTCGGCTTTCCTCTCTGCCATTTGACCTTTAATCTCAGCCTCTACTGTGGTGTAGCTGTGATCGGCACGGGCGCATTCTTGGGCGTACTCAGGTAGCCGGTGATCTTGTTTTTGTCGACGGTCCAAACCACGATCTCATAGAGCATGTGATCGCGGCCGGTGTAGAACTGCACTGGTTCGCTCTGGTTCCGGTCTTTCTTCTCGATGGTTTTGTCGTCGGCGGTGACGTCCAGAGTGTACTTGCCGTGCTTGGGATCGGTCTTCCTGACCTGCAAGGCCACGGTGGAGAAGGCTTGCGGCTTAGCCCCCTTCAACAGCGTGAACTCGTAGTACTGGCGGTCGCCTTTGTGTTTGAGGGCTTCGAGATCGCCGCGCGTATTGGCAATCAGTCCGCTTTGCACGCCCAGATCGCCGATGGTGCCTTGGAGCTTTGCGATGGTTGCATCGAGCGACGCCTTGGTGGCGGCCACATCAGACTTCACCCCGCCCACGTCGGTCTTGACATTTCCGACTTCTCCGGAAACCGCGCTCACATCTTTCTTCTCTTGCTCCGCCTGCGCCGCGATCCGTGCGGCTGAGGCTTGCTGGGCGCGCTGGAGTTCCTCGGCGCGGGCGGCCATTTCTTTCTTGGTCATGCCGATCTTCTCGCCCAGCGTTTCTGCGTCGGACTCGGCGGCCTGCATACGCTTGGTCAGATCGCCGATTTCTTTCTGGCTGGCGACCTGATCCTGGGTCAGCTTGTCGAGCTTGCCGTGCTGGTCGTAAATGAAGTACGACGACGCGCCGGCAAAGGCAACGGCCAGCAAGATGAGAACCCATTTGCCGATACTGCTCTGCGGCTCAGGGTGGTAAACGGTCGGTTGCTCGCCTTCAGACATTAGGGGGTCTCCGTTTGATGTGGACTGTAGAGCCTATTGTTTGTGAGATGCAGGTTGCTGTCAATTGCGTTTCAGGTACTAGGGGTTAGCGGTGCGGTTGGAAATTTGCAGCCGTGCTCAATTCTTTAACGCTGAGGACGCTGAGGTTCGCGGAGATCGCGGGACTCATGAAAGCTTTCACCTCTGTTTTCCGCTGCTCACGGGATGGTGTGCGACCGCCCACTAGTGGCAAAGGGTGGCGAGAGCGGATCGGAGATCGGAGATTTCGGTAGCGCCCATTTCCCGGGCGAAGTGGGTAGCCATCCGGTAGGCCGCGCCGCCGAGCACAACTCGGGGCGCGCGTTGGCGCAGTTTTTCATGGACGGATTGAACCAGTTCCGCGACGGAAGGCAGGTTCGCTACGATGGTGGTGGAAATGCAAAGGATATTGGCTGAAGTTTCTTCGAGGGCGGCGATCACCGAGGAATGCGGCAGATTGCTTCCCAGGAACCGCACGTTCCAGCCTTCCGCTTCCAAGGAATCGGCGACCAGATTGGCTCCAATTTGATGCAGTTCCCCCGAGACGCCGGTGACTACCGCCATGCCGCGGTGCACGGCTGCGGGAACCAGGCGTGGGTAGATGGCAGCAATGGCATACTGCGTGATCGAAGTTGCCATGTGCTCCTGGGCAACGGTGATCTGGTTCTGTTCCCAAAGCTTGCCGACATGATGGAGTGAAGCGGCAAAAACATCGACATAGATATCGACGTGGCTGTGACCAGAGCGGATGGCTTCTTCGACGATGTTCAAGGCGGCGGGGCGCTGACCGCTCAAAATCGCGGCGAGAAAGACCTGGCGGGTCAGGGCCAGGCCTTCGCCCGTTGAGGGCGCGTCGGGAGCAGATGGAGGCTCCGCGCAAGCTTCCCGGCCTCGGGTCAAGAAAGTCAAAACCATATCCCGGTCTTTCGCAGGGAGCTTCGCGAAAAGGTGTTTTTCAAGCTGCCCAAGATTCTCTTCGAGAGTGTGCGCGGAAATGCCGCGCGCGCCCAGCATTCTTGCCGTCCAGCGCATATAGTCGGCAAAGGCTTCGGGAGAATCCGCCTCCAGGGAGCCGGCTAGAAAATCCACATGAAAGCAGGCATCGGCGGTGCAGAACTGGCGGCCGCGCTCGCCGTAGCGAGCCGTCCATTCGGGATGGTTGAGAAAAAACTCATCGGTGATTGCCAGCGCTACTTCCTGCTTCGCGGAAACGAGTTTCTGCGCCAGCTGGAGGCGTTCGGAGAGAGAATCGGAGATCATGGGCGAAGGCTTCCACTCTGGGCTAGCGCCGGGACGGCCGAAGCGGCTTCGACGCGGTCCCGGCCTGCGTTCTTGGCGCGGTAGAGCGCAGCGTCGGCGCGCCCAATAAACGGCTCCGATGCTTCGCCTTTCAACCAGGTGGCGACACCGAGGCTGATGGTAATCGCGCGGGAACACCCGGGCACTTCCATTTGGGCAACCGCTTTGCGGAGACGTTCGGCGATCTTGAGTGCATCCTCAGACGAGGTTTTGGGAAGGATCAGAAGAAACTCTTCGCCGCCATATCGCGCCGCCAGATCGTAGGAGCGCGATTGCGTGGTGAACACCGCAGCCGTACAGACAAGCACGTGGTCGCCGGTATTGTGTCCATACTGATCGTTGATCGCTTTGAAGTGGTCCAGGTCGGCCATGATTAAGCTCAAGGGCTCGCTCAGTCGCTGGCTCCGAGCAATCTCGCGCCGCAAGGTTTCGTTCAGAGTGCGTCGATTGGCAAGGCCGGTAAGCGCATCCGTCCCGGCTAGCCGGTCGATGGTTTCATTCGCTGCCTGCAGTTCACGGTTCTTCTGTGCCAGCTCGCGCATCATCAACGAAAGATCGTTCGTCAGTTCGAGGGTCTGAGCCTGAAAGCGGGATTCGTAGCGATGCTCCAGAGTTCCGAGCAGCAGGAACGCCCCACTACACCGAACCAGCCCAACCTCAAATGTAACTGGATCCTGCTGCCCGTTGGTCAGATTCAGGAGCAGAGTGCCATGGTCCTGAAGTTGCGGATTGGACAGCCGCTCGCGCAGCTTTTGAGCGTCGGAAACCAGATATTCCCAAACGCTGGAACGAGATTCGTTTTCTGGATGGGGAGGAAAGATTCGATTGGCGGCGCGATTGCGGGCACGAATAGTACCGTCGGGCGCGAGCAGTAACGCGAACAGGCCGTCGAAGTCGGTCAGCCATTGTGAGAGTGCAAGGGTGCGACCCTCGAGGGCATCGCCCAGATTTTGGATTCCGGCAGGATCTTCGATCTTATTTCCTATGGTTATGGAGGTGAACGATGGATCCAGTTTCAATCCCGGAGGCATGAATTGGTGGGACTGATGATGGGCCTCACTGCGATGCCAGGCTTGGAAAGCGGCTTCGTCCGCCCATCGCGTAAGCAACAGAAATATGGAGGGGTCGACGGCATCGGTGAGAACCTCGAGGCCACAGAAACCTGCCGCGTTCTCAACCAATCGGGGGCGGTTCAAGAACGCTCGGCGGACTTCGTCCTCTAAGCCGTTGCGCACTCGAAACCGCGATATGACAGTGACCATACTGCCGCTATCGGCTGCAGGTTCGACAGGCTTTAGTCGGGACCCTATTTTTGGCATTGCACGAAGGTGAGGGACTGGGACCCTGCTTATGCTGGCCGATTTGCACTGTGGAACGTGGAGCGGCTGCGGCGATCTTTCTTAAATTAGAGGTTTCGAATTAACATCCAGGCAATGACTTCTCAGCCCGGGACTTTTCGCTTCGGACGCTGGCTGCGTGATCCGCTTTTCCTTTTGTGCTTGACCGCGGGTCTGCTGGCTTTTGTGGTGCAATCGGGCGAATTGGGAACCTCGGACACTACGCATCGGCTGCAAACCACGCACTGGCTTTGGACGTCGGAGCCGCAGGTTTTTCCGAATGAGTATCCCGAATTCGGCCTGCACGGCCGTGGCGGGCGTCTCTACAGTTGGTATGGCATCGGCCAATCGCTGCTAATGTTGCCCGCCGATCTGGTGGGGACATGGATTGCGCACTGGCGCATTTTTTCCAAGTACGGCGATGAAGACCCGGCCGTGCGCAGCATCGTGGTCAGTTACAGCACCAACATTCTGGTGAACGTTCTTACCGCGCTGGTGGCCTTCCGGCTTCTTCGTCAGCTGCGTTTTGGCACTAAAGAGTCAGTCGCTGGCGTGCTGGCGTTGATGTTCTGCACCACGCATCTTCACTACACGCAGAACATGATGGAAAACAACTACATCATGTTGCTGACGCTTGCCGGATTTTCCTTCCAGTACGAATGGCTGCGCACCGACAGTCGGCGCGCGCTTTTCATCGGCTCCTGCGCGCTGGGACTGAACCTGCTTACGCGTCTCACCACGGGCCTGGATCTGATGGCGGCAGGGATTTTTCTTTTGCTCGTGTTTTGCTTTGAAGGATTACGCGGCGATTTGTGGCAGCGTCTGCTGGTTTATTGCAAAGTTGCTGCGCCGGTTTACTTATTCTTTTTCCTGCTCGATCGTCTCTACCAGTTTTACCGTTACGGATCTTTCACCAACACCTATGTCAGCGTATTCGCGCGCGAATTTCGCCAGCAGGATCCCACCTTGCCCGCCAATTTTCCCTGGAGCACGCCCTTTCACGTCGGCTTTCTCGGTCCGTTATTGCAGCCGGAAAAATCGATCTTTCTCTTCGATCCTCTGCTGGTGCTGGCGATGGTCCTGTTGCTGTGGTTGTGGCGGCGGCTGTCTCCGGAGGTGCGCGCCTATGCGGCGACTTCCCTGCTTCTGCTGCTGGCCTATATCTGCTTTTACGCGCGATACACAGTGTGGGCGGGGGATTTCGCGTGGGGGGATCGCTACGTTTCAACCTCCGTGGAACTGGTGGCGCTGCTTGCCGTGCCGCTGCTTATGCGCTATCGGGAGGCTCTGGGAATAACGGCTTGGCGCGCGGGATGCACACTGATCTTTGTGAGCCTGGTGATTCAGTTGGCATCGTTGGCCTTCTGGTTGCCGCTTGAAATTTATCAGATGGAGACGCTGGGGCATCCGACGTTCGTGATCGCTTTGCGTTGCAAAAACATCGTCGCCTTCGCGCTGGGCAAGATGAATGCCTGGGGCTTGAATACCGAGGCCATGACGCAGGACCCATGGGACTATGTTCACATCACGACGTGGAATTTTCTGCCGTTTCTGCTGCGCCGCGTCGGAGTAGCGCCGCGCTGGGTGGTGACTTCCGCATTTACTATCTGGCTGGCCGCGATCGCAGTGCTGGGAGCCGTTTTGGTGCAGTTGCGAAACAGCCTGCGCACTGTCGCTTGAGCACAAGACTTGATGCTTGCGGCTCGGGCCGCATTCCACTGCAAAAAAACACCCCGAGAAATCTAGGGGTGCGCGAGCGAGTCTTGTTCAAGCATTGCTTCTAAGGTTCTACTCTCCGGGCGGTTTTTGTTGTTCCTTTTTCTGCCGTTCCTCTTCCTGCTTTTTCTGCGCCGGAGTTTGCGGCTTCTGTTCCTGGTGCGGCGGTGGCGGCGCGGGCTTCGAAGCTGCAGGAGGAGGAGTACGCGGCTCCGAACGCTGGCTCGGCGGAGGAGTCTGCGGACGCGCAGCCGGTTCGTTCCGGTTGGGTTGCGGCGGTGGCGCTGGACGATTGGCCTCAGGCTGGTTGGGTTGAGAGTGTACCGGCGGCGAAGGGCGATTTGCCTCCGGCCGATTTTCGGGCTGGTTCGGTTGAGAGTGGACCGGCGGCGGCGTGGAAGGACGGTTGGTTTCGGGCCGATTTTCGGGCGCGTTCATTTCCGGCCGATTGGCCTGCTGTGGAGGCATCGTTCGATTCGGCGGATTGCTCATTCGATTCGGCGGTGCGTTCGGCGCTGGCGCTGGGGGCTGGCCGGGCCGGCCCGCGTTTGGCTGGCTTCCAGGCTGGTTGCCCATGCGTCCCGCGTTCGGCGCTGCCGATTTCGCTGGAGGAGCCTGCCTCACCATGGGCCGCGTGGCGGCGGCATTGGCTGGACGCAAGCCTTGCACTTCGCTTCTAGCCAGCGGTTGTCCCGGATGCGCCGCCAAAGCCTGCTGCTGTCTTGCAAAAGCCACCGGCGCCGGAGGCGGCATCTTTTTCGCGACCACCTGCCGGTTAGCAACGGCCGGGGGCGGTGCAGCGACATGATTTGCCGTCGCAGCATTTGCGCCCAGCACGCTGTTTCGTGTGGGAACCACCGCAACCCGCGCAGTCATCGAGGCCGAGGCGATCTCGCGGGCGTTGATCGCAACCGCGGCTTTTGCCACCGGCTGCGCGCTCACGAATGCCTGCTGCGGAACCGCCGTCACCGCGCCCGCAACATTCCGGTTCGCATACGTAACATTCGTGATATTGGTGGTCCGATTGATGATGGTTGTGTTGTAGACGTTTGTAACGGTCGTGACATTGACGGTAGTATTACTGATGTTGACCCGGTTCATGTACGCTGCGCTGACCTGATACGAGGGTACATAAACTTCCCGCGGTCCCAGCGGAAACCATCCCACATTGCCGCCGAAGCCCATGCCGCCGCCGATGAAAACCACGAGTGCGGGAGCGTACACGGCCGGCACCGCGACCGGCCCCGGCACCCAGCCCCAGCGTCCCTCGACAAATGCCCAGCGTCCGTAGTGGAAAGGTGCGTAGCCCCACGGAGAATCGTCGACCCAAGTCCAGCCCCACGGAGCGATCCAAGCCCAGTGGCCATCATGGTAGGGTGCCCAACCGAAGCCGACCTGAGTCGGGTACCAGACGTGTCCATAGTTGAAATCGTTGCGCCACTCGCCGTAGCTGTCGAGATCTTCGTAGCCGACCACGTCGCGCGACAGATACTGCGTCGATGGAGAGAAGTCATAGCGGCGATCGCGATCGTAGCTCCAGCGGTCGAAATCGTCCGGATCGCCAATATCAACCACGTCGACGTGCAGGGAGTCGGTTCCGGTGAAAGTTCCTCTCTGCCCTTCGTCGATGGTAAACGTCTCGCCGTTGCCGGTGGCCTCGCCTTCGCCCAGCCGAACGCTTACGACCGTGTAGTTTCCGTCCGCGCCCGCCTCGACGCGATAGTGTCCGGGCCGGAGAACCGTGAACGCCTGGTTGGGCGTGTCGATCTCAAAGTCCTGGTCATCCGCCAGCCTGCGAACGTTGATGCTGATCGCTCCCGACGTAAGTTGAATCTGAGTTGTGTAGTCATCCAGGTTCAAGAAAGAGAAACCGGTGTTGGGCGCCAGACGAATCACGGACGCTCCCAATTGCACTTCGGCGCGTGAATCGCGATCCGTCCAAAGCTGGTCGCCAGTCGTCATCGGGCGATTGGTAACGGCCTGCACCCAATCCGTTTCACCGGCGGGCTGAAATGAGACGGAGCCCTGCAGGTAGCCGAGGCGGGCGACGCGTCCCGGCGGATCATCCTGA
>Ga0074044_10001912_pt1 | contig 18393 bp, 10 predicted proteins | sample BogForMeECP23OM1_FD_94443 | JGI IMG/M metagenome (GOLD analysis project Ga0074044, IMG submission 94443) | Bog forest soil microbial communities from Calvert Island, British Columbia, Canada - Bog Forest MetaG ECP23OM1 | ecosystem: Environmental > Terrestrial > Soil > Wetlands ...
GAATTGGTTACGGTGATGGTCTGGGCGCTGCTCGTAGTGCCGACCGTGAGCGCCGTGAAGCTGAGGCTGGAGGCGCTGAGTTGGGCAACGGCTGCCAATCCAGTGCCGCTGACGTTGACAACGTGCGGATTCCCCTGAGCGTTGTCGCTCATGGTCACCGTTCCGTTGCGAACTCCTCCCACCGAGGGAGAGAAGGTTACGTTGATGGTGCACGAACCCTCGACTGCCACAGGAGCGGCCGTACAGTTGTCGGTCTCGGCGAAATCCGCGGTCGGAGTTATGGCCGAAACAGTGATGGGATTCGACCCCGTGTTGTTCACGACCAGGGACTGAGCCGTACTGGTCGTGCCCACCGTCTGCGTGCCGAATGAAAGGGACGAAGGTGTAACCGTCGCCGTGGTCACGTATCCGCTGCCGGTCAGAGCGACGGTGTGCGGGCTGCCGGGAGCGTTGTCGGTAATGCTCAACGTGCCGTTGCGGGCGCCGCCCGCGGTCGGAGTGAACGTCACCTGAAACTGGCAACTAGAGCCAATGCCCAGCGAAGCCGGGCAGTTGTTGGTCTGCGCATAGTCACCGCTGATTGCAATGCTGCTGATCACCAGCGTGGCGTTGCCGTTGTTGGTCAGGGATGCGCTCTGCGCCGTACTGGTCTGGTTGATCTGCAGACTCGGGAATGCGAGGCTGGCTGGTGACAGGTCCGCGACGGCAGTGGCACCATTGCCGACCAGGTTGATGAAGTGCGGCGATCCGGCGCCATCGTCTTCGATCATGATGGAACCGAAGCGCGGTCCGGGCGCGGTGGGCGTGAAGGTCACCGAAAATGTGCACGTGCCGGCGGCCACCACGCCGCTGCCACATGTGCTGGCGACCGAGAAGTCTCCGCTGATGGTGACGTTCGAAATCGTCAGCGGCGCGCTGCCCATGTTGCGCAGTAACGAGGTGTTCGCCTGACTCACCGAGCCAACCGGACGAATCGAGAATTGAATCAGGGATGGGCTGAGCGCCACCGCCGGAGCCGCGGCGGCGCCGATCTTGGCCACGAAGGCGTCGAAATTCCCGCCGAGAGTGTTCTGGAGAGCCGCCGCAGTGACCGGAAGGTCGGAAGAGTTGGTGTATCCCGCTATGTACATGGCCCCTGCGGAGTCGACTGCGATTCCCCCGGGGTAGTCCTCGCCATTGCCACCGAGGAAGGTGCTGAAGAGCTGAGTTGCGCCAGTCGGATCGAGTTCCTGGATCAGAACATCTTCCTCATTGGTGTAGGTTTCGATCGGGTTCACTAGGAAAGTTTGGTCGCCCCCTCCGGAAGAGCTGAATACGTACGCGTCACCGTTGGCGTCCACCACGAGGGACTGCGGCCACGCGTCGATGTCGGCCGCCAGATTCGTTGCGTAGACCAGAAAGGAGCCCGTCGGATCAAACTTGGTGATGAATCCCCAACTGCAACTTGATTGCGTGGGGTCGCACAAGTTCGGAGTCGTATAAGGAAACGCGCCGGTGCCCGGTTCGATATATCCCACGATATAGGCGGATCCGGTCGTGTCCACGGCAATGGCGCTCATACCGAAGTCGTAATTGCTCTCCACGGCTGCGAAGTAAGTGGAATAAACGAGAATTCCGGAGGAGCTGAACTCGCCGACAAACCCGATTTGCGGGTTGTAGTCCGTGGCATTCGAGGCTTGATAGGCGCCAGCGGTTATCGGGAAATCATAGGTGTTGGTAGTTCCGGAGACATAGGCATTGCCGCTGCCGTCCACGGCAACTCCAGCGATCGAAGTGTAGGGAGCGGGCCAGCAGGGCCCGTAGTAGCAATTCTGGACTACGTTTGCGCTGCCTGCGTAGTAAGTGGAAAACACTGGCGCCGAGCCATCGGTGGCGATCTTGGTCAGGAATCCGTACGAGCCAAAGTACCCCTGCGAATTGGCTGAAGCGGTCGCCTGGAAGGCGTTGACCACCGGAAAATCCAGAGAGTAGGTGGTGCCGGCCACGTAAACATTGCCGCTGCCGTCGAGGCCCATGCTGGAGGGATAATTCATGCTGCTGCCGCCCAGGTAGGTGGAGTACAGGAGCGCGGATCCGTCGGCAGAAATCTCAGTGATGAAGCCACTTGGGCTTCCCGGTGGGTTGCCCTGGTAAGCATTCACCGTCGGAAAATCCGAGGCGTAAGTATAACCCGTGAGGAAGACGTGGTTGGAGCTGTCCAGCACCATGGCACTGGGATTGGTCTCGGAATTGCCACCGACGTAATCGGCGTAGACGAGGCTGGAGCCGCTGACGTCAAGCTTGGCCGCGAATCCGCTCTGACCACCCGGAGGCGGACCACTCTGTCCCGCTAACGGAAAATTGCTGGACTGCGTCCAGCCCGCAACGTAGGCGCTGCCATTGCTATCCACGGCGATGCCCACCCCCTGATCGTTCGCCAAGCCGCCCAGAAATGTGCCATACACCAGCACCGGATCGATCACCAGCGGCTTCGTTTTGTCATATGCGCCCACCGTGAACGAGACCTGGGTCGAATTGTTCACCCTGTACTCACCCACGACGGGTACCTGCATCCCATGAAATTCCTGGTACAGGACGGGAGCCAGAAGCCGCACTTCGTCGCCGCCCTTCTGCAGAACCAGATCGCCGTTCGCAGCGACGCTCAGACCATCCACCCCTTTAACCTCCATCTGAAGCAGCCTGGGATCGGCGCCCGCCGCGAGCACAAAGTCGTGCTCGACGCGCATCTGGTTGCCGTAATAGACAAGATCGATTCCGGGATAGACGTCCTTATAGCGAACCTGCTTGTAAATGGGAACGTTGGTTTGCCACTTCTTCGGATCCTTGCCGATGAAGTAGTTGACCTTCCCGGATTGGAGTTCTTCTCCCACCATTTTGGGATTCGGGTTGGCGCCCACCATGTTGATCTCAATCACGGCGTCGGTCGCCTTCTGATTCGCACCCGAGCCATTCTTGGTCGCATCCACCGTCAGCGCCGACGGTCGAAGATTGAGCACCATCTGTCCCGAAGTGAGAAATACCGAGTAACCGTGGCCGCGGGCAAGGAATTTTACTCGCGGATCAGTTTGTCCCTGGTTCGCTTCAAAAGTTAAAGGAAGCTTTCCATAGTTTGCCTGCACTGGGTTCGATAGGGCAGGTCTCTTGGCGGGGAAGGCTTGTGCGCTGCATAAGAAACTACCCATCAAAGTCAACATTGCCACGCCGCTAGACAGGGATCGAGTTGCAGATTTCATTTTGGAGGTCCTTTGCCCTCTGCGGACCAAATCGGCTGGAGCGGGAAGAGGCATTACAGCTCCTTCGTCCCCAAAAGGACAATGCGGCTATGTCGAACCGTTTGCGACGAATTTGGAGTGGGGGAAGAACGGCTGCAAATTCTGTGCGATGTCCGGCTGGTCGAGTGCAGGCTCTCGACGGTCGTCTACTCGACCGTGACGATGAAGTCGCGGCCCTCCCATTGGGACGCGCCCTTCCAGTAGAACGTGAAGATGATCTGGCGGCCTGCGGGCAGAGTTTCGGTCGGCAGATCGACATGCTGAAGATTCCATCCGCTGTCGTTGGAGTCGCTGTCCAGACTGGTTTGCCAGTTGTCAAAGCTCCAGTGCACCAGCGCTGGGTCCATCAGTAGTAAGCGCAGCTTCCTCCCGCACGGCATGGTGCGCGCCTTGTTATTAAAACGCCAGTTAAAATATTCGGTGGATGCTTTTCTTTTTAAATAACGTTCTACGGTCTGCGGAGGCTGATCGAAAACCTTGCCGTCAACCAGCGACCGCCGCAGCTTGATGTATTCGGAGTGCGCCCACACCAGTGGGCATGCCGACCCCGATGCTTTCCCTGCGAACAGTTCGCGCTCCGCGATGTCGTCGGTGTCCCATACTTGTTCGGGAATCAGCCGACTCGCTCCTGTCGAATTTTCCATGACTCCCAACAAAGCCTCGGCGGATGCGGCGCGTCCCGCGGCCAGTTCGTAGTGGGCACGTTCACCCGCCAGCAACGGCCAGGGGCGGCCGATGCCGGTGCCGTCGAAGGGAGATCCATCCTCATGCTCCCCATATCCATCGCAGTTGTAGCGATACCATGCCGGACCTTGGGAAAGTTTTACCCGCAGCAGTTCATCGATGACCTTGATCGTGTTCAGCATTCGCGGATCATCAGGCGCGCGCAAGCCGAAGCGCACCAGAGCCAGCGCATCCGGACTGACAATTTCGATCGCGGGTGCATTCGAGGTGCTCATGGCCCGATTCTTGATCGGGACGAATCCCTGCAGCGGCGATGCCGCCCCGTCTTCGTCGGGAGGCGAGATGCGCACGTAGTATCCTTCCACGCCGACCTGTCGCGCCAGATCGCTGTTCACGGCGTAGGTCCAGCGTTCGATGTTGTCGTTCCAGGTGTCGGCGATCTGGCGTAGAAATTCGGCGGGCTGGGACTGGCCCATGGACTGCGCCAGATCGGCGGCAACCAGTAAAGCAGAGACTTCGGACGCCAGCGTGAACGGCGAATAACCGCCGTCCTCTTCCCAGCGATCTTGTTGCGTGACCGGGCCGTTGGCCACAATAAACGCCGCCGCTTTGCGCACCATGGGCCACCAACGGCCGCTCTCGCCGAAGCAGCGTGGTGATTCCCGGCGCAGCAGATCGACCAGCAGAATGGGAAAGGCGGTCTCATCCATCTGCGAGCCGCTCCAGTAGGGACGCCCATCCAGCCACATGTTCTGCGCCCAGTGACCGTCGGCTTCCTGAGTGGCCTCAAGGTAATGCAACACGCGGAGAGCGTCGTCGTGAGCGCCCGCCGCCAGCAACCCTCCAGCACTCTCGACCAGATCGCGCGGCCAGATGAGGTGGTATCCACCAAGGTCTTCGTCGCCCTTGTTGAAGCCCCAGGGAATAGAGAGGCTGGCGATGATTCCGCCCAGGAAATCCTTGGATTCATGCGTACGCAGAACCGCAACGCTGGCCCGGTACAAATCTTTTTCCCGAGGCTTTTCATCGAGCTTTTTCAAGTTCTTCTGCCAGTTCCGCCAGTGGAAGACGTAATCTTTGCGAATCGTTTCGAAGGAAGTGAGCAGGGAAGAGATGGCTTGCTGACCGGCTTCCGCCCAGATTCCTCCCAAGCCGAGCGCGAGGATGAACTCTCCGTTGCAGTCGGCCAAATCAATCTCGGCGGTCAACGCGATGTTCCCGTTTTCCGCGCGGTCGTACTCCCACGTCATCTGGAAATGTTGCGAAAGGTCCTGCCAGCCGTCCGACACGCCGGCGAATCCCACCGAGCGTTTCAGCAGCGGAGCGGAGCAGGCCAAGGCGAGCGCGCAAGCATCGCGCTCCGCAAAAAGCATCGGCTTGCCCTTGTAATGGCCCGCCCAGCCGGTGTTGCCATATCCCATATTTGCCAAGTGTGAAGCCAGCAAGGCGTAGAGGTGATAATCGCCGAGATTTCCCTGCAACGGCACGAACCGAATTTTCTGCAACACCACGTTTCGCCAGGGATCGGTCAGCACTTCCTTCTCGATCCGGTAACGGCCCTGCAGGTCGGTGTTGGTGAGCTCGTAGGCCGGCACTCCCGGTTCGATCGGAACGTTGCTGAAGTTACAATGGCGTTTCTCTTCCGAGAAGAATCCACGGCCATCGGTGACAATCAGGCCCAAGTCGCGGGTGCAAGCCTGATCCACCCGGGGAAAATAGATTTCATTCAGAATGCCATGACTCACCGTGAACCAAACCCGGCTATGGAGGTTCAGTGCCGTGCCCACGCCGGTCTTGGCGCTCGAAGTCCAGCGGGGTGGAATTCCGGGCCAGCCCGGAGCATAACGAAGCTCATCGCTCAATGGAGGTCGTCCTCACCGTCAAGCAGTTTGCCAGAAGATTTGGATTTGTGCTCGGTTTCCACCGAAAGGCGGGGAAAGCGCATCTAATGCTACACATGTTTGGATACCGCCTCCCGCACGTTCTGTTCCGACTGGGTCCACGCGACAAAGGGGTACAGGTAGCAGTCTTAGCGGCTTTCATCCTGCTGATGACGGTTCCTCAAGCGGTTGCCGATCTGCCCTCGGCGGGTCTCGATGGCGGATTCCGCCGGCTCTACGATCTGGATTTTACCGGCGCGCAAAAGGAATTCGAGTCGTGGGAGAAGCTCAATCCCGAAAACCCCATGGGACCGGTGAGCGAGGCGGCAGGCGTCCTGTTTTCCGAATTCAACCGGCTCGGCGTGCTGGAAGCCCAGTTCTATGAAGACGACTCGATCTTTGCCGCGCGGAAAAAGTACGAAGCCGACCCCGCACAGCGCGCCCGTTTCGAACAACAGCTCAGTCGCGCGGAAGATTTGGCAAAGTCCAAGCTGAGCCGGGATGCTCGCCACCGCGACGCGCTTCTGGCGATGACGCTGGCCAACGGCCTGCGCTCCGATTTCGCTGCGCTCATCGAAAAGCGCAATTTGGCGTCGTTGCATTACACCCGGGAGGCAACCGCTTGGGCGCAACAACTGCTGGCTGCCGATCCCAGTTGCTACGACGCTCACCTGGCCAGCGGCGTCAGCCGTTACATCGTCGGATCGATGGTGGCTCCGATGCGCTGGGTGCTTCGCCTCGGGGGTGTTTCGGGAGACAAAGCCAGCGGCATTGCGGAACTCCAAACCACCGCTGCCCAAGGCCATCTGCTCGCCCCGTTCGCGCGTATCCTGCTGGCCATCGCCTACGTTCGCGAGAAGGAGTTGCCTCAAGCTCGCGAGCTTCTACTGGCACTGCAACGGGAGTTCCCCGACAACGCACTGTTTGGCCGGGAACTCGCGCGGCTCGACAAGAACAGCCGCTAAGTACTTGCAAAACCAACTGGGTTCATCAGAAATTCATTCCATTGTAACCTTCCTTTAACACTTCGCTCATACAACAAAGCTGCACACTTAAGTTAAATAAGCACCCGGAGGACTCGTCGAGTGAAATATCGCATCGCGCTGCTGTTGGCAGGTCTCGCATTGGCGCTGCCGGTTATGGGACAGACGCAACTGAACGGAGCAGGCGCCACCTTCCCTTATCCCATGTATTCCAAGTGGTTCAGCGATTACAACAAGCTGCACCCGGACGTGCAGATCAACTACCAGTCGATCGGCAGCGGCGGCGGCATTCGCCAGGTTCTTAACGGCACGGTGGATTTTGGCGCGAGCGATGGTCCGATGACCGATGAGCAACTGAAAGAAGCCAAGACGAAAATCCTGCATATTCCCACCGTCATGGGCGCGGTTGTACCCGCCTATAACGTGGCAGGCGTCAGCGGCGAGATCAAGTTCACGCCCGATGTTCTGGCGGACATCTTTCTTGGCAAGATCACCAACTGGAACAATCCTGCCATTGCTAAGGCCAACCCGGGAATAAAGTTCCCCGACCAGGCGATCGTCGTCATCCACCGCTCCGATGGCAGTGGAACGACCTTCATCTTCACCGATTACCCGTCCAAAGTCAGCAAGGATTGGGAAGGGACGGTTGGCAAAGGCACGTCGGTGAAATGGCCCATGGGATTGGGCGGCAAGGGCAACGAGGGAGTGGCTGGACAGATCCGCCAGATTCAGGGTTCGATCGGATATGTCGAGCTCATCTATGCGGTGCAAAACAACATAGCGTATGGATCGATAAAGAACGCAGCCGGCAACTTCGTGAAGGCGTCGCTCGACGGCGTTACCGAAGCTGCGGCATCGTCGAAGAGCATGCCCGCCGATTTCCGGGTTTCGATCACGGATGCTCCTGGCAAAACGGCGTACCCCATCTCCAGCTTCACCTGGATGCTGATTCCGGCGCAGTCCAAAGATGCGAAGAAGGGACAAATTCTGGCCGATTTTCTGAACTGGATGGTCACCGACGGCCAGAAGATGACGGCTCAACTTAGCTATGCGCCACTGCCGGAGAGCGTGGTGGAAAAGGTCAAGGCAGCCATCAAGCAGATCCACTAGTCATCACCACCGGCCCGGAATAAGGAGAGTAAGCCAAAACCGGGCCGGCGGCGATTCCGAAGAGACGACTTCCCCAGAAAGTTGAAAAGTGGTCCCGTGTCAACCGGTGACGCGGGACCATTCTAGGTTTTACGGCAAGTAGTAGCGGAACGAGGTGAAGACCATCCCGTCCAGCCCTTCCGGCGAGAGTGCTCCTGCCGTGCCAGCGAGGTTGGCGCCAGACCAGGTCTGACGAGTCACATAGGAGTACTGCGTGCCGAACCGGAACCTGCCCTTGGCCCCGTTGTAGAAGGTGTACCAGAAGCCGGCCGTACCTTCTATTGCCGCCCGCGTGTCGCCGGTGCAATTGGCGAGAGTGCCGGGTGTGAAGCCGGTGTTCACCGTGGGAGCCGTTTCGATATAGCAGCCGTAATTCTTGAAGGTCGGCGCTCCGTAGCCGACATTCGCTCCCTTTCCGGCGTTCGCGAGGGGATCGAAGCTATACGTGCGGCCGGCGTACTCCGCTCCGGTATAGGCATACACGTCGAGTTTCTTGCCGTGATATTCGAGCGTGGTTAAACCCTGGTAGTCCTTGATCAGATGCAACGTTCCGTCGGCATTAATCGAAAGATCGGAAAGTTGAGCTGCCCCGTAACGTCCGACTCCGCTGCCACCAAAGCCATGCAAGCCAAAAACGATGTGCTTATTGGCGAAGTACCAGCGGGCGTTGGCGCCAAAGCCTCCGCCTTCTTTCGAAGCGTTGTAGGCTCCCGTCGCGGAAGTGGCGCCCGTGGCCGTGCACAAGGGCGAGCCGGCAGCAAATTCCACGCACGGGAAGATCCGGTCCGTGAAGCGGTCGACCAAGCCGAAGACCTCGTAATGCCCAAAGCCGGGATCAAAGGCAACCTTGGCGATGATATCGGGTGAAGGATTGGCCGTGTAAGTCCCTCCCGTGTTGTAACTCTTGCTGTCGCCCGCTTCGCCGAGCAGGAAATTATTTGCGTTTCCGTGGGTCGTAAGCGTGCCTTCTGCGTTCTCCAGGGCGACTGCGACCGAGAATTTATCGCCGAAGTCTTTGGTCAGGCGAATCCCGTACTGCCGCGCGAAAGTAAAGCCGACGTTATATCCCGCGTCGATCGTGCTGGGCCGGGCATCGTTGACTTTGCCCAAGTCGTCGCTGGGACCGATTCCTGCCTTGCCCTCGGTCACCAGGCTCCACATCTGGCCGCCGAGAAATTTCCAGCCATTGTCAAACTTGGCTTGCCCCCACGCCTGGCGAAGGCGGAGAGTGTAGCTATTGGTTTGCGTAGCAGTGGAGGTCACACCCGCTGAGAGAAAGTCACCCGATATGTAGCTGGAGAGTTCCACATTTTTCAAGCGGCCCACAACAAAGAGTGTCGGCCGCGACTGCCGGGCGGAGCCGAAGAACTCCGACAGATTGCTCTGCGAAGCGCCGGGCATGGTGAGCGAATTGAAGGGAGTCGTAACGTCACCTCCCAGCTCTCGCGAACGCCGCACAAATTCCGCCGCCACAAAGGCGCTGGTGGAGAAGCTGATTCCTTTGTAGTGGATCGACAGCGGGTTCTGCAGCGTCGAGTCGATCGTCTTCTGCGTTTCCTGCAACGACATCGCAGCGGTAGTGAGGTTCGTCTTGAGGTCGGCGACGTCGCCCTTCAACTCGCCTACCGTCTGTTGCTCCTGGCTGGCCTGGGTCTGAGCGGCAGCGGCCTTGTTGGCCGCGTCCGTCGCGACGACCTGTGCCTGCTGCCAGTTCTGCTGCAGTTGCTGGGTAAGTTGCTGGATTTGCTGTTGCTGGGCGGCCAGGGCGTCTTTCAACGCCTGAACGTCGGCAGCCGTTACCGCCGGCTGCGCTGGCGCAGTTGCTACGGCTACGGCCTTGTGCTTCTTCTTGGGAGCCGGCGCGGTTGCGTCCGAGGTTTGTGCCCAAGCGCCCGCGAAAAGTGCCGCCAGCGCCAGGATCGTGAGAAGTACGTGCTTGGTGAATTTCATAAAATGCAAATCTCTCCTTTTTGAGGTTCGGTCGAACAACAAATTACGGGGGAGCGGTAGAAAACTCTTCGTTATTGGAGGTCGCAGCGCGGCGGCCTTCCGCGGCAATTATTCCATAAAGTCCATTGTACTAATAGACTTTATTAACATTTAGGAGATAGCAGGCACGATGCCATCCTCTCCAATGCCTCTGGTTCCGCTAACCGCCGTGTTATTAGCAGCTTGCGGGGACCCCGGCAAGTTCACGGCAAAGCAGGGTGTGCATGGAATTGCAGTTTCGGAGAACGAACAATTCTCAGGTTTGGAAGCTTTTTCCTCAGGGTGCTTGCCTCTGACTCGGACGACTCTTGGCGCAACCGCCGGCCGCCGGATTGGTATACTATCTGGAGTCGGATGCCTCGCAGAATCTTGCTTATACTGCTGCGCAAACCGGCCGAAGTGCGGTTCATCATCACACGTCGCACCAAGTTACCTCCCGAACAGCAATGACGTTCCACTTTGAAGAAATGGTTCAACAAACATGGTTCGACCAACTCTGAGCAATCGGGCGCCCCTCCTGAATCGCGAAGCATCGTGGCTGAAATTTAATTGGCGCGTACTCGAAGAGGCCGGGGATCTCCGCAACCCGCTGCTCGAACGCGTGAAATTCCTCGCCATCACCGCCAGCAATCTGGACGAATTTTTTGAGGTCCGGGTAGGCGGGCTGTTGCAACAACTGGAAGACGGTCACAACTCCACTACCGCCGACGGACTCACCATGGTGGAGGAGCGGGAACTGATCAAAGACGCGACCCACGAGTTCGTAGAAGAACAATATTCCTGCTGGAACGAACGCCTGCGCCCGGAATTGACCGAGCAGGGAATTCGCGTCCTCGGCATTGACGAACTGGATGAGGCGGCACGGGCGTTCGTGGACGATTACTGCGAGCGGGAGCTTGATCCGTTGCTCACCCCGGTGACGGTGGACCCGGCGCACCCCTTTCCGCGTGTCATCAACAAGGCGCTGTGCGTGGCCTTGTTGCTGCGCCGCCGCCGCCGCTCTTCGCTCACCTATACCGGAGTCGTAACCGTCCCGCGGGCGCTGCCGCGACTGGTCCGCCTGCCTTCCCAGGGAACCATCGATTTTATTTTTCTTGCCGACCTCGTTGTTCACCATGCGGTGCGAATGTATCAGGGCTACGACATCGTTTCTTCCGCCGCCTTTCGCGTCACCCGCAACAGCAACCTCTATTTGCAGGAGGAAGAATCGCGCAGCCTGCTGGAATCGGTGCGCGCGGAATTGCACAACCGGCGCAAGGGAGACGCGGTACGGATGGAGATCGAATCTGAAGCCGACCCCGAGATCATCGAGCGCCTGGGTACGGTGTTCGAGCTTGACCCCTGGCAGATTTTCCCGGTCCACGGCCCGGTGAATCTTTCCCGCCTCTTCAACATTTACGACGCAGCGGCGCGTCCCGACTTGAAGTACCGCCCCTATGTGCCGCGGGAGTTGCGCCTGACTGCGAAATCGCATGATCTGTTTGAAGAAATTCGGCGCCACGACATTCTGCTGCACCATCCCTACGATTCTTACGATGCGGTGCTGTCGTTCATCCAATCGGCCGCCGAAGACGACCGTGTGCTCTCCATCAAACAGACGCTTTACCGGACCAGCGAGCATTCGCTGATTGTTCCATCAATGATAGCGGCCGCGGCTCACAAGGAAGTCACTGCGGTTGTGGAACTCAAAGCGCGCTTTGATGAAGCGTCGAATATTCGGTGGGCGCGCGATCTGGAAGATGCGGGCGTACAGGTCTTCCACGGGCTGGTCGGTTTGAAGACGCACTGCAAGCTCTCTCTGCTGGTGCGGCGCGATCCCGACGGCGTAACCCGCCAGTACGCGCATCTGGGTACCGGCAACTACAACGCGACCACGGCCCGCATCTACACCGATCTGAGCCTGCTCACCGCCGATCCGGAAATTACCAGCGCGGTGCATGATGTTTTCAGTTTTCTGACTGCCTACGCCGAGCACCCCAGCTACGGGCCGCTGCTGGTAGCGCCTCTGGATTTGGCCGAAAGGTGCCTGGGCCTGATTGAGCGCGAGGCCGAGCACGCCCGCATGGGGCGTCCGGCGCGCATCATCGCCAAGATGAACGCCCTTCTCGACAAGAATATCGTCCAGGCGCTGTACCGCGCTTCGCAGGCGGGAGTGGACATCGAGTTGCTCGTGCGGGGTATGTGCGCGCTGCGGCCGGGAATTCGCGGCATCAGCGACCGCATCCGCGTGCGCAGCATCGTGGGCCGGTTCCTGGAGCACAGCCGTATTTTTTACTTCGAGAACGGCGGCGAGCCCGAAGTCTACATCGGCAGCGCCGATTGGATGCACCGCAATCTGCACGAGCGCGTCGAAGTTCTGTTCCCGCTCAAGAACCCGCTGCTGCGCGACCGCGTGATGCATGAAATTCTGGCCGCCTACCTCGCCGACAATGTAAAAGTAAGATTTCTGCAAAAGGACGGCCGCTATCTGCGCCCCTGGCAATCGCCGCACGGACGCAGCAAGAAGCCGCCTCGCGGCGCGGCCGCCTTCAGTTCCCAGGATTTTCTCGTCGGACTGGCAGAAGGCACAAAAACTCCGGAAGACATTCCGGTTACCGCCCCGCGGCGCCCCTCGCGAGCCTTGGCAGGACGACCAGTGATAGGAAAGGAATAGTCACTCCGAAATGTTTCTCTATTTCTTGCGCCACGCCAGTGCCGGGCAAACGTTGAGTTCCGCTAAGAAGGACGTAAAGCGCGGCCTGGATAAAGACGGCATCGAGCAATGCGGTTACATCGGCCGCGCCCTGGCCGCGCTCGGCGTACAGGTGGAAATCATCGTCTCCAGCCCCTTGAAGCGATCCACGCAAACCGCAGCCCTGGTGGGAAACGAGATGGGGCACGAAGGCAAGCTGGTAATGGAGAACGCGCTTGCTCCGCAGGCGAACTTCGCGGATTTTCAGAAGATGCTGGAGAAGTATGCCCGCCAAGACTCCATCCTGCTGGTGGGGCACAACCCGAACCTGAGCGAATTCCTGGGACGCGTGATCTGCGATAGCGGATGCGAAGCCGTGGTGGAACTCAAGAAAGGCGCTGTGGCCAAGGTCGAAATGCGGCGCAACTCGGGTTCTATGAGCTGGTGCATCACGCCCCGCATTTTGCGGACGCTTCACGCCGCGGCTACAGAAAGCTCGCGCCCGAAGACCTCGCGGAAGTAGGAGCGGTCTTTTTCAATCGACCATACCTCCAGATCCACGCTTGCCTTCCCGCGTGGAGTCAGTTTCATGGAGACTCTGCCGCTGCGCGCCGAAACCGCAAGTTTCCCCACCGATTGGCTCCTTCCCATATTCAAAGCTCGCGCGAAGCGAAGCAGTATCGACGCTTTCTCCACATTTTCCTGCTCCTCGGGGCTTAAGCCGCTCATCGGGCCATCTCCCGGCGTGGGGCGCGATTTTCCCAGATAGCGCGCGATCGAGCCAATGATCCGCCGCTGTTGTGGCGTGTATCCCAGGATTTCCGAGTTGGCGATGATGTAGTAGGTGTGCCGGTGGTGTCCGTTACGATTCACGTAGTCGCCGACCTCGTAGAGCATGGCGGCGGCCGAAAGCCATTCGCGATATTCCGCCGGAAGCTGGTGGACCGACTTCAACGCAGAAAACAGCAGCAGCGCTGCGTCGCGCACGTGCAATGCATGATGCAGGTCGACCCGGTAATGTTCTACGGCGCGCTTGATCGATTCCCACCGCTCCGATTCAATCGCCCGCCCCGATCTCGTGCTCCGATCGTAGTCCGCCGCCATCTGGGCCAGGATGCCGTCGCGCAGACCCAGGGCGGAGTAGCGAAAACCGGCGAGATGGCAGCGCTCCAGCAATTCCGCATACACGACCGCGCCGGCGCAGATAATTTCAGCGCGGCGTGGACCGATTCCGGGCACCTTCCGCCGCTGCTCCAGCGTCATGCGCGCAATCTGTTTGGCAATGCGGCGGATCATTTCGCGGGTAGCATAAGTTGCCGGCCGGCTCTTCCTGGACCGTGACGGGTGGCTGGCGACGCCCACCAGCGCGGCCGCAGTGCCGGAGGTGGCGATGACAGCGCCCACACGCGCGGACTTGATACGGTTTTGAATACGCGCAATCTCCCGCGCCACAAATCCCTGGAGCCGCTTCAGTTCGCTCTTGCGCGGCGGATCGTGCTTCAGGAATTCGCCCGTCAGGCGCACCGCCCCGAGCGACAAGCTCACCGTATCCCGAAGGTGTCCTTCGCGTGAAAGCGTGAGCTCGCAGCTGCCTCCGCCCAAATCCACCAGCAGAAGGCTGTGCGCATCCAGGCGGCCAGCGGAGACAATACCGAGGTGAATGAGGCGGGCTTCCTCCAGTCCGGAGATGATCTCGATCGTCCAGCCCGTCGTGGAGCGCACCCACTCCAGAAATGCGCGCGAATTGCGGGCATCGCGCAGCGCCGCCGTGGCCACCACCCTCACGGAATCGGTGCAGCATTCCTGCATGGCGCGATGAAAACGCCGCAGCACCTGCACCGTTTCCGACATGGCCTGGGGCGAAAGCAGTCCGCCACTAAAGACGCCATCACCCAGGCGAGTGACTTCCCGGTCTTCGTGGATCGCTTTCAGCCGCCCGGCTTGCAGGCGCGAAATCTTCAGCCGAACAGAGTTCGATCCAATGTCGATGGCGGCAAAGGTGGGCATAGAGGTAACGAACAGTCTTCTCACAACCGAGGCGCGTCGCGCAACCCTAACCACCGCATGAGGAGTCAAAACGGTTGAAGCAGGGTGTCCCCGATTGGTACCACCTTTAACCTTCGAAACGGAAGTCGATGTTCGGCACGGGGTCGTGAAGTGCGGCAGTCCCCGGAGGGGAACATCCGGGTAGGCGACAATCCGGGAGCAACGTGACGACATGGGCGTTGGTCGCGAGTTTAATGATCTCAGCCGCTCTTTGCTCACGGCTAGTTCAGAGTAGTGACCCTCCGGGGGCTTCCCACCGGAATCGGTTGGGTCAGCATAAATCCCCCTGCAGCAGAAGAATCCACGCGCTGTCGGTTAATGGATCGGGAGGCACCTGGAAATCTAAGCTCCGATGGCGGAGGCCCGCGACCAGTAATGGGTGCTTGAGGCGCTCCGGATGAACGTCAATGTGCATGATTTACTACGCTAGGCTATTCTGTTTTCCGAGGAGAACATGAGCCTGCAGCCGGTCATCCGCACCATATCGCAACCGCTATTTGCAATCCTTCTCTCCCTTCCAGCCCTGGCCCAACAGCTCGCTCCTCCCATCCCTTCCACTGGCTTCAGCGGGCTGGATCAATACCGGGCGTCGCGGATTTCAATCTACACGGACGATTTCGGGCAACTGGCACGCTATCGGGAGGCCGACGCCGCGCTCGCGCCGCCGGGCGAAAACCGAGTCGTATTTCTTGGCGACTCCATCACCGACTACTGGAAGTTACCAGACTATTTTCCTGGCAAGCCTTATATCAACCGCGGCATCGATGGGCAGACCACGCCCGAGATGCTGGTGCGTTTCCGCCAGGATGTGATTGATCTGCACCCCAAAGTGGTGGTCGTGCTCGCGGGAACCAACGACATCGCCGGCGTCACCGGGCACACGTTTAACGAGGACATCGAGGCCAACTACGCTTCCATGGCCGAGTTGGCGCGCGCGCACCACATCCGGATGGTGTTTGCGTCCGTCCTCCCCGTGCACAACTACACGCACGACGCTGAGGAGTCTTTTGCGCTGCGCCCGCGCGATAGAATCTTGGCGCTGAACAAGTGGCTTAAAGACTACTGCGCCAAGAACCGCTTCGTGTATCTCGACTACTTCAGCTCCCTAGTAGACGAGCGCGGCATGCTGCAGCGCGCTCTGGCTGACGATGGGCTGCACCCGACTGATGCTGGGTATAAGATCATGGCGTCCCTAGCGGAGAAGGCGATTCAGAAAGCGCTAGCGGAAAACAGAGCCAGGTAAGCTGCATGCAGCCATCTCGGGCTGGTCCTTGGAGAAGAGTCGAGCGGCGATCGCCAACGGCTAGGACACATCACCAAAAACAGGGCCCCCTGCACTCTCTTCCTGCTCTTGCATTCCCTTGATCAGTCCTCATAAGTCTTAGTGCTGTATCTGAAGCGCCCACGAGTGAAGATCTACCGTTCCGATGCGCTGTGTACGGGCGCTTCAGATACAGCGACTTGAAGGAAGCCGCCCCGAGGACTATGGGATTTGTATGTGGATGAGCCAGTTGTGATTGTTTGCGAGGTTGCCGTTGCTGTCGGTGCACTTGGGTTTCAGTGGGTGTTCGCAGAGAGAATGGTCGTGGGGCGGCGCATCGGAGAGTCTGAATCGCACAACAATAGCGCCTGCTGAGGAATGCGAGACACAGAACCAGTGTGCGTGCCGAAGCACGAGAGAGATTCGAGGCTGGGGATGTGGCTTCATGCTACGCACCGGCCGGGATTAGGCGGAGATCTGAGAAAGAGCTGCGCGGCGGAGAGACGCTCGACAACGTGCATGGTTCCGCCGCAGAGTGGACATTGCCACAGCGAGTGAATGGGCAGCGCGGCCGGCGAGGCGGCGCCTGCTGTTGGCTGATCGGATGGCTGGAGCAACCGAAAGCAGAGTGGCTGTAGCGTAGCCCGTTGCCGATTGGCGAGGAAGCCGAAGTTGCGGATGCGCACGAAGCCGCGCGGCAGCAGGTGCAGGAGGAAGCGGCGCAGGAACTCATCGACGGGCAGAGTCATCAGCCGCTTCTTGTTGCCGTGAGCGGAGTCGCGCCAGCGAAAGGTCACGTTGTCCTGGGAGAGAGCAACCAGCCTGCTGTTGGAAATGGCGACACGATGGGTGTAGGCGCCCAGATAGCGCAGCACATGTTCAGGCCCGCCGAAGGGCCGCTTGGAGTAGACGACCCAGTCGTGGCGAAACAGGATCCGAAGCCAAGCTGCGAAGGCGCGCTGTTCCGCAAGCGGTAAGAGATGTCCGTGGAACTGGAGTGTGCCTGCTTGGAACGCGTTCCGGAGTCCGGCGGCGAACTTACCGCGGAAGACACGGCTGAGCACTTTGACGGGAAGAAAAAAGGAGTGCTGGGAGGAGATCCAGCGAGTGTGGCCCGGAGCGAGGCCGCCAGCGGCGACGACGCAGTGAACATGCGGATGATGCTGCAGTCGCTGATCCCAGGTATGGAGCACGCTGAAAAATCCGATCTCTGCGCCCAGGTGCCGGGGATCGCGAGCGATCTCCAGCAGGGTTTCTGCGCTGGCGTGAAACAGCAGGTTGTAGATCAACCGCTTGTTCTGCAATGCGAGGGGAGCGAGTTCCCGCGGGAGTGTGAAGACGACGTGGACATAGTGAGTGGGCAGCAGTTCCCGTTCCCGTGCCTGGAGCCAGCGCAGGCGTGCATTGCCCTGACACTTGGGACAGTGCCGGTTGCGACACGAGTTGTAAGAGATGGCGGAGTGTCCGCAGTCCGAGCACTCATCGCGATGTCCACCTAGTGCGGCGGTTCGGCAGCGAGTGATGGCCAGCAACACCTTTTGATGCTGCCAGCTGATCCACCTGCGGCTGCGTTCAACAAAAGACTGTCCCGCGCAACGAACGATGTCGGCCACCTCCAGGGGAGGCCGGTTCATGCGCTCTGTGTCGGCTCCCCCTCTCCTCGAATCGGGAGTGCATCCAGCGGACTGCCGGTGGCGCTGAGATGCCGCCGGGAGAGATGCAGGTAGATCGTTGTTTCTTCAAGGTCGCGATGCCCCAGCAACATCTGGATGGTGCGCAGGTCGGCACCGGCTTCGAGCAGATGCGTGGCAAAGCAGTGGCGCAGAGTGTGGGGATGGATGCGCTTGTGCTCAAGACCGGCGCGTTCGACGGCCAGTTGACAGGCGTTCCAGAGAACCTTGGTGGAGATGGGATGACTCGCTGTATGCCATCGATTACCGGGGAACAGCCAGTCGGTGGGCTTGCGCTTCAGCCCGCGCCAGTAGACGCGCAGGGCATCGAGCAGTTTGGGGCTGAGCATGACATCGCGATCCTTGCGTCCCTTGCCTCCCCGGATATGAATGACCATGCGCTGGCTGTCGATATCGCTGATCTTCAGGTGCGCCACCTCTGCGCGACGTGCGCCCGTGGCATACAGCGTCATCAGCAGAATGCGATGAAAGGGGAACTCTGCTGCGTCAATCAGGCGCGCGACCTCGTCCTGGCTGAGTATCTCGGGCAGGTGCAGAACCTTCTTCGGATATGGCGTCTCGGCAACGCTCCAGCCTCTCTTCAACACTTGGACATAGAAGAAACGTAAGGCTGCCAACCGCTGCGTCACAGTGTTCGGAGCCAACTTCCAGCGCGTGAACAACGCGGCCTGATACTGGCGAATATGCTCGGGGCCAAGCTGATCGGGTGAACGATGGAAGTGCCGACTGAAATGCTCGACCGTGTGAATGTAAGCGTGGATGGTGGA
>Ga0074044_10001913_pt1 | contig 18390 bp, 15 predicted proteins | sample BogForMeECP23OM1_FD_94443 | JGI IMG/M metagenome (GOLD analysis project Ga0074044, IMG submission 94443) | Bog forest soil microbial communities from Calvert Island, British Columbia, Canada - Bog Forest MetaG ECP23OM1 | ecosystem: Environmental > Terrestrial > Soil > Wetlands ...
TCATTCCGCTCTGGCGCAGGGCATCGCCCAGGCTGGTGTGGGCTTGCACGTAGCCCGGCGCCAGGGCGATGGCCTGGCGATAGGCGGCGATGGCCGTGTCGAGTTGCCCCTGGTCGCCCAGGGCGTCGCCAAGGTTGCTGTGGGCTTGGACATAGTTGGGTTGAAGGGCGATGGCCCGCCGATACGCGAACACAGCTTCATCGAACTGGCCCATGGTCCGGAGGACATTGCCGAGGTTGTTATGGGCGTCGGCGTAGGTCGGGCTGAGCCGGACCGATTCCTCCAATTCCGCGATGGCTTCGGACAGGCGGCCGGGGATTTTGGTCAGTTCCGTTCCGATCCAGCGCGAAAAGCGCCGCCCCCCAATGTCCAATGAATGGCTGCAGCGCCTGGGCAAATTCAGCGGCTTCGAAGTTCGCCGCCGCCATGTGGTGCACAAATAGCGGAGCCGTCGCCAGCATCGTCGCCAGCGCGGCCGCGGTTGCCAAAGCCGCGCCCAGCACGGTGTCCACGCGTCCGAAGCGAATGTCGTGGGTGGTGAGGCCTTTGTCGGCAATCGCGCTTTGCTGAAAGAACAGCATCCACGGAGTGACGGTCGCTCCGATGTCCGCCAACAGGAGCAGAACCGTCTCCTGCGTGAGCCCGCCGGGCAGCGGTCTCCAAGTCACCAACGCCCGGCCCACTACTCCCCAATGCGGATGGGTTAACAGAGCGACCGGCACAAACACCAGGTTGAACATGGCGGCGACTAAGATGATGCGCTCCCATGTCCAGTAGCGGTGCGTCATGAGCGCCACGGACAGCACGAGCAATGCGCCGAGGACCGCAACCGCCGGGCGCACACCGAAAAATCCGAGCCCGGCACGGATGGCAATGAACTCAGTGACCAGCGTGAGAAAGTTGCCCACCATGAGGTCGATCATCGAGAACCAGCCCCAGAAAGGGCCGAAGCGATCGAAGATCAGCTCCGCGTGCCCGCGATGAGTGGCCGCGCCCAGGCGCACGGTCATTTCCTGTACCACGCACGCCATGGCGAATGTGAGCACAATAAACGGCACGAAGAAACCGATGCCGAAGCGCGCCCCGGTCGCTGCATACGACAGCATGCTTGGGCCGTCATTCTCTCCGAGCATCACCAGAATGCCGGGGCCAATCAGCAGCCAGAACAAGCGCAACCGTGGACGGACTCCGCGCCGCGCCCGCGTCGCCGAAACCCGTTCGCGGTCGTGCGCCCGGTCGATATCCTCATGGGTGATGACGACGGCAGCGTCCGACGCTCGCTGGTCGTTCGGCTGGGCGTTCAGGAGGTTGGATCGGGGTATGGTTCCGCCTCGCAGCTCCGATACTGTTTTGGTTTCTTTCATTCAGTCGTTCATTGCTCGTTGCTCGTTGCATCGATGCAGTGCAAGAGAAGCGGAGGCGATGGCGCCAGATAATTAGCGCAAGTATACATCAGGATGTAAACTACGGTTAATTACTTTTGTGAATGTCCAGCAGCGGATCTTCGAATGCAACGGCGGCAATTGACCGAGCGGCGAGCGGACGAACCTTCAGTTTTTGTGACTGCCCTTGCCATCCGCCAATTTAACCCACACTCTTTCCGCAGCGGATACGCCGAGCGAAACCCGGCCGGCGCCGGTGGTCAAAGTGAGCGTGTTGTCGTAATTGCGATGGGCGACGTGAACTTTGGCTCCAGGGCGGATGCCGCGCTGCTCCAGAAACTCGAGCAAGTGGCGATCGCGTTCATAGATGCCACTCACCTGAACATTTTCTCCCGGTTCGGCCTGAGCCAGCAGCAACAGGCCGCGACGACGCCGGCTGGCGGGACTTTCCAGTTCGGTCAGGTTGCCGTGCGGGCACGCGACTCCGCGGCCAAGCTTAGCGAGCAGCCTGGCCTCGAAATCGGGCGAGACCGCATGTTCCAGGCGTTCCGCTTCGTCGTGGACTTTGTACCATTCCATTCCGAAAATTTCGGCGAGCATGCGTTCGATCAGGTGATGGCGAACAGTCAGCTTGCGGGCGATCTTCTTTCCGGCGGCGGTCAGGCGAACGCGGCCATCGGCGTTCACCCGCACCAGGCCATCTTTCTTCAGCCGGCGCACGGCCATGGTCACGGCCGGGGGCGAAACTTTGAGCCAGTGCGCGAGCGTCGCCGAAATGACGGCTTCCCCTTCGCTCTCGGCCTCGAGAATCGCCTTAAGGTAGTCCTCTTTGGAAACGGTGATCACGTTAGCAGATTATACGGCGGGATTAAGATCTGTTCTCCTGTTTGACATCATCTTCTCTCGCCCCTAACCTTGAATGTTCTCGACGAATATTCTCGACTATGAAAATTCTCGTCATCGGCGGCGGCGGACGCGAGCACGCTCTGGTGTGGAAGCTCCGGCAATCGCCGCGAGTCACGAAAATCTACTGCGCGCCGGGGAACGGCGGAATCGCCGATGAGGCGGAGTGCGTTCCGGTTGATGTAAGAAGCCTCGACTCCATGATCGCGCTTGCGGATCGGATTCAGCCCGATCTTACGATCGTGGGGCCGGAATTGCCTCTCATGCTTGGCTTGGTGGATGAATTCACGCGACGAGGGTGGCGAACTTTCGGCCCGACCAAAGCTGCCGCACAGCTTGAAACCAGCAAGAGTTTTGCCAAGGAGTTTCTGCAGCGTCACCGCATTCCCACGGCTCACTATGCGATCTGCGATTCCTCGGAGCAGGTGCACGATGCGCTACCGCATTTCCATACTCCGATCGTGGTGAAGGCCGACGGACTGGCTGCCGGCAAGGGCGTGGTCATCGCTAAGAGTAAGGATGAGGCCGCGACCGTTGCAAACGAGATGCTCAGCGGCAGAATGCTGGGTGAAGCGGGATCGCGGGTGGTGTTTGAAGAATTTCTCCAGGGAGACGAACTTTCTTTTCTAGTCGTGAGCGACGGCGAGCGGGTAGCGCCTCTGGTCGCCGCGCAAGATCACAAGCGCGTGGGCGACGGCGACGCCGGTCCGAACACCGGCGGCATGGGCGCGTACACCACGCGGACCATCGTGGATGACCAGATGCGCGACTGGCTGCTTGCCCACATCGTGCGACCGGTCGTCACCGGCATGAAGGCCGAAGGCGCGGAGTACAAGGGCGTCCTGTATTGCGGGCTGATGATGACCGCGCGCGGCCCGATGGTGCTTGAATTCAACTGCCGCTTCGGCGATCCGGAGACGCAGCCCATTTTGATGCGCCTGGAGAGCGACCTGGTGGAGGCGATGGAAGCGTCGATCGACGGCCGCACCAGCGACGGCGATTTCAAGTGGTCGAACGATGCGGCCGTGTGTGTGGTGATGGCTTCGGGCGGTTATCCCGGAAGCTATGAGGCGGGAAAGAAGATTAACGGCCTGGACGATGCCGCGAAGTTGGACGGTGTTAAGGTTTTTCACGCCGGCACGTCGAAGCGTGACGAGGCTTTCTACACTTCCGGCGGCCGCGTGCTCGGGGTAACGGCGCGCGCTCCGGAGTTGGAAACAGCGGTGCAGCGCGCCTATGAGGCTTGCGCGAAGATCGGATTTGAGGGCGCGCACTATCGCAGAGATATTGCGGCACGGGCGCTGAAAAAGAACTAGCGCCAGCTCTCAGTTCATTATCAGTTCATAGGAGATGGATTCCCAATCATGAGTAAGCCACTGGTTTCAATCGTCATGGGCAGCGACTCCGACCTGGAGATCATGCGCGAAGCGGGAAAAGCTCTGGACGAATTCGGAATCGCGTATGAGATCGATGTGACTTCGGCCCATCGCTCGCCCGATCGTACCGCCGACTATGCGCGCAAGGCGGCTGGACGGGGCATTCGCGTGATCATCGCGGGCGCGGGCGGAGCGGCGCACTTGGCCGGCGCGATCGCGGCGCACACCACCTTGCCGGTCATCGGCGTCCCGATTCCTTCCACTTCACTGCAGGGGATGGATTCGCTGCTCGCGACCGTGCAAATGCCGGCAGGCATTCCGGTGGCGACGGTCGCCATCGGCCGCCCGGGGGCAACGAATGCAGGAATTCTGGCCGCCCAGATACTCGGGCTGGCGGATGCCGCGATCGCGAAGAAGCTGGCGACGCACAAAGAGAAACTCGCCCGCGGCGTGGACGAGAAATCAAAGAAGCTGCATTCAGCGATGGAAGAGTGAACGCAACAATGGACGGAGAGCGCACGCGCGGGCGTCGACGTTGCTCGTAGCTTTAAAGCACGGCTTCAAAGCTCATAGCTTCAGGCTTTTCAGATATTCCCGGAACTGCTCTCCCAGATCTTCGCGTTTCAGCGCAAATTCAACCGTAGCTTTGAGGAAGCCGAGCCGGTCGCCGGTATCGAAGCGGCGGCCTTCGTAGACGTAGGCGTACATCTTCTCGCGCTGCAGCAATCCGCGCAGGCCGTCGGTAAGCTGCAACTCGCCGCCCGCGCCGGGCTTGATGTCCGAGAGAGTTTCGAAGATCGTCGGAGTCAGAATGTAACGTCCGATCACGGCCAGATTCGAAGGCGCATCCTCGAGCTTCGGCTTTTCCACCAAGTCGAGAACTTCGTAGAGTTTGCCGCCGGAGCCCGCGACCTCTTTCGCCTTGAGCACGCCGTAGGAAGAAATCGCCGGCCCGTCGACGATCTGCGTCGCGATCACGGAGCAGTGCTTCTCGTCGAACACGTTCATCAACTGCTTGAGCACCGGCACTTTGGCATCGATGACATCATCGGCGAGCAGCGTGGCAAAAGGGTCGTCGCCAATCAATTCGCGCGCGGTAAGCACCGCGTGCCCCAGGCCCAGCGCCTCTTTTTGACGCACGTAGGCCACGTAGATCATGTCGGAAATCTGGCGCACGATCTTGAGTAAGTCGTGCTTGCCTTTTTCCTCGAGCATTTTTTCCAGCTCGTAGCTAACGTCGAAATGATCTTCGATTGCGCTCTTGCCGCGCCCGGTAATAATGATGATCTGGTCGCATCCCGCCGCCACGGCCTCTTCCACGCCATACTGGATGATGGGTTTATCGACCAGCGGCAGCATCTCTTTCGGTTGAGCTTTGGTGGCGGGGAGAAAGCGCGTGCCCAATCCGGCGGCGGGGAAAACGGCTTTGCGGACTTTCCGGATCTTGCGGCGGTCGGCGTTCGTTCGTCGGTCGTGCATTGGACTCCTTGCGGAATCATTGTAGCTGCTGCAGTTTATTGCTGGACTGCTTCTTCGTGCGCTTGCAGTTCTTCCAGCAGATCACGCAGCGTTTGCAATATTCCTTCGGCGCTGTTGATCTTGATGGAGAATTTCAGCGTACCGTCGGGAGTAAACTGCGTGCCCCGCTGCGATGCCACAAAGCGCGCCAGCTTGCCGGGATCAATCGAAGCGGTCTGGCTGAACTTGATGTTCATGAATTCGCGCTTGCGCTCAATCGCGTTTGCGCCGACCCGCATCGCCTGCAGTTTAAGGGCAGCGTATTCCAGCAGGTTGCGGACGGCCCTGGGCGTCTCGCCATAGCGATCGATCAGCTCGGCGCGCACATCGTGGAGCTGCGACTCGGTCTCCACTCCAGCGACGCGCTTGTACATGCGCAGCCGCTGGTTCTCTTCCTTTATGTAGTCCGATGGGATACGAATATTGAGGCCGAGATTGAGCTGGATTTCCGTGACTTCAACGCCTGCCTCGCCCTTCATTTCGCGGACGGCACGTTCCAGCATCTGCGTGTAGAGTTCGAAGCCCACGGCTTCGATGTGGCCGCTCTGCTCTCCGCCGAGAAGATTCCCCGCGCCTCGCAGTTCGAGATCGAGGGCGGCGATCTTGAAGCCTGCGCCGAGGTCGGAAAATTCCTTGAGCGCGGCGAGGCGGCGGCGCGCGATGGGCGTCAATTCAATTTCCGCCGGCAAGAGCAGGTAGGCGTAGGCGCGACGGTTCGACCGGCCAACCCGTCCTCGAAGCTGATAGAGCTCCGACAAACCCAGCCGGTCGGCCCGATTGATGACGATCGTGTTGCACAGCGGGATGTCGAGGCCGTTCTCGATAATCGTGGTCGAGACCAGGATGTCGGCTTCGTGATGCATGAATTTCAGCATCACCTTTTCCAACTCCCCTTCGCCCATTTGCCCATGGCCCACGGTGATACGAGCGTTCGGGGCGAGGGTTTGAATTTTGGCGGCAATCTCCCATATGGTGTCTACGCGGTTGTGCACGAAATAAACTTGGCCGCCGCGGTCGAGTTCCTGCTCGATTGCCGACTGGATGAGCTTCTCGTCCCAGTTCGCAACCACCGTCAGAATTGCCATGCGATCTTTGGGCGGCGTTTCGATGACGCTCATGTCGCGCAGGCCCACCAGCGACATGTGCAGTGTGCGCGGAATCGGCGTCGCTGACATGGTGAGCACGTCCACTTCGGTGCGCATCTGCTTGATACGCTCTTTGTGGCGAACGCCGAAGCGCTGCTCTTCGTCCACGACCAGCAGGCCGAGGTCGGCGAACTTCACATCCTTTGAGAGCAGGCGATGGGTGCCGATCAGGATGTCCACTTTGCCGGCTTCCACTTTCTGCAGAATTTCTTTGATCTGCTTGGCGGTGCGGAAGCGGCTGATCATCTCGACGGTGAGCGGGAACGGCGCAAACCGCTGCTTGAAGGTTTCGTAGTGCTGGAAGGCGAGGACGGTGGTGGGCGCGAGGACGGCGACTTGCTTGTTATCGCTCAGGGCCTTGAAAGCAGCGCGCATGGCGACTTCAGTCTTGCCATAACCAACGTCGCCGCACAGCAGGCGATCCATGGGGAGCTGCGACTCCATGTCACGCTTGACATCGGCGATGGCCTGGGCCTGGTCGTCAGTTTCGTTGTATTCGAACGAATCTTCGAACTCCTTCATCCACTCGGTGTCAGCTGGAAAGATGTGACCACGCGCGGACTGGCGTTGCGCATAGAGCTTGAGCAACTCGTCGGTCATATCCTTCATCGCCTTGCGCACGCGGGCTTTGGTCTTGCCCCAGGCGGCGCTGCCGAGATGATTCAGGACGGGCTTCGCGCCCTCCGACGAGCGATATTTCTGTACGAGATCGAGACGAGTCAGCGGGACATAGAGCCGCGCAGCTTCGGCGTATTCGAGCAGCATGAATTCCGCCGCGCCGTCGCCCTGGTTGATTTCCTTCAGTCCCTGATACTGGCCGATGCCATGCTCCACGTGGACAACGTAGTCGCCAACCTGCAAATCGCGGAAGTCAGACAGAAACGCCGAGACCTTCGATTTCTGGCGCTGTGGGCGCGACGCTACCAGGTCCGATTCGTCGAACAGATCGCGCGCCCCAAAAATCGCGAGATGCGCATCCGGCAAAACGAAGCCGTCGGGGAGGTAAGCCTTGAGCAGCGTGGTGGTGAGCACGTCGCCGGCAAAATAGGAAGTTTCGTCGGCGTAGCTTTCTCCGCTGCGGGTGCGGCTTCCCAGACGATACGACGCGTTGTACTCGGTGAACATGTCGGCGAGGCGCTCGACTTCCCCGGTATTCGGCGCCGCAAGGATTACCTGCGTGCCGCTGCCGACCAGCTTCTGAACCTGCTCGATCATGGCCGGCACAGCGCCGTGGAAGCGTGTGGCGGGCTGGGAAAGAAATGCGGCTTCCGGTCGTTCTTGATGGGCTTCGCGGGCCAGTGCCAGATATTCGAAATCGGCTCCAGCGAGAGCCGCGGTTTGTTCACGCCAGCGCTCCGGCGTCAGATAAAGATCGGCGGGACGAACCAGGTTCCCCACTCCGCTGCGCTCGTGCGCTTCTTCGATTCGGGCCCAGACCTTGTCCAGTTCCTGCATCAGTGCTTCGGGCTCGTCGAGAATCACGCGGGCTTCCGGAAGCAGCCCGAAAATACTGCGGTCGGCGCCTGCCACCGGAGCATAGAACTCCCAGCCCGGAAAAACTCCAGCGCCTGAATCGCGTACAGCTTGTTCCACAATCTCCGGCGATCCGGTAATGCGTTTCCCGGAGAGCCGGGCGTTGATCGATCCCAGCAGTTCTTCCGTAACCGGCGTTTCCGTCAGCGGCAGAAGCAACGCTTCATCGACTGGGTTGGACGACCGCTGACTGGCCGGGTCAAACTTTCGCATGGACTCGATCTCATCCCCGAAAAATTCGACGCGCACCGGCCGGTCCGCTTCCGGCGAGTAGACATCGAGAATGCCGCCGCGAGCCGCATATTGGCCCGGCATTTCAACTACATCGGTTGCGGTGTAGCCGACGGTATTGAGGTGTACAAGCAGTTTCTCCAGCTCGAAGGTCTCACCGCGACGCAGAACCCGCGCCAGGTCGGCATAGTACTCGGGAGAACGCAGAAGAATTGTGGTGGCGGTTACCGGCGAGATTACGATCGCGGCACGGCCGGTCGCGATCTTCCACAACGCCGTCGCGCGCTCTTCCTGAATCTCCGGATGCGGCGACAGATTCTGGAAGGGCAGCACATCGCGTGCCGGCAGAGTAACTACCGAGTCTGGATCGGCCGCTCCGGTCAGTTCGCAGAAGGCGCGCAGCACGGGGAGCAAATCTTCAGCGGCACGGTTGTCGGCCACCACCAGCACAAACGGACGCTCGACCGTGCGTCGCAGTAAAACAATGATCAGGGTTTTGGCCGCCGCGGACAGTCCAGAGACACTCATCCGTCCCGCGCTCTCCCGCAGATGGGAGGCGGCACGCGTGAAGGCAGGTAATTGTTCGACCTCCGCAAAAAGTTCGCGGACGAACGGCAAAAGCATTTCCTCTTGATTCTACCAAGCCGGGCGTAATGGGGCTGTAGTTGACGAAGCCGGAACAAGCAACAACTCGCAACCAACGACTGGGCCGCTACTTTCGCAGCAACGGCCGCGTCAAACACGTCGGGCCGCCTGCGCCGTTAATGCAGATCTCCGACCCCGGAAAGGTGCGCACGTCAAAGCCGGCGTCGCGCATGCGCTGATTCGTCTTGACGTTTTCTTCGAGCGCAATCAAGCGCGAATTGCCCAAAGCAAGCACGTTGCAAGCCAGCGTCGCGCGCTCGCTGTAGTCGATCTCAAGCAATCGGAAGGCGCGCGCCTTCAACAATTCGACAGTCTCCACCGCCAGCCAGGGCAAATCGACCAGAATGGTCTGGTCATCGAGCATGCTCATCAGCGACATCAGGTGCAAACACGCGGACGGCCCGGGCCCGTACGGCAGCGGCGCTGACAGTACTTCAACATTTTTCAGGGAATCTTTCGAGGAGAGCAGTGATCGCATCTGCCCAATCCCCGGCTTGTTCGTTCGATAGCCGGCTCCGATGAGCAGAATCCGCGAATCGAGCCACACCATGTCTCCGGATTCGGAAGTCCCGGGCAGCCCTATCTCTCCAAGGACGGGAATGCCCAGTTGCCGGCAAAAGTCGGCATGCGCCTGCGCCTCGGCCACGCGATTCTTCTTTCCTGGATTCATCAGGACGAGACCACGGTCAGTGGCCAGCGACGCATCGTGTGCATAGACGGCATCGAGCGTGAGGGATTCCGACGCGGGCAGGCTCACGACTTCGGCTCCGCTTTCGCGAAGCAGCCGGCACAGAATCTCGTGCTGGCTCTGCGCCGCCGCAAAATCAGGAGAATGCTGGAATCCGAGTTCTTGCCATAGCGCAGCTTTCGCGGGAGTATCCCATCCAGCGTTCCGCGGCGGACACACCATCACCCGCAGCAGTTCGTCAGTCATAGAATGTCCGTTGAAATTCTCAGCAGCCGCCATCGAAGGTACAAGAAATATTTCTGGCACGACACGAATCCCGCGCTAAGCAGTCCCTCGCTTCAAGAATCTAAAGAAACGCGCGCGCAAACGCAATGCGCCGCGCCAAGAACAGAGCGCGTCCGAATAAAAACAACGTCCGACTGTTAGCTCCGCCTCCAGGTAATCCACCTTATTGCTTGCCTAAACACCCCCTTCTGATGTACATATCAGCGGTATCCCGTCCTAACTAAAGTGCTTGAAGTTCAAGTAGCTCTCGAAAAAGCGCGCAGTTTGATTCCCGCCTTCCTCCACGATGCGGAAGATCCAGGAGCCCTATGAAAGCGTCATTGCGTGTGTTCTGTTTCGCGGTCGTGTTCTTACTCGTCCGTCAATCTGCATTTGCCCAAGGAGCCGCCACTGGGGACCTCCACGTCAGTGTGAAAGATCCGAAGGGCAACGCAGTGACCAATGCCACGGTCACAGTGCGCGATGCCGCCAAGGGCCTGGAACGCGCCGGCAGCGGCGACGGCCAGGGCGGGTACAGCGTGCGTCAGTTGGCTCCCGGGACTTATTCGGTCACCGTAGGGGCATCCGGCTTCGGCACGGCCGACGTCACGGGCGTCTCCATCACCGTCGGCGGGATGGCCGAGTTACCCCTCACGCTCACCGTCGCGGGCGGCAAGGAAGTCGTCGAAGTCAGTTCGCAAGCCGAGCTCGTCGAAACTTCGCGCACCTCCAGTACCGACACCATCGGCCAGCGCCGCATCGACAATCTGCCCATCAACGGCCGCAACTACATCCAGTTCACGCTGACCGATTCGCAGGTGCAGCGCGACAGCGCCCCCAACACCGGCGCCGCCCCCACCTCTGGCCTCAACATGAGCGGCCAGCGGGCGCGCTCCAACCTGGTCAACGTCGACGGCGCCGACTACACCGACAATTCCACCAACGGCGTGCGCTCCACCGTCTCGCAAGAGGCGGTGCAGGAATTCCAGATCATCACCAACAGCTACGCCGCTGAATATGGCCGCGCCGCCGGCGGCGTGGTCAACATCATCACTCGCTCCGGATCGAACGATTTCCACGGCGATGTCTTCGGATTCCTGCGCGATCGTGACTTCCAGGCCGTCAACCCCTTCAGCACCGTCCCCAATCCCGCCTACACCCGCGTGCAGGCGGGCGCAGCCTTCGGCGGCCCGATTAAGAAGGACAAGACATACTACTTCTTTTCGTATGAAGTCACCCGACGCCACGAAACCGGATTTTCGAGCATTGGACAGGGTAATTTCGGGCTTACACCCTTCGACACGACGCCCTACGGCCTGGGACTTGGCACTTTGCAGTTGACCCCGGACCAGATTTCTTATCTAACCAACCCGCTTGTCGACGAGGCCGCAGCCACCAATCCAACCACCTTTGGCCTCGCCTTGGGCCAATACGCGGCCATCGCCGGGGCGTCTTCGGGCATGGCGGTGAATGGTGCCTGGCCGGCGAACCTCGGCGGACTGCCGGGCTTTATCTCCACCTGTCAGGCTCCCGGAACCTGCTTCGTCCCTACTTCTTACCAGACGCTCGCTTCGCAGGAAGGTAACTTCCCCGTATTCGAAGGCACCAGTCTCTATTCGCTTCGCATCGATCACAACGTGAGCAACAACAACCGGCTCACGTTGCGCGCCAACGTCAGTCCCAGTACCGTGACGGGCATTGAAGTCAGCGGACAGGACCAACCCTTCGGTCAAAACGCCTATTCGCGCACCTCTCAGCAAACCTACCGTGACGTCGCGGGCGTAGCGCAGGACACCTGGACCCTCGGCATCAACAAGGTGAATGAATTCCGCTTCCAATATGCCCGGCGCGGTTTGTCGTATTACTACAACACCGCCATCCCCGGAGGTTCCGACCCGGCCGTGAATATCCCGGGCTTCGCCTACTTCGGCCGTGAGCCCTACTCCTACATTCAACGGGTCGAGAATCGTTACCAGTTCACCGACAATTTCTCCTGGACCATCGGAACGCACGGCACCAAGTTTGGCGTCGACTTCAACTATATTCCGATCACGGCCACCTTCACGGTGAACTACGGCGGGGTATATGATTTCGGTTCGCTTTCGGCCGTCAACGCGCTTCCCAGCGCAACCTACGCGGTGTTACAGGGAGGTGTACCTTCTGTAGGCATTCCCGGCCTGTCCGCGGTGCAGTCCTACGGCTTCGGTGTCCCCGGCGACTTCATCCAAGGCCTCGGCAGCCCCAGCGACTCCTTCTCCAACAAACCGCTGGGCGTGTTCTGGCAGGACTCATGGCGGGTGCGCCACAATCTGACGTTGAATTACGGTGTGCGCTACGATGTGGAATTCCCGCCCCAGCTCAAGCCGCTGCAAGGAATGGCTCTGGCCGCTTATGACACCCTGGGATTACAGAAAGGAATTCAGACCGACAAGAACAACATTCAGCCGCGCATCGGAGTCGCGTGGGATCCCAAGGGAGACGGCAAGACAGTAGTCCGCGCGTCTTTCGGCATGTTCTATGATCACCCCTTACTTGGCCTCTACTTCCTCGGCGATGCATCCGACGGCTCGACTAGTGGACAGTTGGCATTCGCCGGAACCGGTCCCTGCACTGGTGCCGGGATGGCCGGGAACCTGAACGCGGTGCCCATATTCCAGGGACAACTGAATCAGCCCCAATGTGCGCCGTCGCCCTTCCCCCAAGCGAATGCCAATCTTTTCTATCTGCCGAACCAGCAGCAGTTTCAAGCTTTGAATACTCCCAATTCCGTTTTCCTCAACCAGAACTATCTCAACCTAGCCCAAGGAACCTTCCTGCCCCTCGCCTTCCAGCCCTTCGGTTATCCGCAGGGCAAGAACTTTGTTTACGCCTACTCGCAACAAGCGAACCTGACCATCGAGCGCGACCTTGGCGATGGCTATGCCTTCAGCCTGGCCTATAACTTCAACGGCGGCCGTCACCTCAACCGCCCTATCAACGCCAACACCGTGCGGGGCGACTTAATGGTGCAGAACTTCGATGCGGCCATCGCGGCTGGACAATCGCCCAGCAGCCCGTTCACGGTAGGAACTGGAGCGGTTCCCTGCGGATCAGGTTCTCTCGGCCCGTGGGTCAATTCAGCGCTGATGAACTTCTTTCGCCCCGGTGGCTTGAACCCCTCCATTGCCGGCGCTCTGCTCCTCGGGGGCGGCGGCGCGTGCGTCAGCCTTGCCCAATCTATCGAAAGCAGTCTCGCAGGGCAGGGATTTAACACGAATTGCAATCCCGCAACCTTTGTCGGCTGCATCCCCTTCGGCGACATGGACGCCAACTACTCGAACGGCAGTTCCGTCTATCACGGCCTGACCGCCAATCTCCGCAAGCGCTTCAGCAACCACTACGAATTCCTGGCGTCCTACACCTGGTCGCATGCGATCGACGATTCCACCGACCTGCAATCCACGCTGACCCCTCAGGACAGCTACATCCCGAGCGCCGATCGTTCCTCGTCGCTGTTTGATCAGCGTCAACGCTTCGTCTTTAGCGGTGTTTACCAGTCGGGCAAACTCAGCGGCAGCGGCTTCGCCAGCAAGTTCTTCAGCAATTGGACATTCGCTCCCTCGATCGAATTCAGTTCTGGCCGGCCCTTCAACATCATCACCGGAAATGGCGACAACCTCCAGTTGTCTTCCCTCACCGGGCGGCCCAACACCGTGGTAAACCCTGCTTGCTCGGCGATTGGAGATGCTCCGGTCCAGTCGAAGTTCTCTCCCACTGGAGTTTTCCAGGAACCCTGCATCCTTGACTGGAACGGCAACATCGGACTCTCCGGCCTCGCCTCCCTCGATGGCAACCTGGGCCGCAACGCGGGTATCACCCCCTGGTTAGTCTTCAACGACGTTCGCTTCGCCAAACGTATCTCTTTCGGCGAGCGCTTCAACATGGATTTCATCACCGATATGTTCAATATCGCCAACGTGTACAACGTAGCTGCCGTCAGCCCGCTCTGCAGTAGCTCCACCTGCAACGCCGGTCAGGCTACGGCTGCCTACGACCCGCGCCAGTTCCAGTTTGCGTTGAAATTGAACTGGTAAAATCAGAGTTTGGGGGCTGTGCGGGGAATGGGCATATTCGGAGGCTTCATATCAGGACATCACTTTAGCGGTGCCACAAACTGCGCGCGATCAATCGTCCCCTTAGGAACTGGGCGTCGAATTCGGGCGTGCGTCGCGCTAATCCTGCTAACGCTGCTTCTCTCGACTCACACACTCGCCGACAACGGAGCCGAGATCTACAAGACAAAATGTTCGGCCTGCCACGGTGCCAAAGGAGCGGGTGACACTATGATCGGCAAGAACCTGAACCTGCGCGCCCTCGGTTCGGTGGACGCGCAAAGACAATCGGACGACGAACTCTTCACCATCATCAGCAGAGGCAAGAATAAGAACAGGATGCCGTCGTTTGACCGCAAACTCTCCAAAGAGCAGATCCGCGACGTGGTGAAATACATTCGCACTTTGAAGAAATAGACCATCCAGAAACAAGAGAAAAGCCGCAGTTAGTCTGCGGCTGTCCTCCCGTTCTATTCTCTTACCGCTCGCCAGATTACTTATTGGATTCTTTGTCCTTGGCGATGCTCTTGCTGATCCGGTTCTGCTGACGATTGATCCCGTTCTGCTCGGACTTGGTCAGATGGCCGTTGTTCTTCGCCATATCGGCCTTTTCACGGTTCTGCACGCTGGTCTCGCGATTCTCCAGGTTGGAGGTTTGCTTCGAGGTCAACGTCCCGTTCTTAACACCGTTTCCAATGCGCTGTTGCTGGTTTTCTTCACGGCCGTTCACTTGATTGACACGCGGATGGCCGGGATCGACAACGCCCGGGCCCGCGCCTGAGGTGGTTGAGGTTTGAGCAGAGGCGGAACCCGTAATCATAAGCCCCCCGACTGCCAGGACTAACAACGACTTGGTAAATGTGTTGTTCATGTGAATAGAAACCCTCAGCGGAAAGAATAGTTGCACGAAGGGTGGAAGACGAGGTTACCTAAGTGTTAGTCCGCAAGTTACTGTGCGGGAGTAGTAACTTGGCTAGCCAGCGCGGCCAGAAATGAACAATAAGAATAAAGAAGAGGCCGCGCTGATTTCGCAGCGCGGCCTGCTTGCTCGGACTTATGCTGCAGCTACTTTCTCTTCTGCCGCTATGGTATAGACCACGATGGCTTTCTTTCCGCCCTTGGCGGCGGTGGCGTGGATTGAGTTCAAGTTGACGCCTTTGGCGGCGAGCTTCTCTAAAGTTTCCGCGAGGGCGCCGGGCTTGTTCGGCAACTCGTACTCCTCGGCGGCGGTTTCCTTGTAGGTGAGCCTGGCTTCGTCGAGCGCTTTCTTGGCTCGGCGTGCATCCTCGACGACGAGTTCTACTGTGCCCGTTGTTCCTTGCACCGTTCCCAGGAGAGCGAGAATGTTCACCTTGGCGTTCCCCAGCGTGCGCGCGATCTCTGCAACTGTCCCCGGTCGATTCTCAATCGAAATTGTGAACTGCTTGGTCTTGGCCATGTTAGTTCCTCCTATGGCTTTCGGCTGGAAATTATACGCCTGAGTGTGCGGGGAGTGCCTTCTTTCGGGATTTGTTTGACCGGCCACGATATCTGGCACTAATCGAAGTCAATCTTCTCGAAGCCCAGGCCCTGCAACAGGCTGGTGATCGTCGCGGCCGCATTCTGCTGGGCGGTTCGCAAAATGCCATCGGCCAACGCGGCCTGCTGCATCTGACGTTCCGCCTCCTGGCGCACTTGCGTTTCCAGATCCGGGTCGGTCGATACCAGCAACCCGGTTTGCCTTGAATACACGCGCGTTTTCGCGCTATCTAGCCGCGTGCTGAAAACCTGCGCGGCGGGTAGATGCAAGTGAACTTGCTTGCCCTCCACGGTCACGTCGTTCGTTTTCAGACTCGAGAAATCGATCCCGGCAACGACTTCGCCGTGAACCATCATCAACAGGCGATCTCCAGCCAGAAAATCGGGTAAGAGGGGATTTTCTTTCGCGCCGCTCACCAACTTATCGACTGTATAAACCACTGTCTCCAGCCGCTGCAAGCGCTGGATGCGATCGACCACCGTGGGCTGACTTACGTCGATGCTCACCGTTCTGCCGGTCGCCGCTGAAAACAAGCGGCTCAACAGAGAGCGCCCAGAAGTTTGCGACAACATCACGGCTCCGACGAAGCCTACCGAGAGCACACCGAAGAGGACACCGAGTAACAGTGAGATCGTGGCGGCCGTGCCGGACCGAGGAGGATTCGCCGCGCGACGGATCTCTTCAGGGTCGTGATTCATGCAGCAAGGTTACCACCCGTCGGGACTCCAGAGCCCGCAGAACAAATGGCCCGTCTCCCGCTTGTCTGCTGGGCTAACCCGTAGATTCAGTCCCCTGCGGTTCGGTTTAGGTACCCCCCCTATAGATCCCGTTGGTGGTGCCATTCAACGCCGGAGTAGGCCGTCACAGATCAGATTCGCTAGCTTTCGTGCGACCTTCTCGGTGCTCAATTGCGGGGTATCTGCAATACCGTCAATCGTCAGCATTGTGAGGCCGTGCACGGCCGACCAGGCAGTGAGGACAGAAACGCGGAGCTCGTCGTCTCTGCAGAGAGCGGCATTGAAAATACCCGTGGCCGCTCCGCGTCGAACGATTCCTGCCAATATAGCTCTTGTATCAGCGCCCGCAGCCGCGACGGATTCCGGACGGCCCTCCTGCGCCGTTACCAGAGCGGAGCTAAACATCAAACGATAGTGCGCGGGATTTTCAACGCCAAAGGTTACATACGCCAGAGCACTCTTCACCAGGGCAGTCTGCGCATTCTCGATCCCTGAAATGGCTGCCAGGATTCGCTCACCAAGTTGGGTGAATCCAGTCGCAGCCACCGCCGCCAACAAGTCCCGCTTGTCGGCGAAGTGATTGTAAGGGGCATTGTGACTCACACGTGCCCGGCGAGCGACCGCCCGCAAAGAGAATGTCCAGTCCTGCTCTTCGGTAACCAGGGCCAGAGCCGCGTCGATGAGGGAACGGCGAAGGTCGCCGTGATGATAGGGGGGCGGCTCGCTGATTTTGGATGGTTTGGGCTGCACAAAAATATTTTCGCACACGATATTGACACTGTCTACATTCCCGGCTATATTGACAGTGTCAACATCGATCTTGCGAACATCAACCGCTTGGTCCAAAAAAGGAGATTTATGCCACATTTACAGCTTGATGTACCCAACCACTATCCTCTTTCCGTGAAGCGCGATTTGGCGGGCCGCCTGGGCCGCCACTACGCCGAGATCATGCAAACCACCGCCGACCTGGTCCATGTGACCTTTCGCGAACTCGGCGAAGGCGGCGTTTGGCACTGCACCGCCGGTGAGCCTGTCACCCCGGCCGCGGTATTGAGTTGCGACATCCGCCGCGGTCGCACGCCGGAGCAGCGGGCTCGCCTGGGTGAAGCGCTTCTCAATGCCTGCGTCGAGACCCTCGGGCTCGATCCGCTCTTGATGAACGTGGAATTTACCCAGCACTCGGGTGATGAAATTTACGGCCAGATCCGCGTGGATGGCGAGCTGGTGGGAGGCCTCGCCAGAGACTGGTCGCCATCTGAAACGGAGACGTCTCTTATGGCAACTCTCGCAGCGGAGAACAGCACACGGAAGTAGGCGGGATGCGCCCGGCGGGGCCGTTACGGAATCTATCTCAACAACGGAAAAGGCCACGTTCGTTTATGAACGTGGCCTTTATTTATGCCGGCAACTACCTACTCTCCCACACACTTTCGCGTGCAGTACCATCGGCCCAGCGGGGCTTAACTTCCGTGTTCGGGATGGCCGCGTCTCGGCTCCGGTGGTAAATCGATTTCCAGATAGCTGCCGGGTAGGGCCGCATTGACAGCTTCCACGACGCGCTGAACATGTGGGCGAAGGCTTGGCCATTGCTGCTGGCCGAGAACCACGACCGCGATTTTACGGCCCGCAAGGTTCTGCTGATAGCGCATGTTCTTGTCGGTCGTCAGCAACACGTCGAAGCCGTCCGCTTCTGCGGCCACGAGCAACTCGCCATTCTTGAGCGTGTCCCAGCCTTGTTGCGCGGCCGTGCGCACGTCATGTCCTTTCAGATGGGGGCGAATGGGTACGGGCGTCGCTTGATCGAATAAGACGCGCATCTTCGAATCTTACGCGAACCTCACGGGGCGAAGGCAGGTGCTTTGTCGAGACTGCGGGCGGCAAATTCGATGACGGCCTTTACCTGTTCGCGATCGAGGCCGTCATACCACTCCATGATGTCGTCGAGATTCGCTCCCGCTTCGAGGTTCTCGAAGATGGCGGAGACCGGCATCCGCGTGCCCTTTAGCACCCAGGCGCCGCTCACCTTGCCGGGAACGCTTTCCACCGCCGGACACTGCGACCAATCGAGGGTTGCCATGGACATAGGCTCCTGTTTCAAAGCATACCGTCAGACGAATGCAGGAATCAAGGCCGATCTGCGGGTGCGAACTGGGTCAAAGGCACGGGGCGGAGCCCCGTCACCACACGAACATGAACGGAAAAGGCCACGCTCATTTCTGAACGTGGCCTTTATTAATGCCGGCAACTACCTACTCTCCCACACACTTTCGCGTGCAGTACCATCGGCCCAGCGGGGCTTAACTTGAGGCGCTTTGCGGGCGTGAGCGAAGCGGGAGCCCGCAGCCGAAATCCCGA
>Ga0074044_10001914_pt1 | contig 18388 bp, 16 predicted proteins | sample BogForMeECP23OM1_FD_94443 | JGI IMG/M metagenome (GOLD analysis project Ga0074044, IMG submission 94443) | Bog forest soil microbial communities from Calvert Island, British Columbia, Canada - Bog Forest MetaG ECP23OM1 | ecosystem: Environmental > Terrestrial > Soil > Wetlands ...
AGCTTGCTTATGGGGACTCGAGCCAGAGACGGCGGAGGCCGTCAAAACCGTGGAAAAACCGGCCTGACCACCCAAGAAAATGAGTGCGAAAAAGGCAAATTGCGCCTCCGCGAAAATCGGCGGTCAATGGACGACCGCGGAATGAGTCTGGTACCGGTGGATCGCCGCCGTTCAGCGCGACCTTGCTGCAAATCACGGGCGCCGCGGATCCGCCTCACCGCGCAATGCCCGTCGCCGCCGCGACGGGCATGGTGGCGGGCAGGGCAGGGACAAGCTCCGTCCGACCATCCGGCATCGCCGCCGAATCCGGGGCCGAAAGGGCTGACCACTTGCGGCGCTCCGCCAGAATCGTGGCCGCCGCGCGGTGGCGCGTACTAACTCCTGGCTGGGGGAAAAATCCGCCGCCGAGAATGAGCGCCGAGAATGTTAGCACCGCGAACCGTTCCCGGTCGCCGATGCCGAGCAAGACCGTCGAGTGGTGCCGCGCGCCGGTGAAGATCAAGAGGTAGGCCCGGACCACTGCGATCCCGTTGAGCGCGGCCGCCGACACCACGGCGATTCCCACGTAGGGACTGACCTCGACCGCGCTATCCACCAGCAGTTCGGTCGAGATGAATCCAAGTGTACCCGGGAAGCCCACGCACGCCAGGCCAGTGAGCAGGAAGCAAACCGCCAGGGCGGGTGAATGCTGATAGAGCCCCTGATACTCGGCGAGCGAAAGCCGTCCGAAACGAGCTTCCATGGCACGAATCGTCAGTCCGAATCCCCCGAGCGAGAGAATGACCGAGAACCAGAGGCAGAGCGAACCCGTCAGCGACATCTCCGTGTGCAGTTCCAGACCCACCAGCACGAGCGACGCGTGGCTCAGAAACAGGTTCGCAAAGAGGCGGCGACAGTCGCGCTGGATCACCGCCATGCCCGCCGCGTAGACGGCCGTTACCAGCGAGGCCAGTCCGATGCTCTGGAGCACCCAGTCGGGAGCGATCGGCAAAACCAGACGGACCGCGGCGTAAACCCCGGCCAGAGGAGTCACGAACAGCATGGCGATGCCAAACGATGTATGCTCGAACCAGTCCGTCACCCAGCAATGGGCCGGGACGGTGCCGCAGCGCACAAGGATGGCCGCCATCAAGAGAACCGTGGCCCAAGTCGGCGGCGCGGACCGGCCGGCGCTGGCCGCCACGCCCGTCCACCCTGCGACCATCAGCCCCACGAAAAGCCCCATGTGCAGCACATACACCCGCGTCGGCCGGACGCGGTTCTTGAGCTCGAAGTAAGGCGGCACGGTGCAGATCGCCAGCAGGCCGACCAGCAGCCACGACGCCTTGCAACTGAACATCGCCAGCCGGATCGCTTCCGAGGCCAGCGACCAGGAATTCGAGAACCTTCTCATCTTGTTCCGCGGCGTGGCCAGGGCAGTCAGGAAATGCAGCAGGGCGACGGCCGGCACCAGGGGCGCGCTGAGCTCATCCAGAACGAGCACCTCGCGGCCGAAGATATAGGGCTCGAGGCTCGAGCGGCTGATGGAATCGGCTTCGACGCCGACGTAATAACCCAACCAGGCCAGAAACGCGAAAACAAAGGCGATCCCGGTGAAGACCAGGCCCATCCGTGCCGCGCGATAGGGTTCGCGGACCAGGCTGACCCAGAGCGCCCCGATCAGCGTGGCCGCGATCGAGAAATCGAGCCAGGGCAATTCCAGGAACCTCATGAGAACTCCTCGATCGCCCCGAAGTGAGGCTTGTGTTCCGCGGACTCACGCGACGACTCTCCCGCCAGAAAGTCCGTCCACCGGCGCTCGATCCCGTCGAACCAGCGGAACAGTTGCACGATCGGACCCGCCACGTAATCACGCAAGATCGCGTCCAGGTAGCCGCGCTCGAGTGCCAGGCGGTAGAGCCAGTCGCGGAATCGGTGAGTCGAGCCAGCCCAGGCCGCACCACCGCGGGGCAGGTGCCCGCCAATGGCGTTTTCCATCGTATGGTAATCATGCAAGAGCGTGGGCGCCCTCACGAACTGGAGTGCCCGCAGGCACGCGTGGCCAAGCATGTGAATCAAGGCGACGTAGCGGAAACCCAGGCCAATCTCCGTCACGATGATCCCTACCTGGGACAGAGAGGCAAACGAGAGAGCCGACTTGATGTCGGTCTGCACACTGCCTGCAAGATACGCGAAGACAGCGGTCGTCACGCCCACCAGCGCCACCACCGTGGAAAGCAAGGGCGAGGAATCCAGCAGCGGGCTGACCCGCAAGAGCAGGAACGCCCCCAGATGGACCGAGAGCGCGCCGTAGAAGACGGCGCTGGAGGGGGTCGGTCCTTCCATGGCTCGCGGCAGCCATCCGGAAAATGGGACCAGCGCCGATTTGCCCGCGGCGGCCACCAGCACGAGCAGCCCTACGAGGAGGCCCTGGTGGCTGGTCAGGCTCGGCACGACCTCGGGCCAAAGGCCCGTCCCCAGCAACTTGCCGAAGTCTCCCTCTCCGCGCAGGTGGTGCATGGCCACCGCGGCCAGCAAGAGCGCGGCGTCCGAGAACCGGTAGATTGTCCAGACCCACAGGCCGTTCCGCGCCGGGTTTCGCCGTTCCTGGAAGAAGGCGACCAGTAGCGCCGAGGACAAGCCGACCAGCTCCCAGCCGGCGAACAGGGTCTCGATGGTTCCCGCAAGCGACGTGGCGACCATGCCAAGCACGAACAGCGTGTACAGGACGAAGAACCGGTTGTAACCGGCATCTCGGTGCATGTAGCGGCTGGCGAAGGCGCCGATCGTCCCGGACAGCGTGAACGAGAGAATGGCCATCGGCACCGAAAGCCGGTCGAAAACAAACTTGATCGAGAAGTGATACTGGCCCTCGATCACCACCCAGTCCCCCAGCTCGATCGGCACATGGCGTGTTCCCAGAATCAGCATGGCCAGCAGGACCGCCAGTGCCGCCAACAGCCCCGCAATCGTCCCCCCCTGGAGGATCGTCGTCGTCGTCTGCTCCGAAAGCTTGCGGTCCAGGAGCGAGCTGATCCCCAGTATGAGTACAAGCAGAACGGGGGAGGCGATGACAATCGCTCCCAAAACCGTCATGACATGTTCCATCGTGAGCATGGTTTTACCTTGGTCCAGAGTGCGGGGTCAAAGCTGACCCTCGATCTCCGCGAACTCCAGGTGATCGCGCCAGCCGCGATACCAGTCCACCGACGAGGCCGCCTTGGGCAAGACCCCGGCCTGGGGCTGGTACGGCCGGAACCCGCCCAACTGGAAGAGGGAAAGCTCACCCGTGGCGGGGTCGAGCACCGCAAGCCGAACCCAGCGGTTGCGGCAAAGCTTGCCAATGCCCTCGTTCCGGTCCATGATCTGGAGCATCGCCTCGACCGTCGTCTCGATGATGAAGAGGATGCGCACCGGTTCGTGGATCTCGACCATCTGCCAGGGCAAGCCGGTTCGCAGATCGCTGGCCGCGCCATCCATCACGCCCAGCAGAGCGGACACGTTGTGCGGCAACTTCGTGCCGCTACCCCAGCCGGTGTTGTCCACGTAGGAGAAGTAGTACTCGAGGTTGATACCGGCGCAGACCGGAAAGACCGCCTGGAGGATTCTGGTCAAGATGGCGTTTTCGGCGTCGTCCTGGGCCGGATCGTAGGAGGTGAGAAACGCTCGCCGGTCAAGGAAGAGGCCGCGCGTCCGCTCGCGCCGACCCACGATGCAGGTGGCGTTGGTCGCGTGCCCCCACTCGGGCCGGACCTGCGCCAGATCTTCCGCCCTGGTCTCCACGTGCTGTCGCGCCCCGGCGAACGAAAGCGACAGCGGGGCTGATTGGAACCTGCGGCTCCGCTCATGGGAGTTGCGTTCGCACGCCTCCTCGAGAATCCGCTGGACGGACTCGAATTCGCTGCGATGCGACTCGGGCAGCAGATCGAGATCGTAGAAGGTGAGATTCTCGGTGCTCGTGTTGTGCATGCCGCCGATGAAGAAGGTCTCCGCCGGAATCGACAGCCCACCCTGTGCCAGCCGCACCCGGATCCGCGAGTCGTTGAGCATCTGGGCCAGTGCCCGCGCATTGGGACCACCCCGCGCCCCGCCGCAGGCGCCGCAGTCGTGGGCCGACTCGTGAGGGTTGTTCAAACTGGTCGAGCCGTGACCGAATACGAACACCAGGCGGGAAAACACCGAGGTCATGCCCAGCTCGCGAAGCACCTTCTCGGCAATCTGCGCCATCTCGGCGACGGTGTAACCAAGATGCCCGGTCTCGGGCCCAGGTTCCCCATCGGTCCGCTCGAGTTGCAGGCGGGTCAAGGGCGCGGAACCGACAAACCGGCCCAGCGTACGACTGAACCGCGACGTGTACCGAGGGAAGAGGGTGCGCGCGACCAAGGGTATCGAAGCCAGCACGCCGACCACGGCTGTGAGTAGTGCGCCGAGCGTCAGCGACCGGCTGCCCACGTTGAACCGGTACGAAGCCATGCCCAGGGCGCGCCTCGTCTTCTGGCGGAACAGGTGGGCCTGTTCATGGCTGTCGATGACCTGTTCGGCGACCCAGTGCCCAGGACGGATCACTCCCGGGCAAAGGGGTACGAAATGCGCATCGGCCACCCCGCGGTAGTACATCGCGACCGAGAAAAAGCCTGCCGTGCCGAAGGTCGTCGCATCCGGAGCCAGCTCCTCCACGTGGCGTCGTAACGACTCCTCGCGTTCGTCGATGCAGAAGATCGCCTGAAACCGCGGCCGGCTTGGAGTCGGGGCCGGGTGACGGACATGCAGCGCGACCGCGTCGGCGGTCTGCGTGTAGAAGCGCCGTTCGTAGGCCAGGTGGAAGACCCGCCGGCGCTCGAGCCCGCTGAAGGAGTCGACTTCCTGGAGGATCGTTCTCCACTCCTGTTTGTTCAGGCGGTAGAGGACATCGGGTGACAGACCGGAGATCTGGGCCAACTGGAACACAGGGAAGGCCCGCTGTTCGACGCTGAGCGGCCATTGCGGATCGATCCACCCCCGGGCCAGGCGCCAGAACTCTCGGACCGGAGTCTTGATCCCGAGTGAGCTCCGGGCCGTGTAGGCCACCGCGAATCGGTCCAGCAGGAGCCGGATCGCCAGAAACTCGACAAGGCTGCCCTGGGGCACGGGGTGAACCACGCGGTCGCCGCGAGCCTCGATCTGGCGGACCATTCCGGCCCAGCCCCGCAGCGCCAGCAACGTGGCGGACACGTACCGCTCCCACTCCTCCTTGGCGACACCGAGGATCCTGAGTGATTCCAGGGCCGATTCCAGCGGTCCGATCCCCTCGTCCAGCAAGCGGCCAACCTCTCCGGCAAGCCCGCGCATCCAGCGGTCCGGCGGTCCCCAGGGCAGGCGGTACAAGGAGCAGAAGGCACGGTAAAACCCCTCGTCACGACGGGGCAATTCCCAGTGGGCGAAACCCTGATCGAGAAACGCGGCGCTGAACGGGATCAACTGATCGTCGACGAGCAAGTCCGTGTCCACGCCGGTCGCTTCGAGCAGCACGTCCCGGTGCCGGATCGCCAGGGGCGCCGGTGTGCTGAGCCATGGTATGTCGCGGACACCATCGCAACACACTCGCCAGAGGGCCTGCAGCGTAAGACTCTCCCAATCCTCGTCAGTCCAATACTCCATCTTCGACTTGCCAAAGCGGAAAAGAAGCTCGGCGAGACTGTCGGGAATGGTGCGATCGCCCGCGGAGTTCGACGAGCCGTTGCGACTGGTCTCGCCGAACCCGCGAAGGTCTCTGATCACCCACCTTCGGGTCTCGGCGATCAACCGCGCGCGGTCCGCGGCTGAGACATCCTGCCGGATGCGCCGCAGGGCGTTCGCCTCGGCAACATACCAGACCAGCTCGGCCGTTGGTCCGGTACGCAGGGGGTTCTGGAGCATCGCCAGACGCAGGTCCAGCCGCGTGCCGAAGCAGGGGACTTTCTCGCCCGCCCGATCTCCCAGGTCGTGTTCCAGCGCCTCCTTCAACTCGGCGAACCGGATTCGCCCGCGCCTCAATTCCTGGCGGTATCTGTCCTCGCTCAGATAGGGCTGGCACCCGAAGACGTACGCCCCTTTCTTGACCGCCTCGTTGAACGGCAGATCCTCGAACCCATGGAGCGTGTTGTGGTGAATGAAGACCGTGATCGGCCCCTGGGCCGGCAGCAGGTGGCCGGCGTGCTCGATCACCTCGCTCAGAGTGTGTAGGTCGGCATCATGAGTCGCGGATTCGAGCAACGCGTCGTCGCGGACGGTAGAAGTATGCATGTCTGCCACTGAACCCCAGCACGAGGGAGGACCGGGATGATCACTTGCCTGGGGGAGAGATCAGGCGAGCACGTTGACAGGTCGCGGCACGCGTCAATTCTCGATGACCTTTTCGGTACACGGCCGCACGCTGAAGGAAGTACGCGCCAGGCACTTGCCGTGCCGTCAATTCCGCCTCGGCGTCGGTGGGAGGCGGCTTGGTGCTGGGATTGTGGGGATCGAAGCGATATACATAGTCTATCGTGTTCATTTCTTCGGCCTTCTTCCTCCTGAAGTAGCAAGCGTTTGCAGCATACGCTTCGCCGGGGGGGGCTGGAGAGGTGGGCTTTCCTGCCGGAATTGAAACAATTCAGGAATGCCCGTATGACTTACCTTACCCGTATCGGGTCATCATAAAGAAGGTGGCGAGTCAGAGCAAGTGATTCTGGACGGGGGACCTTGTGGTGCGCTGCGGCTCGCTGCCGGCCCTCTAGCGGACGTTTCCGGCAAGCGGGCGAAGGAAGCCGGTCTCGCTCTCGGGATCCAAGTTGTCGATCTCTCCCCAGGCGGCCACGCGGCGGCCTTTGACGTCCGTGCCGACCAGCTTGACGATCAGCGGCCCCGTTCCCGGATGAACGCCCTTCATCCGGATCGCCTTCGAGCGGAGTGCCGCGCCCCCGGCGAGGGCCGAGGTTCCGAAGCTGGAGGCAATGCCCAGCATGTCGAGCTGCCCGTGACGGAACTCTTGCACAAGAGAATCTGCCGGTGGTATCAGCGGCTCCCACGCCAGCGCGGTCAGGCGTACGGGCTCGTTGTTCTGCTCGCGAATCGTGGCCCGCAGACGAAGATCGCCGTCCGCCGCGGTGGTGGCTCTTGCCGAGAGTTCGAGTCTCGCCATGCCGGCGGGCAAGGGGACGGCCGTGACCTGGAGATCCGCGCTCCGCGGCCCGGAGACGGTGACCTCGACCGCGCCCGTCGAGCTTCCCCGCACCACGGCGAAATGACTGCTGGTGCCGGCCGCGGACCAGCAGTCCGCGCGACCTCCCGCCGCCACGTAACTGACCCTGGGCCCGGCAAGCTCCCAGTCCTCCAGCGGGTTTCGCACGTCCACCGATCGGTAGGTTCCCCGCTGGTCCGACTTCGATGCCGGGTCAAGACCGCTCATGAACAAAGCAACCGACCAGCGGCGAAAGAGCTCGGCGAACGAACAACCCGTGGCATCCTCCAGGTTCGCAGTCCCGCGCAGCCGCGAATGGATCAAGGCCGGCATCAGCTCTGGACCGTACTGGTCAACGCACCACCGCAGAAAAAGATAAGTGCTTCCCCGATTGCCATGGCTGCGGAACAGGTTGGCCGCATAGTAGTCTTCCACCACGAGCTGGTAGCGTTCGGGCTGCGACAGGAAGGCGCTGATGCGGTAGTCGATGTTGGAGCGCGAAAAAGCCTGCTGGTCCTCGGCCAGGTGCGCGAGAGCCTCATCCAGCCAGCCCTCTTCCTCGAGTACGACCGGCCCGACTCCGTCCGTCGCACGGGATTTTCCACTGAAAACGACGGCATGCATGTATTCGTGGGTCAAGACGGTCCGCAGATGGGGACCCGGCTTGAGGCTGGTGCTCAGGTACATCATGTCGCAACGGTTGCCGAAGGGAGCAGAGAACGCGAGGTCCAGATCGGACACTCGCACAAACCCCTCCACGGCATTCCTGCCACTGCCCAGCCGGCTGAGCCAGCTCGAAAGCAGCACCGTGAATCGCCCGTCGCCGTCAACATCACGAGCCAGCCCGACCGACGCCGCGGCGACCGGGAAGATCCGGTCGTCGAAAGTCGCGACCAGGTCCTTGAGCAGTTCCGGATCGACCTGCCCGACATCCTCGGACGCGACGTAGACTTGCACCCGCTTGCCGACAGCGCGGAGCACGCCTCGAACGGCCAGGTAATTGCTAGCACTCGCAACGTCACCGTCGCGAACCATCAGAGAGAAGTCCCGCTTCAAGGCGGGTAATCCGGCGACAGGTTCTCTGATCGGCTCGGGAGTGACGGAACGCAGCTTCGGCGGTCGCGAGGGTGAGGCCGCGACCTGATCGGGAAGCCCCGCGTCCGTCGCCGGAGCCGCATCGAGGCGGATGGGGTAGGGCCCAGGCGAGTACGCCAGTGCCGAGACAATGACCAGGACCTCCGATCCAGCTCCCGATGCCGGTACCCGGAACTTCGCCTGCCCGTCCCGCACAGCGACGGAAACCGGCACGCCGGGACGCCAGAACCGATCGGCCAGAGCCTTGGCCTGACGATCGTTGGTCCCCGCCTGGACACCTACGAGCACCACGACAAGAAGTGCGAGCAGAAACCCCAAGCTCAAGCGGCCGAATCGAGCGTGATCCGGAAGAATCATCCCAAACCACCAAGCAGGATGATATGACCAGCCGGTAAAGCCGCCAGAGGCCCCTCCGAACAGGCCGGGACAGCCTTTCGATCGGCCTTGCTCATTCCCGGGCTTGAATCGATTACGTCGGGATTTCCGGCTTGGCCGGTCCCGGGAAAACTTGAGGATTTTCTCCCTGAGTTTCCCGACACCAGCCCCGTCCCACACCCGCCCAGCACGTCAGCAAGCTCATGTTGGCAACCCACTGACAGGACAGGACCTTACGTTCCCGCTGGCCACAGTCATCCTACAGGGACAGGAATCCTCGATCCAACAGCATGGTTCTTCCGATACAAATTGATGTTTCGAGATACCGGACCGATACGATCGAGGAAGACACGACGATGTCCCGAACTGCTTCATTTGCTGGACGCGTTTGCCTGATCGGGCTTGCCCTCGCCGTCGGACCGCTTGTCGCCGGCTGTGCCTCGGATCGGTCGTATCAACCGCAACCCGATACGACCAATGTCGTCCAGCGTCCCACGTACGATGTTGACCGAACCAAGACTTTGTACTTTGGCGGATACGCCGGCGCGAATTACGACTCCGACGTCAGGCCCGGCCGGTAACTACCCAGAGCCCGAGCGACGGGCGGGACGGAACTCGCACACGACGTGCGGCAAGCAATCTTGCAGTCTTCCGTGAGCCACACCCAGGCGAGGCGAGAGGTCTCCCTACCTCTTGGATCGATCCTCGGACTGTTCTACAATAATCATCGTGAGAGCAGGTCCGATCGGAAATCGATAGAGTAGCTTCATCGGCCTTCTTGACCCTGGCTCCGAGTTACCATGCACCCCGACGCAAGCACGATCCCCGGACGGGCGGAATGATAAGTCAGGGCGTATTGCGAATCGGCATCGTCGGTGCCGGACAGGTTTCCCGAACCAGGCACTTGCCCGGCTTCCGGCGGCTACCTGGAGTCAAGGTCGTCGCCATCTGCAACCGGCACAGAGAGTCCGCGGCGTGGGTTGCCCGTGAGTTCGACATTCCGCGCATCTATGCCAACTGGGAAGAGTTGATCGACGACCGTGAAATCGACGCGGTGGTGATCGGCACCTGGCCGTATCTGCACTGTCCCGTCACGCTGGCTGCTCTTGACGCTGGCAAGCACGTGCTGACTCAGGCCCGGATGGCCATGAACGCTCGCGAAGCGCAGCGGATGCTTGACAAGTCGCGGGAATGTCCCACCCTCACGGCGATGATCGTCCCCAGCCCTCATGGCCTGACCGGCGAAGCCTTTGTTCGTTCGCTGATCACCGACGGCTACATCGGCGGCCTGTGCGAGCTTCACGTTCAGAGCTTGACCAGCGACCTGGCCGACCCCGAGACCTCGATGGGCTGGCGGCAGATGACTCGCTACTCCGGGTTCAACTCGCTGACCCTGGGAATTCTCTACGAGACCGTGCTCCGCTGGGTCGCCCCGGCCAATCGCGTGATGGCTTACGCTTCCAAGCTCATCCCGCAGCGTCGCGACCCCGAGCTTGGCAAGGTTGTGCGGGTGGGCACGCCCGACAGTCTCCATGTCCTGACCACTCAGGAAGACGGCTCGAGTGGAGTCTATCGCCTGAGCGCAGTGCTCTGGCACGAGCAGTCGATGTCGGCGGCCCTGTACGGCAGTGAAGGCACCCTGATCTACGACTTCCTCCGGGACGAGATCCGTGGTGCCCGTCGGTCTGATGAGGCATTGCAGCTTCTACCGATACCCGACGAGTTGAAAGGCGGCTGGCGTGTCGAGGACGACTTCGTGGCCTCGATTCTGGGTGAGCGTCCCGTGACGCACACCAGCTTCGCCACTGGCGTCCGCTACATGCAATTCACCGAAGCCGTCGCCCGCAGTTCCCGCCATCAAGTCCCGGTGACCCTTCCTCTCAACGAGTTCTCCAACCCCAGCCTCTGAGCCGGGTCCGAAACCGAAACCCAACGCCAGTTCACCTTTCCGTCCCGGCTTGCAACGAAAACCGGAAATTCGTACCATCTGATTTACTCGATCGAACACGATCGAATCTCTTGGGGATTGGTGTAACGGTAGCACGACTGACTCTGGATCAGTTAGTCTAGGTTCGAATCCTAGATCCCCAGCTTTCCCAAAGCCAGAATTGCCAGTAAGATTAAGGAGAGGCAACGGAGCGGCTGGCAACGATCTGGCAACATCTTCACAGTGACACTGGGCTGGCGTTGCCATCCGCGAAGAGGCAACATCGTGGCCTCCCTCCAACTCAGGAACGGCATGTTACGGTTCCGGCGCTGTCGTTTGATGGACGACTCCTGGCCTCGGCCGAGAGGTGGGCTTTCAAGATCGATCTCTGGTCCGCCGACACGCTCGCGCTCGAGACCGAGATGGCGGGGCACCCTGGTGGCGTCGCAACACTGGCGTTCTCCCCGGACGGGAAAACGCTCGCCTCCGGCGGTGGGGACGCAACGGTCAAGCTGCGGGGTGTCGCGACGGGGCGAAGGAACTCCTGACGCTCGACGGATTCCCTGGTACAGTCTGGATGGTGCGTTTCTCACCCGAAGGCAAGATCTTGGTCACGATCGGCAATACTCCCGGTGCAACGCAGCTCCGGCTCTGGGCCGCGGCTGGGGATGACGCCGTGCCGGCAGAGTGACCAAACGTCTGAGGATGCCACTGGCCCGATCAGCGCTCATTCAACGGGCTCGCCTCGAGCCTGCCGCAGGCGGGCGGCGAATTCCGTGTGTTCCGGCGATTCCAGGCCGTGCTGCACCAGGGCGAGGACGGCGGGCAGATCGCCGCGCAAGAGCGCGGCGAGATCCAGCCAGAGTCCCGGGAACACCGTGCTGCGCAGGCTGCCGTCCGGAGCCGGGGCGAGCGGCTCGTACGCCCCCTCGCGGAGTACGAACCAGTCGACTCGCCGATCGAAGACACGGCAGACCAGATATTCGCGGACACCGTTGCGCCGGTAAGCGCCGAGCTTGTCGTGCAGGTCGTAACTGGCGGTGCTGGCCGCGACTTCGGCGACGAGATCCGGCGCGCCTTGGATGTAGCCGTCCTCGTCGATCTGAACCTGACCGCCATGCTCGGGCTGGATGAAGAACACACAATCGGGCTGTGGCTCGTTGTTGAGGTCCAGCCGCACGGTGCTGCTGACACCTCCCTCCACCCCCGGAGTCCCGGCTTCGTAATGAGCCAACCAACTCAGGAGGTGGAAGTGCTGTTTGCCGTGGTATCGATGACGAACCGGTGAAGCCACGTAGACGACTCCTTCGATGAGCTCGGCTTTCGTGAGAGGCGGCATCGCCTGGTAGCGGCGTTCGAATTCGTCGCGGGTGAGGCGGTCGCCGCTCTCCAGGGGCGGGATCGCGCCGTCGCGATCGCCTGACTCGGCCGGTGTGATGGGCTCGGCACGGGGAACTGAGATCGACATGCCAGCAAGCTCCTGAACGCCGGGTTGTCGGCGGTGCACATCAACCATTGTACGGCCCTCGGGCCGGACGGGATAGCGCTCAATCGTCGTTCGGCCCTCGGCAGCGTGGCGAACCCGATGCCTGGACCTTCCGCGGAATTTTCGATCGTGGCTGCATCGGAGCGGGATCAGGATGCGTGAATCATCGCTGCGCGATGCCGGCGCCGCTTTCGGGATTTCGATTCGTTGGGTACAATCAACCGTTGACGAGCGCGACGGGCCAAGGCGACATGCGATGCCCCCCAACGAACAATGCCCGAACTGTCTCATCGGTTGGTAGCAGACTGGCATGTCGAGTGGTACAAGACCGAGGGGCCATCGCTCTATCAGGGGCTAGCGGCACTGGACTGCCCGTTGTGTCGGCAATCTGTCGGGTTTCAAGGGGGGAAAGATCGGGCCGGCACCGCCCGGTGTGCCCCTGATAGCGCGGCAGCCGTACCAGGCCGCTGAGTGGGCCGCATCCCAGGCGATCTCGGCGGGAGGAATGCTGCAAGGTTATACGTCTGTGGCCGGGCCGGGGCCCAGTACGCAGCCTACTGGACCCCGCAGGAGGTCCTGCAAGCAGACGCGCAGCGACGAGCAAAACGAGGAGGACCGTAAGATGAGGCTACTCACCCCGGAAGAGAATCGATTCCTGGACGTCTTCCTCCACGAGGCCACGACCGCGCCGTTCACCGGGCCGGCGACGAGGGCCCTCCACAAAATTGGCGTCGAGTACGGCGACATCTCGTACATTGCGTGGGCTTATGAGCAGGAGGTCCCCCGGACCGGCTTCGCGGTGGGGCACGCCGCTGACATGGTGCCGCCGCTCCCTTGGCCGAACCGACAGTCGGCACTGCGGCGAAACCAGGAAATCCAGCGAATTTGGGAGCAGCGACAACAAGGAGGCGAGGAGTCGGTGGGACAGAATGAACGGGAGCGAAACGGGGACTTCGTAGACGAAGTGGGCACTCAAGGTCATCCAGGAGGAGGACCTCTCGGTAGGGGATTTGGCAACACATTGGCAACAACACGGGCCACGCGACCGCAACGCGCCCACAATGTGAACAGGTGCTGTATGGTCGTAAATAGCCTCGGACAAACGGTTTTCCAACGTCAATCCAGTCTGACGCCAATGCGACGCGGAATGGCGGAATCCAGGTTCGAATCCTCGATCCCCAGCTTTGCTCGCTATTTCACCGAGCCCGCCACTGGTTGAGGACGTCGATTCGCTGAGGTCGGCTCCCGCGCCAACTCATCAGGGCACCTTCCCAAATGTGGGCACGCCGCCCGCCACTGCTATTGCGTGAGTCAGGGTGAGTCGCAGTAGCATGAGGGGAGGCTCGCGCCGGGGCACGTAGCAAAGACAAAGAGTCACAGTGCCGGCTCTATTGCATTGTGGACGTGAACGCCCATTTTCAAGGGGAGGCCATGGCCAGCACAACCCAGCCCACAACCGAACTTCCGTCTGCCCAAGAATGGAAGGATTTGCTCGAGGAATTACTTCCGCCCCAAGGGAACTGGACCGAGGAAGAGTATCTCGTTCTGACCGACCACCGCAACCGGCTGGTCGAGTTCACCGACGGCTTCTTGGAAGTGCTCCCCATGCCTACGGACAAGCACCAGAGCGTGCTGCAGTTCTTGTTTCTTGCCTTTTTCCGCGTCGTGCAGCCCCGCGGTGGCAAGGTCCATTTCGCCGCGTTACGGCTGCGAATTCGGCCGGGCAAGTTCCGTGAGCCCGATCTTCTTCTGCTGCTTTCGGCCGCCGATCCGCGCCGGCAAAACCGGTACTGGCTTGGCGCCGACCTCGCTCTTGAAGTTGTGAGTGAAGAGAAACCGGAACGGGATCTGGTTGACAAGCGGGGGGACTATGCCGAGGGCCGCGTCCCGGAATACTGGATCGTCAACCCGCAAACGGAGACCATCACCGTCCTCCGCCTGCGCGGGGATGCTTATGAAGAAGCTGGCATCTACCGGCGTGGGGAATCGGCGGCATCGATGTTGTTGCCGGATTTCTCAGTCGCTGTCGCGGCGGTTTTCGACGCGGATTGACTCAAGAGTCAGTGAGCTCGTCCACACAAGGCCAACGAAGCCCTGGGCTATCGATGAGCGAAGTCACCCGTAGAAAATCGGTATCAGAGCATTTTATTATATTCGCTACGCTAAACTGGTTTCCCAACTTGAGGCGAGTGGCTTCGTGGCAGCCCAGGGCGATCTGTCCCGGTCTATAGCCCTCGATGGAGCTCTAGCTCCTTAGCCGAAACCCCGTTGACTCTGCTTACTTGCCCGTGTATCTTCATCGTAGATACTTGGAGGTCGCGATGAAGACTCGGGTTCAGAAATGGGGCAACAGCCTGGCCCTCCGCATCCCGAAATCCTTCGCCGCGGAGGCCGGTCTCCGCGCTAACGGTGACGTCGAACTATCCCTTGTTGAGGGAGCGCTCATCGTGCAGCCGGTCGCTCCACAACCGCCCACCCTGGATGAACTGTTGCGCGGCATCACGGACAACAACATGCCCAGTGACTGGGATACGGGGCCGGCAGTCGGCAAGGAAGTCTGGTGAGCCGCAAAGGTGCCTATATCCCGGACGCGGTGATGCGGTTTGGATTACCCTCCACCCGCAAGCAGGCCACGAGCAAGCCGGACGTCGGCCAGCCTTGGTTCTGTCTCCGTCGGCTTACAACGGTCGGGTTGGCCTGGCTCTGTTCTGCCCGATCACCAGCCAAGTAAAAGGCTACCCATTCGAGGTACCCCTAACTGCTGGATCGCCAGTTTCGGGCGTGGTGGGGGCGGACCAAGTGAAGAGCTTAGACTGGCGGGCGCGCAAGGCGGCGCGGATCGGTGCAGTCTCGGAGGAGGTCGTTGCCCAAGTGCTGCAGCGCCTTCAGACGTTGCTTGCAGTAGGCCGCTGACAATGTGCTACAGCAGACCGGCCACGCGATAGGCGGCTGCTCAGACTTCGACGCCGCGCGCGTGAGCGGGCTGCTGAGCTATTTCGTAGGTAATCACCCTTGTCATAGGCTATGGTGTCCCCGGAACTCCCTCGGCTGTACGATGACGGAAAGGAGGCAGCCATGATCGAACTGACCGACCAGCAAGTGCAAGCGCTGGAAAACCCCGAAGCCACCCCGCCGCGCCTCGTGAATCCCCGGACCAAGGAGACGTTCGTCTTGCTCCGCGTTGACGAATACGAGCGCCTGACGGAGGGGTACGACGACAGCCCGTGGACGCGCGAGGAGCTTCATGCGCTAGCCTGGGAGGCGGGCAAGCACATCGGGTGGGAGGACATGGACGAGTACGACGATGCCCCGGAGAAGCCATGAATCGGGGCGATGTAATCCTGGTGCGTTTCCCGCACCCTTCAGGACTGCGCGGGAAAAAGCGGCCAGCCGTTGCTGTGCAGTCCGACGCATACACGGGGGTCAGCACGCTCGTCGTCGCCGAGGTCACGAAGAATCTGACGATGGCGAGCGACCCCGCCTGTCTGTTCATCGACACGAGCACGCCCGAAGGAAGGGCTACGGGCTTGGTCCGCGATTCCGTCGTCTCCTGCCTGGTGCTCGTGACCGTGTACGCGGACACCGTCGCACAGGTACTTGGAACTCTTTCGCCGGCCATGAAGCAGAAGCTCGATGAGTGTCTGAAAGTGGCGCTGGGGCTGCCCTGAGCTGCGAAACGCCGGCTAACAAAACGCTGAAGCTGACCAGGGCCGCCATCGCGGTTTTCGCGCGGGTCAAAGTCTTTGCAGGCGGCCCCGGCAGCTTAGCTCTGTCGTTCGGCCCTCGTCAGAGGACCGAACCCGATGCCCGAACCTTCCGCGGAATTATCGCTCATGGCTGCAAATGAGCAGGGCAGCCTAACGCTCTCGTGCCGCACGGACCCGCTTCGCCTTGCCCTGCGCCGGCCGCGTGTCGCGAATCGCTTCGGTGGTCAGGACCAGGCGCCGCCCGACTGCGGCAGCGTAACGCCAGAGCGTGTCGAGCGTCGGGTTCTTGTTGTGCCCGTTTTCCAGCCGGGAAAGGGCCGGCTGGTCGATCCCACATCGCCGGGACACCTCGGCCAGGGTGAGTCCTGCCGCCTCGCGGGCCCGCTTGATCTCGTCCACGAACGGGCGCAGCTCATGATATTCGCCGTGGAGGTCGAAGTTCGCCGCCTCACCGCTCGCAATCAACTCTTCGGGGGAGGGGTGCCAGTTTCGGAACATGTCTCGGATGGCTTGGTGGCGGGCTCGGTCTTCGGCAGTCCACTGGACCTCACGCCCAACTTTGTCTCCTTTGTTCTTGTTGTCGCTCATCGTTTCTTCCTCCGCTTTCTGGGACCGGGCGCCGGGACTTCGTAGGCCGTGATGGGGTAAACGGCCAACGGGTCGTCGGACACGCGCTCGAAAACGACCGTGAGGTACTTGCCGCTGGCCGTCCAGCCAAACGCCTCAGGCTGGCCGCTGCTCCGGCTTCGGGTCGCGGTCTCGTAACTCCCCGCCAGCACCTCTTCGACTTCTTCCCGGGTAACGCCGTGGCCTTCGACGCAGATGTGTCAGTAGTTCCCCTCCGGGTCGTCTTCCAGGTCCCAGATGAAAGCCACTCGACCCATGACCAGCACTCCCCAGCTCTTGTAGTAAAATACAAGAGTCGCGGCAGGCGATCAAGCCAGTGTCACGCCGATGCGAGACAGAATGGCGGCATCCAGGTTCGAATCCTAGATCCCCAGTTCAAGTCATTTCTCAAGGATGGCTTCTGGCAAAAATCTCGGCTGCTGGACCATCCTGAAAACCCTTCTCGTCTCCCGTCTCTGCTCAATCAAGAGTTCCATGCGCAACAGCGGGTGTTGCGGCATACATACGTCACCGCGGAGATCCGCGGTCTTGAGTTACGGAAGCCATGCCCGAACCTGGGCAAGACAGGAGATAGGTATGGTGTCCCCGGAACTCCCTAACTCCCTAGTTATGGTGTCCCCGGAACTCCGGGCCGCCTCGACCGCCAGCCGGAGGACAGGGGACGGGTCCGATCCCGCCAGGTCCTCGACCAGGGTCCGGCAACGGACCTTCAAACCCTCGAGACAAACGACGTCATCGGCCGTCTTCTCGACGAACAGCTCGCGGGCCATTTCCGCCAGGTCGCCGCCGGTTCCGCGACGAACTCCCGGGGATAACGCTCCGCGAGGGTTTCAAAGTCCCGCATGAGGTAAAGCCGGGTGAACTCCGATCCAGGCGCGAACCGAATGACTCCGCCAAGATCAGCGACCCGGGTTTTCGGCTCGAGGTTGAGAGGGGATGTCATGGTCAACCGGCCTCCACGATGGGGCGTGAGTGGCACCGGACCAGAAAACTGGAATAAGACCGGTATACGACGAGTTTTTTCGGGGCTATCGGGCCGGACTCGTCGCGTTTTACGCTGAGTTCCCGATGAACTGGACGTATAAGCTGGCTTATACTCGAGGTCCGTTCAAAAGCGCAGCTTCGACGCGAATCTTCAGATCAACACAAACAAGGGGTCGCTCCTGCGAGGGAAATGCACCGATGCTGACCGAGTTTCTAGAGAAGGCGATTGGACTGAACGCCGACAGATTGGAGATTGAATACAAGGACCGTAAAGAATGGGTTACTGCGTTTCGCGGTAGCCTGGGCTTTGGGATTGGGTCCATTGATTCGACGCAGAGCGACAAGCTCTTCGCAGACTTTGAGCGATTAAGGAAATCCAAGCGGGCAACACTGTTGGGGAATGTGTACCGCATGTCATTCTCCGAATCCGAGAGTTTTGGGGAGACGGTTTATGAAATACGCTGGAAACGAGAAAATCGACCCCACGGCTCAACCTGATTGCCTCGCGCCTCACCCGTCGCAACCTCAATGAGATGGATGGTCCGGTGACCTGGCAGTCCTCATCCCGGTTTCCGGTTCCATTGCTGCTCACGGGGCATGATTTCAACATCGCCGCGGGTAGCCATTGCCCGGAACCGCGGGGTGATCAAGGGCCGAATCTTCTCCGTCAGAAACGATCGGCATGTTGTCACCGGAAGACTCCGAAAGCCCCATCGAGTCCTGGAGACCGACAACGATGCCGGCAGGATTGCTCTGTATGGCGTGGCCCACCGCGGAAAAGGGGACCGGACTGACGGTTTGGAAATACGGTCAAAGGGCAATCTCGCGCTCGAACCGCTCCAGGGCCCTCGGATCGGCTGCATTGCCCGCCCGGATCAACTTGATGGCGCAGGGACGCTTCAGAAGCCGGTGTTCGGCCAGGTAAACCTCGCCCATACCGCCGCAGCCGATCTTGCGGCGGAGGTGATACTGGCCGAGTTGCCGGGCCTCGGCAACCTGCCGGCGCAGCATGAAGATGGTGCGGGCCCCGA
>Ga0074044_10001915_pt1 | contig 18386 bp, 19 predicted proteins | sample BogForMeECP23OM1_FD_94443 | JGI IMG/M metagenome (GOLD analysis project Ga0074044, IMG submission 94443) | Bog forest soil microbial communities from Calvert Island, British Columbia, Canada - Bog Forest MetaG ECP23OM1 | ecosystem: Environmental > Terrestrial > Soil > Wetlands ...
CGCGTTGATTTTTGTTGAGCTCGGTCTGAACCTGGGACTGAATCTTATGGCCGAGTTCGAGCATCTCGATCTCGCGGCCCAAAATCGCGATCAGCTTTTCCAGCCGCGCGCGAACGTCGAGCTTCGCCAGTAGATCCTGCCCCTCTTCGATCGGAATCTTCAGGTAAGAGGCGACCATGTCGGCCAGCCGGCTGGCCTCCTTCACCTGCATCGCCATCACCTGCAATTCGTCGGGCAGGTACGGCACCAGCGAGACGAACTTGGAAAACTGGCTCACCAGATGCGCCTGCAGCGCGTCGATTTCCTTGTCGGATGAAACCGGCTCATAGAGCCGCTTCACGTGCGCGAGGAAGTACGGCTCGCGCTGGGTGAACTGGCCGAGTTCGATTCGCGCCAATCCTTGCACCAGCACGCGCACGCTTTGATCCGGATAGCGCAGCATCTTGAGGATGCGCACCGCGGTGCCGAGCTTGAACAATCCCTCGGGCGCGGGCTGCTCGTCTTCCGGGTTTTTTTGCGCCGCGAGCGCGATAATCTTCGAGGTCTGGCCGCAGTCCTCGATCAACTTGAGCGACGACGGCCGCGAAACCAGGAACGGATGAATCTGACTGGGAAAAATCACGATGCCGCGCAACGGCAGCACCGGCAGGATCTCGGGAATCTCGGCCTTGCTCAGATCCTCTTCAATCTCGAAGCGTTTTTCCCCTTTGGGTTTATCTGCCATCGGTCAATCGAACCTCGCAGGGAGAAACCCCGCCACGCCTTCCACGCAACCCAAATTTCACCGTAATATACGCTGGTGGGGCGGGCAAGGTTACCTCTTGCATAATAAGTTAATCACGGTGACCGGCTCGCGCTACTGATGAGGAAACGTTGCCTAAGATCGGATTCGATAGGCTATTCAGCGAGGAAGAAACCAACGAGCTGATTCCGCGTCTGGAAATTCTGATGGGCCAACTGCAGATGCAGGCGACGTCGTTGCGCGCACGGATCGGCGAATTATCGGTTACCGATCCTTCGATTTTGCGTTGCGCGATGAGCGAAATCGTCGGGCGTTACCCCGAGCTGCGGTCGTTCGCGAGCAACATGGCCGACGCCGCCGCCCAAATCGAATCGTTCGGATGCATCCTCAAGGATATCGACCTTGGGCTGATCGATTTTCCCTGCGACGCAGGCGACGAAGTTGTTTTCCTGTGCTGGCAGTTCGGCGAGCCTCGCGTAGTCGCATGGCACAGCCTCAAGAGTGGATTTTCCGAGCGCCAGCCGCTGCCCGGCGCGCCCAACCGCTGGCTCAACTGACCAGCGAACAGCAGGAATTCTGACAGCCAGATGATTTTAGTCTTGTCGATTTACCTGGCCGCACTTGGATGCTGGCTCGGCGGAATTGTTTTCTTCTCGTTCTTCACCGCGCCGGCTGTTTTCACGCAGCTGCCGACAGCCGAGGCCGGCCGACTGATCAGCGCAATCTTCCCGCGCTACTACATGCTTGGCTACGTCGCGGGAACGGTGAGCCTCATCCTCGCGGTGTATTTTACCGCCGTGCGCGGACCGCGGATGTGGTGGGGCGCCACCACGGTCACGCTGGCAATCGCGCTCGGAATTACCTTTTATGCCGGCACGGTTATTCTGCCGCGCGCCGACGCCATCCGCACCGTCAACGAAGATCCGAATCCCGACGCTGCCCGCAAGGCGGAGTTCGACCAGTTGCACCGGATGTCGGTGATTCTCAATGGCACCGTGCTGCTGTTGAATCTCGCCGCAATCGTGGGCACTTCGGGAGCGTTGACCTCGCGTGGCTGAACATCGTTACAAGGCGGTCGTGATCGATTTGTTCGACACGCTGGTCACCTGGAATGCCGAAGCGCTGCCGCTCATGCAATGGCGCGGTCGCGAAATTCGAAGCACGACCCCCCTGCTCTTCCCCGCGCTGGAAACGGCGCTCGGCGAGCGCTTCGATCGCGACACCTTCGCGGAGGCGCACGCGTCGGTTTACAGCGAGATATTCGCCGCACGTGCGCGGCCCGACGCGATCGAGATCACCTGCCTCGAGCGCTTCTCGCGCACGCTCAAACTGCTGGGGGTTGACGAAGTCCTGGCGGCGCCGCTGGCCGAAAGTCTGCGCCGAATCCACATGGGACGGGTGCGCGAGGTCACCCGGGCGCCGGCGCCGCGAATCGACGCGATGAAAAGAATCGCCAGGCATCTGCGCGTCGGCTTGATCTCGAACTTCGACGATTCCGAGACCGGCCACCTCATCATGCACGACACCGGCATCCGCGAGCTCTTCGACGCCGTGATTATCTCGGCCGACACCGGCTACCGAAAACCCAACCCGCTGATCTTCAAAAGAATTCTCGACATGATGGGGCTGGAACCCGCAGATATCCTGTTCGTCGGCGATGCTCCTCTCGACGACGTGCTGGGCAGCAAAGGCGTTGGGATGCATTCGGCGTGGATTCGCACGCGCGATCGCGAGCTACCCGAGGGAATTCCTGCGCCGGACATCGTCATCTCGGACCTCGCGGAACTGCCCGACGCGCTCGGTTTGCAAAAATAGTTCAACCGGCGGCAGTTTCCATGAAGCGGCGGCAAGTTGTAGCGGTCATCGGCGCGGGTGACGCGCCGCGTCCCGTTTGCAAGCTCGCGTTCGCGCTTGGCCGCGAGATCGCCCGCCGCGGCGCCGTGCTGCTGAACGGCGGGCGCACGGGCGTGATGGAATCCGCGGCGGCAGGCGCGCGCAAGGAAGGTGGGCATACGATCGGAATCTTGCCGGGTTACGATAGCCGCGATGCAAATCGCCACATCGAATTCGCGATTGCCAGCGGCATCGGCGAGGCTCGCAACGCCGTCATTGTCGCGAGCGCCGACGCGGTAATCGCGCTGGCCGGCGAGGGCGGCACGCTCGCCGAGATTGGTTTCGCGAAAAAATTCGGCAGGCCGATCGTCGCGCTCGATTCGTGGCCCGAAATCGACGGACTGCGCCGCGCCGCCACTCCCGCCGGCGCGGTCGCGCTGGCGCTCAAGCTGGCCGCATCAAATTCGCGACGGAGAAACTGAATGGCCGATCAGGATCGAAGCCGCTTTGTCCGGGCGCTTGAAAGAGCACCGTTCGCCGCGATGCTGGGGCTGAAGATCGAATCCGCTGCCAACGGTGCATCGTTGGTGCGGATGCCATTCGACTTGCGGCTGCTCAACGAGGGTGGCCCGCGCGCTCCCGTTCACGGCGGCGCGATTGCCGCGCTCGCCGACGTCGCTGCATGCGCCGCGGTGTGGACTCTCGCCCAGACCGTGCGCACCGCGACCATCTCGATCACGGTGAACTACACGGGCTTCGCCGTGAATTCTGACCTGACCGCCCGCGCCCGAGTGAAGCGGATGGGCAAGCGCATCGCGAGCCTGAGCGTCGAAATCGCCGACGCCTCCGACGCCCTCATCGCCGACGCGCTCGTCACCTACAAGATCGCCTAGCACGATCGCTTAGCTCAATCCGCTCGCTTACACTGGAAGGCGACCGGTGTTCAAAAGAAAAGGCATCCCCAATATGTTTCTTCGCATTCGATTCGATCGCAGACGTATCTTCGCCGCCGTCGCGACGCTGACGGCTCTGCTATCGCTGATGTCCGCGACGGCGCGCGCCGCCGCGGCCACCGAGAGCGTGCTCTACTCCTTCGGCGTCGGCCCCACCGGCAGCACGTGCACGAAAGCCGACGATGGTGCCGACCCCAAAGGCTCGCTGACCTACGTCGCCGCCACCGGCCTGCTGTTCGGCCGCACTTCGACCACCACCTCGAAGGGCGACGGCACGATTTTCCAGATCATGCCCAACGGATCGGGCTACCAGGTTGATCAGTTCTTCGCCGGCGCCAAGACCGACGGCAACGATCCGCGCCACAACGCGATGACCCTCGTCGGCACGGTGTTGTACGGCACGACTCTCACCGGCGGCCAGCACGACAACGGCACAATCTTCTCCATCAACGACGACGGCAGCGGCTACTCCTCTCCGCCCCTGTTCGACTTTCCCAAGAGCGCCAAGAACAACGACGGCGACCAGCCGCACAGTTGCTTCGTCGCCGTTGGCAGCCTGCTTTACGCAATGACCTCGCAGGGCGGCAAGAACGGCGGCTCGACCGGCGACGGCACCATCTTCTCGTTCGATACGTCCGACGACACCTACACCCGCCTGTACTCCTTCGACGACAAGCACGGCGCCGATCCGCACGGCCAGCTCATTCTCGATCCCAACGGCACGACGTTTTACGGCATGACCCGCGCCGGCGGCAAGGATGACGTCGGCGTCGTCTTCTCTTTCGACACGAGCAGCGGGAAGTTCAAGACGTTGCACCAATTCAGCTGCCCGGGTAACAGCACGCCCAACTGCATCGACAACGGCGACGGCGCGACCTCCGATCACGGCACGCTCGTGCAATCCAACTCGACGCTGTTCGGCTTGACGACCTACGGCGGCAAATTCGGCGCGGGCGTGATTTTTTCGATCCACACCGACGGCAAGCACTTCAAAATCCTGCACAACTTCGGCCCACTCACAACCAACGACGGCCAGAATCCCTACGGCTCCCTCCTGCTGAACGGCACCACGCTCTACGGCACCACCCGCGCGGGCGGCAGCAAGGGCAACGGCACCGTCTTTCAGATTGACACGAGCGGCAACAACTACGCGCGAGTTTACGACTTCAAGAATCCGCCTGACGGCGCAAACCCCATCGACAACGTCATCCTGCTCGACAACACGCTCTACGGGATGACCGAGGCCGGCGGCTTATGCGGCGACGGCGCGATCTTCGCTATCCTGCTGCCGTAGGATTTTCTCCCGTGTCATCGACCCTAGATAACATCCGCCGTGCCTGCGCGCCGCATGGACTCAACCTGGTCGCGGCGACTCCGGTCGCGCGCTACGACAACCAAACCGCGGTCAAGGAGATTTCGCGCGCCGATGCGATCGATCCCCATGCACGCTCGATCGTGGTCATCGGCAACGGCGGCGGCGAGCTCTGGGACGCGCTCAAATCCCACGCGGCGCGCAATCCCCAATGGTGGCATCGCGCCAATCCGCTCGACGACTTCACTCGCGAAGTTGTCGAGCGCGAGGTGGCCGCCCCCATTCGCGCATCGGGCGCGCGATGCACCACCGTTTACCCGTTCATGAACAGCGGCCCAACGCTTAACTTTATCGAGCTCGGCAAGGTCGCGGGAATCGCCGGGCCGAGCATTCTCGGCGTCGCCGTGCATCCGACGTACGGACCGTGGATCGCATTTCGCGCCGCGCTCCTGCTCGACGAAGAGCTCGATTCGCCAGGCGACGCGCTCGGCTTCGACCCGTGTCCCCGATGCACCGCGCGCACTTGTATTCCGGCCTGCCCGGCGGGCGCGGTAAGCGCCGATGCGGGATGGGACATCCCCAAATGCGTGGCGCATCGCGTCGAAGTCGAGGCCGATTGCACGCCGCGATGCCACGCGCTTGCGGGATGCGTGCTCGGGCCCGAGCATCGCTACCCCGACGACGAGCTCGCCTATCATCAGATGCGCGCGCTGCGCTCGATGCGCCCGTACTACGACTCGCACCTCAAACCCAAAAGTTAATTTGCCGTATGCGGATAGCACGTTCCCTCGGGAGAGGCCGGCACGAGTCGTCGCGCGTCGGGTGAGGGCGCCCGCTCGACCACCACGTCTGCGATTGTTCTTCTGTTCTTCGGATTTACCTCGCACGCGCGCATCACTATATAATCCACACAGGGAAGAACTATGGCGTTTCCAATCAATCGGCCGCGGCGGCTGCGCCGCACTGAAACGATTCGAAGGATGGTCCGCGAGACGCGGTTGTCGCCCGACGACCTCATTGCGCCGATGTTCGTGTGCCCCGGACGCGGCGTGAAGAAGGCGGTCGAATCGATGCCGGGTGTGGCGCAAATGTCGGTGGACAACGTCGTCGCAGAGGCGCGCGAGACGTGGGCCGCCGGCGTCCCCGCGCTCATCCTGTTTGGCATTCCCGAACGCAAGGACCCGCAGGGCAGCGAGGCGTGGAACGACAACGGCGCAGTGCAGCGCGCGATACGCGAGATCAAAGAGCGCGTGCCCTCGATGGCGGTGATTACCGACGTGTGCATGTGCGAGTACACCGACCATGGGCATTGCGGCGCGATCGTGGGCACCGACGTCGATAACGACGCAACGCTGGAACTGCTGGTGCGCTCGGCGCTGTCGCACGCGCGCGCCGGCGCCGATATCGTCGCGCCGTCCGACATGATGGATGGGCGGGTGGGCGCGATTCGCCGCGCGCTCGACAGCAACGGATTCAGCCACGTCGCAATCATGGCTTACTCGGCCAAGTTCGCGTCCGCGTTCTACGGTCCGTTTCGCGAGGCGGCGGAGTCGGCGCCGCAATTCGGCGATCGGCGCTCGTACCAGATGGACCCGCCCAACGGCGACGAGGCGATGCGCGAAGTCGCGCTCGACCTGGAGGAGGGCGCGGATATCGTGATGATCAAGCCGGCGCTGCCGTATCTGGATCTTATCTGGCGCGTGAAACATGAGTTCAACGCTCCGCTGGCGGCGTACAACGTTTCGGGCGAGTACTCGATGATCCGCGCGGCGGGCATCAACGGATGGATCGACGAGCAGCGCGCCACGCTCGAAGTACTGACCGCGATCAAGCGGGCCGGCGCCGATTTGATCCTGACCTATTTCGCCAAAGACGTCGCCCGCAAACTGCGCGGCTGAAGGCAGGGGCCAGCCCCTGCGCCTGAGTAAGGAAAAGGACCGGACAATCCTCGAAGCGCCCCCTAATCCGTTCTAACAGGGCGAAGCCCGCATCCGGTTCACCGAGGAAGGGCGAAACCCACGGTGGGTTTCGCATTCTTAATCCTTCTTCCGCGCGTAATACTCGCGAATCGCCTCGGTCAAGGCCGCAATCGTGTACTTGCCGGGCCTGACGACCACCTCGAATCCGCGCTCGGTCGCGGTCGCCGCGGTTATCGGCCCGATCGCCGCGGCTTTGAGGCGGCTCGCCGGCGCGCCTATCAGGTCGCAGAAATTCGTCACCGTGCTCGAACTCGTGAAGGTCACGAGATCGATCGACCCCGACGCGATCAACTCGCGCATCCGCTCGATCTGCGCGCTTTTGGGCTTGACGGTTCGATAGGCGGGCGCGACTACGACTTCTTTGGCGCCCTTGTCGCGCAAAATTTCGGGCAACGCCTCGCGCGCAACTTCCGCCCGCGCAATCAGGAAGCGTTTGCCGCGAATCCGGTTGATTCCAATGGCGGGAATAATCTGCTCCGCGCGATACTCGCCGGGAACCGCCGCGGCGCGTAGCGCATAATCGGCAAGCCGCGCCGCGGTTGCCGGTCCGATCGCCGCAATCGACGCACGCCCGAGCTCGCGAATATCACGACCGCGCGACTTCAGCCGTTCGATAAAACTCTCGACTCCCGTCGCACTGGTGAAGATTATCCAGTCGAAGGAATCCCGCGCCGGTGGCGAGAGCCGCGCGATCGCCCGGTCCAGCGCCGCGTAGCTCCTGGGCGGCGCGGTTTCGATCGTCGGAAATTCCACCACCTCCGCCCCCAGCCGCCTGAGCTCCGCGGCGAACTCAGGCGCGGCCGCGCGCGATCGAGTTACCACCACGACGCGGCCGAACAGCGGCGTCCTCTCTACCCACTTGAGATGCTCGCGCAAACCAGCGCATTCTCCGACCACGATTACAGCCGGCGCGCCGATTCCGTCGCGCGCGCATGCGTCCGCGAGCGTGGCGAGCGTCGCGCTGACCGTCTTCTGCGCGGCGGTCGTCGCCCATTGGACGGCAGCCGCCGGAGTTCCTGCCGGAAGTCCGGCCTGTCGCAGACGGCCCAGCGTTGCGCGCATCCGCGCCGTCGCCATCAGGATTACGATCGTCCCGCGGCCACGAACGCGCCGGGGGCGACCGCGCCGGTCGCGAACCGCCGCGACCAGCTCGTCCCACGGAACCGTCGAGCGCGCGCCCTTGCTTTCATCCTCGTGGCCGGTAATGAAGGCGACGAACGAACCGTGCTCGCGATGCGTCAGCGGAATGCCGGCGAAGGCCGGCCCCGCAATCGCCGACGTGACCCCCGGGATCACCTCGAACCGCACATCCGCGCGCGCCAGCGCCTCGGCCTCCTCGCCGCCGCGTCCAAAGATAAATGGATCGCCGCCCTTGAGCCGGATTACGGCGCGCCCCATCCGCGCCTGCTCGATCAGCATCGCGTTCAATTCGGATTGCTCGATACTTTTTTCCGCGCCGCCCTTCTTGCCGGCGTAGATCAACCGCGCCTTCGGCGGCGCCAGCCGGATCAGTTCCGGACTGACCAGATAGTCGTAGATCACGACGTCGGCGCGGCTCAAAACGTCAGCGCCGCGAATCGTAATCAGATCGAAGGCGCCGGGACCCGCGCCAACCAGGAAGACTCGACCGCGCTTCTGATTCTTGGGACGTGGGCTCATTCAAGACCGAAGAATCGCGGCAGCGTCCCGCGCGAGCATTTTGTCCGCGAGTAGCTTGCCGGAATTTTCGGCGGCGGACGGCGCCAGGCCGGGCGCGATCGGCTGTTCTATCGACTCCGACAGCTCGCGCGCGCCGTCGGGACTGAACAGGATTGCCGCGAGCGCGAGCGTATCCCCCACGATGCTCGCTCTTACGCCGACCGGCGTCGTGCATGACGCATCGATCGCGGCGAGGAACGATCGTTCCGCCGCAGTTTCGTAGAATGCGCGCGCGTCGTTGATCGCGCAAAGCGCGCGATCGAGTTCAGTTGAAGCCGGGTCGTCGCCGCCGGCAAGCGTTTCGATGGCCAGCGCGCCCTGCCCTCCGGCCGGAATGAAATCGCGGCCATCGAGCTCGACGAACTTCACCTCGCGCACCCGCCCCAGCCGCTTCAACCCCGCCAGCGCGATTATGATGGCGTCCAGGCTGCCGTCAGCCACGCGTCGCAAACGCGTATCGACGTTGCCGCGCAGCGCCAGCACGGCAAGTCCCCGATTCATCCGCAGCGCCTGGAAACGGCGGCGCGGCGAGGAGGTGCCGAGCCGCGCGCCTGCGGGCAGCGCCGACAGCGCCGAGCCGTCGCGCGTCACCAGGATATCCGAAGTCACCTCGCGCCCGGGCACCGCCGCCACGCGAAACTGCGGCGGCAGCAGCGCGGGAAGATCTTTCATCGAATGCACGGCGGCGTCGATCGTGCGATCGGCGAGCGCCTGCTCGAGTTCCTTGATAAAGAGTCCCTTGCCGCCGGCTTGCGCGAGCGACGCCGACGTCATCTTGTCGCCGCTGGTGCGTATCTCGACGATTTCAATTTCGGCATCGACAGCGGAAATTTGCGCGGCGAGCCGCTCGCGCATCATCGACGCCTGGATCAGCGCCAGCTTGCTTGGCCGCGAACCGATCCTGATCTTGAGCTTTGGCTTGAGCGCCATCGGGGATCAGCGCGCCGCGCCGTCACTCGATATCCACGTCGTCGTCATCGCCATCGTCGGCGCCGTGGAGATCGTGGACTTGGGCGTCGAATTCAGCACCCAGCAGACGGCGCGCGACCTCGGCGGCAAAGGCGGCATCGAGCGCTTTGTCGTCGCGCTGTTTGAGGCCGGACAGAATGCGATGAAGCAGTTTGTTGGTCAGTCCGCGAGTGAGCAATTCGACCCGGTCGCGCACCGCCGGTTCGAGTTGCGCCAGCCATCCGCGATGCCGTCCCAGCTCGACGTCGCGCAGCCGTTCGACACTGTAGCGGATGTCCTTGATGGTGGGGGTCAGGTCGAGACCCCTGAGCCATTTGAGGAACGACTCGAGTTCGAGCTCGACGATCTGTTCGGCCTTTTCGGCTTCGCGCTCGCGATCGCCGAGCGACCGTTGAACGAGCGCGCCGAGATCGTCGATGTCGTACAAATAGACGTTTTGCAGAGCGTTCAGCCGCTCGTCGAAATTGCGCGGCACGCCCATGTCGATCAGAAACATCGGCCGGTAGCGGCGCTCGCGAACCACGGACTCGAATTCGTCGGGATCCAGCACCGGCTTGGTGGATGCGACCGAACCTATCAGCACGTCCACCATCTTGAGGTACGGCTTGTAGTTGTCGTACGGCACCGCGGTGCCGCCAAGTTCGCGCGCGAGCGCGACTGCGTGATCGAAAGTGCGCGACGTGATCAGGAGCGACTCGATTCCGAGCGCGTTCAGCTGGCGGGCGGTCAACTCCGCCATCTTGCCCGCGCCCATCAGCATCACGGTCTTGTCTTTAAGCGTGTCGAAAATCTGACCCGCAAGCGCGACCGCCGCGGAACTGACGGAGACCGCGCCATGACCGATAAGCGTGCCCTTGCGCACGTGTTTGGCGACCGTGAACGCCTTGTGGAACGCGCGATGCAGAATCAGGCCGGCGCTGCTCGCCTCGGACGCCTGCGCGTAAGCAAGCTTGAGCTGGCCCAATATCTGTGGCTCGCCAACGACCATCGAATCGAGACTCGCACCCACGCGGAACAGATGACGCGCGGCGTCGCGCCCGGCGAAACTATAAATCGCGTCGGCGAACGCGGCCTGCTCGACACTTCGATCCGCGGCCAGAAACTTCAGCGTCTCATCGGCCGCGCCCGCCGGGTCGGAGGTGACGCCCACCACCTCGACGCGATTGCAGGTCGAAATCAGCGCCGCCTCGGCGACCGCGGGCGACGAATCCCGCAGTCTGCCCAGCGCAGCAACGATCTCGTCGTCGGCAAACGCCAGGCGTTCACGCAACGCGACGGCAGCGCTGCGATGGTTTATACCGACGATGAATAAAGTCTGATCCATTTTCAGCCGAAACTGCCGCCGTGCTTGCCCGGGAAAATCAGGTTAACGCCCACGAACGAAACAACCAGCACGCTGAACAGCACTAAAGTGAGCGCCGCCGTGCGCCGCCCGCGCCATCCTATCGTAAGGCGGGACTCGAGCAGACCCGCGTAGAGTACCCAAATCACCAGCGACCAGGATTCCTTGGGCTCCCACGACCAGAAGTGACCCCACGTCGCGTCGGCCCAAATCGCGCCGCTCACGATCGCCAGGCTGAGCATCATGAAGCCCCATCCCAGCAGGTGATAGTTGATTCGGTCGAGCTTCTCGAGACTCGGCGCGCCTTCGTTGGCCGGACCGAGCGCGCGCTTGGACTTGAGCCGCGACTCGTAGGCCAGGTAGACGATACTGACGCTCGCAGCCAGCACGAACATCGTGTAGCCCAGGATGGCGAGCGTGACGTGAATCGGCAGCCATACACTGCGCAGGGGAGCCGGCAAAACCACGTGCCCGCTGCTCATAGCGAGTGAAGCGGCTCCCAGAGCCAGAATCACCGCTGGTGCCACGAATGCGCCGATCACCGCCAGCCGAAGGCGCACGATCATCGCCAGCCCCGCCAGCGCGGTAAGCCACGCCAGAAACGACAACGCCTGCGCAAAATTGGCGACCGGGATATTGCCGGCCTGCAGACCCCGCGCCGTCAAATCAAAAGCATGAAAGACCACGCCCGCGCCGAGTATCGCAACTGCGTAGCCGGTCGCTTGCGTGCGCCCCGACAAGCGATCGAACACAAACAACCCGGCAGAGAGCGCGTAACACGCAAGCGCGGGTAGTAGCCATAGCGTATCCATCGGCATGCGGTTCAGTCCCCAACTCCCGTTGCGCGTGTGAGGCCGAGCGCGGCCGTGTCGATTCCGAGCCGGGCCAGACCAACACCGTCACCCAGATGAGCGGCGAGTATCCGCTCGATCGCGGCCAGGTCGCCGACGGCAATCGCCTCGGGCAGCGCCGAGTTGGCGAGGTCCTTCAACCGGCGCATGCGGTCGGCGGGATCGATTTCATCGGCGTGCAACCGCCGGCGAGCCGCACGCAGCACATCGAGCGTGACCGCGTATTCGGTCCCGAACTGTTGCTCCAGTGCGCTTCTCAGCCGGGCCGCGAAGGCGGGCGACGCACCCGCGGTCGAGATTGCGATTTGGAGCGCGCCGCGCTTGACAACCGCGGGCGCGATGAACGTGCACAACTCGGGGACGTCGACGACGTTTATCGGGATTCCGAGCACGCGCGCCTCGGCAGCAAGCTCGCGATGGAGTTTTGGATCGTCGGTCGCGGCATGGACCAGCACGCATCCGCGGATATCGCCACGCGCATAATCACGGGCGATGTGAGTCACGAGCCCGCGGGCCACGATTGCCTCCAATGACGGCGACAGGCGCGGACTCATGACAGTCACGTGAGCGCCAGCCTCCAACAGCGACTCGACTTTGCCAGCGGCGACCTCGCCGCCACCGACTACGACACATTCGCGGCCGGTCACGTCGAGAAATATCGGTATGTATCCCATGAAACTTACGCGATTTTATTACATGATGACGTAATGCGACAGCCCCAACCGCCCGACTCATCGCCGACATCGACGCGGCAATCTCCGCTGCGAGCAGTCAATCAATCCCGCGGGACCGTGCTCTGCGCGCGGCTCGAGGACGCCGGCGGTCTCGGCGGTCAGAGCCGAGGTCTGCTGGGTCGCGACGGCCTCGAGCCCGGAACGGGGATGCTGTTCGAGAACGGGCGATTCACGCCGTTCATGTGGATGCACATGTTCTTCATGCGCTTCGCGATCGATATCGTTTTCCTGGGGCGCGGCAACACCGTCATCAGGATCAATCGGCGCCTGAGGCCGTGGCACGTCTCCTCGATCGTATTTGGAGCACGAAAGGCACTCGAACTTCCGGCTGGCGCGGCGGATGAGAGCTCGACGCAAGTGGGCGATCGGATTACCTTCGAACCTGCCAACTGAAGCCGCAAGTCTATCTCGTAAAGCCGACAAGCTATCTCGATTCGGAATGTCACGCACACTATCTGGTGGTTGGATTCGAGCCGACCACCATCCGTTGATCCTCATCGCTTAGCTAATCCATGTTTAGCTAAAACGCCTTCGACATTCTTAAATTTCCAGTTACACGCCATTTAGGGCTTAGTCTGTTGCTGCTTCGCAACCGACAGTTGCATCACTGCGCCTATCGTAATCTTCCATAATACAAAAAAGTCGAAGAAATTGCTGAATAGATCAAGATGGCACGAGAGATGCTCCAGCTAAGTCTCGCTCTGGCACCAGCATGAAGTTGCCGCAAGAGAAGACTGCGGCGCGAGGTTGAACGGAGCCAGATTAACTAATGGGGATAACGGCCAATTTCGGCCAAAAAAAGGACAGAAGGAGGACACGGGAAAATGGACAAGATCACGAGGCTGTTTGTGAAGGTGCGCGAGTATCGGCGCGGTCAGACGATGACGGAATATGCGCTGATCCTCTCCGCAGTCGCGGTTGTAGTGTTCGTCGGCTACCAGACCATGGGTACGGACATCAAGAGCTTGCTGAGCGCCGTGGACGGCCAACTCTAGTCGAGAAGGGTGAAATCCCAAGGGTGGCGGACTAACCCATCCGCCACCCTACATAAAGAATATCGAGGAGGTGACGAACGCATGGGTGCAGTCAGCAACTTCATCGTTCGGATCCGCGAGTATCACCGCGGCCAAACCATGACCGAGTACGCGCTGATACTTGCAGCGGTGGCGGTGGTGGTCTTCGTGGGCTACCAGACGATGGGAACGGACATCTTGTCCCTGGCCTCGTCGGTTAACGGATACCTGTAGCTGTCGATGGCCTGACGGTCGTCAGGAGCCGGAGTCTCTTGGCGGGGGCTGCAACGCAGCCCCCGCCAAGAGAAATCTACTCCACAAAAGACGACACCCTGGGAGGGGAAGTCAATGAGCCAGCAGAAGAAAGTCTACCGGACCGTAGTAAGTTCGCGTGGTCAGACTATGACCGAGTACGCACTGATACTCGCAACGATCGCCGCGGTATGTGTTGCTCTAATTCAGAATGCGGGTACTATCGTCTCAGCATTAGTCGGCCACGTGGGTCCTCTCCTGTAGTCAGCGACCCGCGGCTATTTTGGGGGTGCCTGACATGGCGGTAGATTCAATTACACGCCGTAAGAGCATTTTTCTGACTTTCTGCATCAAACCTGCGACTATTCCCCGCTCGCATTTACTAGTTAGTTTCCGTACCATCCTGAGCAGTGCTCAACTAATGACGGAATAACAAAATGATTGGTATGTTTAACTATTTGAAGATAGCCGGTCAGCCACGAAGCGGCCGGAGGGGAGGGGCGATATGAGACGACCGATGGTATTCGTCTTACTAGCGGGGTTGGCGGCGATGCTGGCTTCGGTAATGGTGTATTCCGCCTTGAAGCGGAGAGAAGCCGAAGTACAGCAGGCGATGGCGCATAACGTAGAGGTGGTGGTCGCAGCGTACGATCTTCCGCTCGGCACCAAAATCGAGCTGGGCGAAGTAAAGATGGCGCGCTGGTCGGCTGACAGTATGCCGGAGGGCGCGTACACCGATCCCAAACAGGTTATCGGCAGCTACGTGAAGAACTCGTTGGTATCCAACGAGCCGGTGGTGCAGTCCAAGCTGTTCACCGGGGACAAGACCGCGGGTGTGATGCCGCTGCTGATTCCGTTCGGGATGCGGGCCGTGTCGGTTCCGGTGGATGAAGTCAGCGATGTCGCGGGCTTCGTGCTGCCGCATACCCGGGTGGATGTGCTGGTCGCGACCCAGAGCGGCGAAGGCTCTGAAAAGGCGTTCTCGAAAGTAGTTCTGCAGAACGTCGAAGTGCTCGCCGTAGCGCAGGAAGTCGAGCAAAAGAAGGACGAGCCGACGGTGGTGAAAGTCGTCACGCTGCTTGTCACGCCGCAGGAGGCCGAGCGCTTGGCGCTGGCGAGTCACTCAGGATCGCTGCGTCTGGCGATGCGCAATTACAATGATAACAAAATCGTTCTGACCAGCGGCACCGACGTTGCTCAGATGCTGCGCGCCTACAGCCTGGCGCCCGATGTCCCGGTGATGGCGGTGCAGCCTGAGGCTCATCATGTGGCCGCAGCACCGCGCCGCAAGCCGGTCGAGATCGAGATTCTTCGCAACGGCAAGTCGTCCGAGTCAGTCTCGTTTGTGAATGAAGCGGCGGCGGACAGCGAGGGTGCAAAGAAGTCGGCGGGTCATGCCAAGGAGGCGGCGCAATTTGATGACGACAACGCCGACGCGGGCACCGCTGCGGCATCCTCAACGACGGTGGCGAGCGCTCCTGAATCCGATCATCACGACCTCTTGGCGGCGCCCGTGAACAGCGACATTGCGCCGGCCAGGGTGCCCATCAACGCGACGGCCGATCACGTGCCGACGCCCAAAACAATCGACATACCATAAACAAGCCGCGAAGAAGGCAAGGTGAAGAAGATGAAAGCTAGACAAGGATGTGGACTGCTTCCGTGGCTAGTTGCAGCTATCAGCATGCTCATGCTTCGGCCCAGCCTGCTGCTTGCCGCCGATAGCGCCGGCACGGAAATGTCTCTCGCCCTGAATGCGGGTGAGAGCTACGTAATCAACAACGTCAGCCCCGGCGATGCTCCGGCCGTGAAGGTGATCACGAATCCACACGCGCTGGTCGTGCATAACGAGGAGCCGGGCAAGGTCGTCCTGCTGGGTGCGGAATCAGGCGAATGGACCGTTTCGGTCAAAATGGCGGATGGCGGCCAGGTCAACTACGACGTGACGGTCAAGTCAGTCTCCAACCCCTATGACATCAATCATCCGGGTACCAGTCCGGCGCCAATCGTGGGCACCGGCAGGTCCTCGGGCACTGCGGCGCCGGTGGTCGCGAAGCTTGATGCAGGCGCAGGCCCGGTGAATCCGTCGTCGTCATCTTCCTCGTCTTCATCCTCATCTGCTGGAACCGCCACGACGACCGTGGTCAGCCCGGAAACAGTTGCGGCAACCGCGCCGGCTGCTGTTAATCCGTCGACCTTCGATTTCGCTCCGTCGTCTCCGGCGGCTTCATACGCTCCGCCACCTCCGGAGGCCTCCAGTCAGACGGCTTCGGCGGCACTGTCGAACGAGCGGTATCGGAACGACCCGTCGATCAGTCTAAGTGGCGGCGAATTGCACTCAGGTGCAATTTCAGGCGGACGCCATTATCTGCCCGACGATGCAGTGCAGCTGCAGACGGGGTCGTCGAGAATTATCGACTTTGCGACCCGGCTGCGCCGCGTGTCGATCGCCGACACTACCGTCGCCGACATCCAGGTGATCAATCCATTCCAGGTCAACCTGATAGGCCATAAGCCGGGCTTCACGACTCTGGCGGTCTGGGACCAACAAGGCCAGTACGACGAACGCCCGGTGCGAATCGATCCCAACGGCAAGCAGCAGGTGTTGCTCGACACGATGGTGGCGGAACTGGACCGCTCCGCCATCGAGAACCAGGGCACCAACCTGGCGGCCGCATTCCCGCGTTTGGGAGCATCGCTGGTCGGATTGCCGGGCTCGGTAGCGACGCCGTTTTCCCCGCAAACGAGCATCACGGCCGCCAACGGAGCGACTATTTCATCGCCTAACACTCTGGCGCCGGGTGGATCGATTACCGGGCTGCTGCTGTCCCAGGCGCTGACTTATGGCTTGGCGTTGGGGAACAATAACTACCAGTTTCAGGGATTCTTCCAGTACCTCGAGAACCACCAGCTCGCGAAGATTCTCGCGCAGCCGCATCTGCTGGCTAATTCCGGTGAAGAGGCAAAGTTCCTGTCGGGTGGCGAAATTCCAATCGTCATCGCCCAGGCACTGAATACCTCGATCGTCTTCAAGCAGTTTGGTACCTCGGTTGAATTCGTTCCGACCGTAGTCGGCCGCAATGATATCCAGCTGCTGGTGAAGCCTGAAGTATCGGAGCCCGATTACGCCGAAGGCGTGCAGATGTTCGGCTTCACCATACCGGCATTCGTGACTCGGCGCGCGGAAACAATGGTACAGCTCAAGGACAATCAGACGCTGATCATCGCGGGCCTCATCCTGCACGAAAAGAAGACCCAGGTTCAAAAAGTCCCGTACATCGGTGACATCCCTTATGTCGGCGGACTGTTCCGCAACACCAGCTATACGAACACCGAAACGGACCTGGTCATGAGTGTAACGCCGCAAATCGTGCGTCCGCTGCCCGATGGTGCCTCGGTTTACAACCCGACCACGGTGCCAGAGATGACGCGTGACCAGATCGAGACCCGTCGTCTGGCGCAGCCTGACTCGTCACGCCCGAGATTTTAGTTGGAGGCAGGACAAGACATAGCCGAATATTTAGTGCATGATATGACACGGCATAGCTGAAGCAGGGAGAGTGTGTAGTGTCATCGCTCGGTAAAAAAAGTGACGGACGGCATAGCGGGCTGAAAGTCCAATTAGTTGGCGAAGGCCAGGAGCATCGCGCCGAAGTCAGGGATGCCCTCGCCACCTTGGGCGACCCGGTGCTGAACATCCTGGAACTCGAACCGGATCCGGACGCCACTCCCGACGCCTCGGTCGACGTCACGATGGTGGTGTTCAACGGCAACGATGAACTCTCTCTGAGTTATCTGAACGCGCAGGCGGGGCAGGAGCCCCGCCCGGCTCTTTTTGCGCTGCTGCATGATCGTTCCCCGGACCTGATGAGGCGGGTGCTGAGGGCCGGGGCGGATGAGCTTCTGTTCTTGCCACTGGATCTCGGAGACGCGACCCGCGCACTGCTCAAGATAAGCGAGACCCGCCGGCGCGAAGAAGAAGTTCACAGCAGCGGCGGCGGCACGATCGTTTCGCTGGTGAGCCTGATAGGCGGCACCGGAGTGACGAGCCTGGCGGCGAACCTCGCCCTCGCACTGCGCTACGCGTTCGACAAGCGGGTTGCGGTGATAGATCTCGACCTGCAGACCGGTGGGTTGGCGGTGTTCCTGAATCTCGAACCCGAGCGCACGATCATGGCGCTCGCCGAGGGGACGCGAAAGCTCGATTCGATTCAACTCGAATCAGCGCTCAGCAAGCATGCGTCGGGAATCTACCTGCTCGCGGCGCCCAAGCGGATCGAGGACAGCGAGTTGGTCAGCGACACGACGGTCGGTGCGATCCTCGACCTGATGCGCCAGCTGTTCGACTTCGTGATCGTGGATTGCGGCACGCATATCGACGCCAACACGGTCGCGGCCTGGGAGCGCTCGAGTCATCTGTTCTACGTACTCGACCAGTCGATCGGCGCGGCACGATGCGCGTGGCGATTCGTCGATCTGTTGGGGCGGCTGGGGCTGCCGAGGGTCGAACCCAACTTCATTCTGAGCCGTTTCGTGTCGGGTCATCCGATAAGCGAGGAGCAGCTGAGCCATACGCTGGCGCAGTCGATTCACACGCGGATTCCGCGCGATGAAAAAGTTCTCGAGCGCGTGCAGTTGAGCGCACAGGATTTGTGGCAGGTGGCGCCGAACTCGCCGCTGGCCAAGAGCATCGAGGACCTGGCGCGGC
>Ga0074044_10001916_pt1 | contig 18386 bp, 9 predicted proteins | sample BogForMeECP23OM1_FD_94443 | JGI IMG/M metagenome (GOLD analysis project Ga0074044, IMG submission 94443) | Bog forest soil microbial communities from Calvert Island, British Columbia, Canada - Bog Forest MetaG ECP23OM1 | ecosystem: Environmental > Terrestrial > Soil > Wetlands ...
CGTCGGAATGTCGAGGTCGTTGGTGGGCTCGTCGAGCAGGAGAATGTCGGCGGGTTGGAGCATTAGCTGCGCGATCAGAACGCGGGCGCGTTCGCCTCCGGAAAGGCGTCCTACGGGCTGGCTGAGTTGCTCGCCGGTAAAGAGGAATCTTGCCGCCCATCCGGCCACGTGAATTACGCGATCACGATACACGACCGAATCCCCGTCCGGGGCTAGTGCGCGGCGCAGAGTTACGTCGGGATCCAGGGTGCGGGTCTGGTCGAAGTAGACGATACGCAGCCAATCGGCGCGTCGGATCTCACCTCCGGTCGGAGCCATGTCCCCCTGCAACAACCGGAGCAGGGTCGTCTTGCCGCTGCCATTCGGGCCCACCAGGCCTACGCGCATTCCCGCCGTTAAGATGAAGTTCAGCCCGTCGAAGAGCTCGCGGCCTCCCATGGTGCAGGTGACGTCCTGCAGTTCAATCAGTCGCTTAGTCTTGCGGTCAGTGGCCGAAAAATCGATCTGTGCTGTGGCGCTGCGAGTTCTCTGATTCAGGTCGGCTAGCTCTCCGATCAGTTCGCCGGCTTTACTGATGCGGGCTTTCGACTTGCGGGTACGGGCTTTCGCTCCGCGGCGGAGCCACTCGATTTCTCCGTGAACCAGATTCTCCAGCGCTTCCTGACGCTTGGACTGGGCGTGCAGGAATTCTTCTTTCTTCTCCAGAAATTCGCTGTAATTGCCGTGAACGCGGAGCGAGCCATCGGGATAAATGCGACTCAGTTCGACCATGTCGGTGGTGACGTTCTCCAGAAAGTAGCGGTCGTGGCTTACGATTACGCTGGCGAAGGCCGCTCCCTCCAGCAGATCTTCGAGCCACGTGATTCCTGGAAGATCGAGATGGTTGGTGGGTTCGTCGAGCAGCAGGATGTCGGGATGTTGCACCAGGGCCTCGACAATCGCCAGGCGCTTCTGCCACCCGCCGGATAGTTCGGTGGCATGCGCTTCTAAATCTTCAAAGCCGGCACGGCCCAGAGTCTCGGCAAAGCGGGCGCCGCGCTCGGTTCCAGAGACGCCGCACAAATCGAGCGCACTTTCGATCACGGAGCGCACGGTGGTTCCGGGCTTGAATCGCGAGTCTTGCTCGACACAGGCTAGACGGGTTCGTTTGCGGAATGACACTTCGCCGCTGTCCGGGGCAACCTCGCCAGCGAGAATTCTTAGAAGGGTGGATTTGCCCGATCCATTGGGGCCGATCAGGCCAATGCGGTCTCCATCAGAAATGGTGAAAGAGACGTTCTGGAAGAGCGGGTTCGCTCCGAAGGCTTTCGTAATTTCCTGCGCGTTGACGATGGGCGGCAATGATTGCGGTCTCCTGAGAGTGCTGTCTAGGAAAGAATAATTCACCACCGCGACACAGAGTCACCGAGAAAACCTAAACTGGGAAAAGCCAAATCTCTTCTCTGTGACTCTGTGGTGAGAACTGTATTTTCCGCCTTTGCCCGGCGGCGCTGAGCCTACTGCGGTATGACTTTCTTCTTCAAATCCTTGGCGGCTTGCGCCATATTCTCCGGCTTGCCTAGATCGCGCCAATAATATTCATCGGCGCGGAAGGCAAAAATCTTTTCTCCCTGGCCAGCGAGTCGCAAATACGTGGTGACGATGGAGAACGCGCCTTCTTCGCTCATCATCCGCAGCAGACGCGGAGAAATAACGTGGATGCCGGAAAATGCCAGCGCCTGCGATCGCTCACAGGCTCGGACGAGTTGAGATTCCCGATCACTCCCGGATCGCCGGCCGCAGAGTTGGAGCTGGTCGTCGAACAGCAGGTAGCGAGAGGTCTTGCGTTCTTGCACCGCCAGGGTCGCGAGGGCCCGATGGTCACTATGAAATTGCACCATACGCCCAAGATCAATCGCGCTGAGGACATCGACATTGTGCACAATGAAGGGCTCTTCAGAGCTGGTGGAATCTCCGACGAAGAAGTACGCCGCCTTTCTCAGGCCGCCGCCGGTGTCGAGCAACATATCCTCGCGCGAGACTTCAATGCGCATGCCGAAGTTGCCGTTCGTTTTCAAGTACTCCAGAATCATGTCGGCGAAGTGATGCACGTTGATGATCACGTCGCTGACTCCGGAGTTGCGCAAGCGGTCGAGGGTGATCTCCAGCAGGGTGCGGCCGTTGATTTCTACCAGCGCTTTGGGACGATGGTCGGTGAGCGGACGCAAGCGCGTGCCGAGGCCAGCGGCGAGAATCATCGCTTTCATGGGTCGTTCACCTGCGCCTGCACCTGATTCAGTTGCTCCTGCTCGCGATGACGCACTAACACTTGCACGCCGTCGCGGTCACGCAAATGTTTCGCCAATTGCTCCGCCAGATAGACCGAGCGATGCTGGCCGCCGGTGCAGCCGAACGACACCATCAAATTCTTGAAGCCGCGACGCTGATAGTTGCTGATGCTGGCGTCCACCAGCGACATTGCGCTGGCGAGAAACTGGTGCACGCTCTCCTGCTGATTGAGGTAGTCAATTACCGGCGCGTCGTTGCCGGTGAGGGTTTTGAAGCGCTCTTCGCGGCCGGGATTCGGCAAGCTGCGGCCGTCAAAAACGAAGCCGCCGCCATTTCCGGTGTCGTCTTGCGGAAGGCCGCGATGAAACGAAAAGCTGATAACCCGCACGGTCAATTTTTCCGATGCAGAAGCCAAAGCTTGCAACTTCTCCGACGCCACCATGCTCGTAAAAGCTTCGATCAGCGTGGGCAAGGCGATGGGCAACACGGCGTTGTGCAGCAGCCAGCGCAGGTTCCTCAGCGCATACGGCACGCTTTGCAGGAAATGCACTTTGCGCTCGTAGAAGCCCCGAAATCCATAGGCTCCCAATGCCTGCATGATGCGAACGTACACGTAGGCGTAGTAATACTGCGTGAACTCGGAGCGATCGAGGGCCAGAAAACCGGCGAGGCTGTCGAGATAATGATCGAGCAATTGCTGGCGCAGATCCGGCGGCAGGTCGGCCTTGGCGTCGTACAGAAGAGAAGCAATATCGTATTGCAGCGCGCCTTTGCGTCCGCCTTGATAGTCCAGGAAAAATGGCTCACCGTCACGCAACATGACGTTGCGGGACTGGAAATCGCGATAGAGAAAATAATCGCGGCTGGCGCTCAGCAGGAATTTTGTCAAGCGGCTGAAGTCGTGCTCCAGCGCCTGTTCGCTGAAGGGAATGCCGGCGAGCCGTAGAAAGTAGTACTTGAAATAGTTCAAATCCCAAGCGATGGACTGGCGATCGAAGCTGGCGCGCGGATAGCACACTTTATAGTTCAAATCCCGGCCCGCTTCGACCTGAAAGCGTGGCAGCACGGCAACGACCTTGCGATAGGCAGCGACGGCCTCGGGAGCGATCGCCGCGCCGTCGCGATGGTCCGAAAGGAACTCAAATAGCGTGGTGTTCCCGAGGTCTTCTTCCAAATAAGCGCCCTGGCTTAGATCTTCGGCGTATATTTCCGGGACCGGCAAACCGTGCCGGCGAAAATGCCTGGAGAATTCAAGAAAGGCTACATTCTCTTCGCGCACGTCATACAGAATGCCAATCGCGCTGAGTTTTTCAGTGGAGAGGCGGATGATCCTGCGGCCCGAACCTCCGAGTTGATCCTGCAGCGGTTGCACCCGCTCGACCGCTGTGTGGAAATGCCGCTCAAAAAGTTTTGGGAGAACTTCCATGAATTACGCCGCTGCCGTCCTAAAGATAACATTGGACACACATCGAGTGGAGTACGGGCGCGGGTACTCGACGCGCTGGGACTCGCGCTGTACGCCGGAAAAATTTGCGGCGCTACTGCACGGTCAAAGTCGTGGTACCGGAAACCTGGGTCAAGATGGAGTTCACGATGACGTTCATCGTCGCCTGAATAAGAGCGGAAGCTTGCCCCGTTCCGCCAGTCAAGGTGTAGGTTCCGTTCGCCGGCTGGAGCGATCCCGGAGCGAACCTGAGGTCGCAACTCTGTCCGGGTTTGCAGGGTTGAACATGCTGGCTGTCGGCGGGATCGCTTTCAGTAAGAATGGTAAAAGGGGTATCGTTCAGCAGCGAAACATCTCCTGAACTGACGGTAAGGCCGCTGAACTGGAAGACCGATCCAACCGGCCACGGGAACACATTGGTGGTCGAAGGATTCAGCATGGTAACCGCAACCAGTCCCGTGGTGACCACCAAGCCGGACGGATCTTGCGAGGGGTTTGCCAGCCCCTTCCCCGTCGTATAGGCGAGACCGCCGGGATACACGACAGCGATATCCGGATTCAGACTGCTCCACGCGACCGTCGAGGTGACATCCTGCTTGGAGCCATCGCTGAACGATGCCGTAACCTTGCACTGCTGCGGAATGCCGAGCGCGACAATGCCGTTCGCAGGCGTGATGGCCAACGACTGTGGCGTGGCAGCGGTGATCGAAACGGTCGCGCTTCCACTGATGCCGCCGGCCGTGGCCGTTATGACGGCTGTCCCTCCCTGGACGCCTCCGGTCATGACTCCAGGGCGGCCGACTCCAGTCGCGATCCCAGGAACGCCAGGATCGTTACTGACAGTCGCAGCGTCGGGACTGGCAGAACTCCAATGCGCTGCATCGGTCAAGTCCTGCCGGCTCCCATCGGTGAAGGTACCGATCGCCACCAGGCCGAATTGAGTCTGGTCCGCAAAGCTGATCGCCGGCGGAGGAGGCGAAGGGTCGAGGGGCGGACAGTTCGCAATCGGGTTGGCCACGGTGGCCGCGCAGATGTCGATTCTGACGAGGGCTGTAGGGTTGACCACGACCGAACCCGAACCGGCTACAGGGTTCCCGGTCACGGGATTCAGGAAGCTGGCGCTGATGCTGGTTTGGCCGGGGCCGCTGGCGCTGGTGAACCCGAACGGGCTCACTGTCGTGATTGCTTCATTCGACGAACCCCAGGTCGCGAGCAGACTTAAGTCTTGCTGTGAGCCATCGGTAAAATTGCCGGTCGCCAGGAACTGTTGGCCTCCATTCAGGGGAACAGCCGCGCTGCCCGGTACCAGGCTGATGATGTCCAACTGTGCGCTGCTGACATTCAATGCGGCGACACCTCCCACCACGTTCCCGCCGGGAACCGTGAGGTTGGCCGAGAGATTCGCCGTGCCGGTTGCGATTCCGGTAGCTAATTCTTGCAGTCCATTCGCGTAGTTCACGGTCGCATTGGCGTCGACACTCCAAGTGGCCGCATTGCTGACGTCCTGCTGGAACAATGTGATGTTGTCCGGCGCCAGGAAAGTAGCCAACGCGACAACATTCTGAAACCCGCCGAGAGCGACCTGGGTGTTGTTCGGCGCGACTTCGAGCGATTGGAGCGTCGCGTTCAAAACACTCAGGGAGGCGCTGCCCTGCTGACTTCCCAAGGCTGCTGTGACGGTTGAGGATCCCGGGCCTGTCGTCGTCACCAAGCCGGTCTCCGGTACGATGGTTGTCACTGCCGTGTCCGTGGAACTCCAGTCGATTCCCTGGATGCCAGTAACGTCAAGGGTGCTGCCATCCTTGAACGTAGCCACAGCACGCATCTGCTGCGCGGTCCCGTTCGCCATGACTGGCACCGGAGACGGTGTCTGGCGAAACAGCACCATTCCCACCGGAAGTACATTGATTGCCGCCACCGAGCTTTCATCGACGGTAACGCCGGTGCTCCCGTTGACTCCAGAAGAAGGATCGGTCGCAGTGATAGTCTCGCCTCCCAAGCCGAGACCCGTAACCATTCCCGTGGCGGACACTCTTGCGGCGCGCGAATGGGGATTCAAAGTTGTCCAAGCCACGCTGCGGCTGAGATCCTGATTGGTTCCATCATCCAAGGTACCGGTCGCGGCCAGTTGCTGCGAAGTTGCCAGAGGAACGGTTGAGCCCGCAGGCGTCACCGAAATCGAGAGCAGATTCGCGCTCGAGACCGCCAGAGCAGATGGCAAACTGCTGACCGATCCGAGAAACGCCGAGATGCTGGTCGAGCCTGGACCAGCAGCCAGCGCCAAGCCTTGCGTCCCCGGCGAGGAGCTTATTGCGGCTACCCCGGACTGACTTGATCTCCATGTCACCAGCGACGTGATGTCCGGTGAAGTTCCGTCGTTGTACATGCCGGTGGCCGTGAATTGCTGGGCAGTTCCCTTCGCGATCTGCGCGCTCGCTGGACTGATGGTGATTCCGGTCAGCTGCGGAACCACGGTCAGAATGGTGCTCACTTGAAATATTTTGAGGGTCTGCGGGTCCTGAATCGTCCCCGTGATGATGACCCTCCCGGAGCCGACCGCGGTGGCAACACCCTTGCTGTTGATGGTGGCAACGGTCGTGTCCAGGCTAAGCCAGGTCATCTGGTCCGTGATGTCTTTGGGATTGCCGAAGCTGTATTGAGCAATGACATCGAATGCCTGCGTAGCCGGCGAAGTGATGGTCAGGGCAATGCTGGGGTTGGTCGGCGTCAGAGCGAGAGATTTCAAGGTCGCGCCGCCACCAGTGCCGATCAGCCCATTCTTGCCTCCGCAGCCGCCGAGAGCAACCAACGCAAACGTCAATGTGAGTACAACCAAAATGGACACGAACGAACTTCTAACCATTCCAGGCACCTGCCAGCGAGGTCCAATCACCCGCGTTCAAAATAAACGTTCTTGCAGCAAACTCGTTTGTGGGGACGGGCGCCTCGTCCGTCCTCTCTACTTGCCCGACCCGGAACCCGTGCCCGGCCGCGTTTCCTGCGACGCTTCGCGAACTTTCGGGTCGGGAGCCTTGAGTTGAGCTTTCAGCCAATCGAAAACCCGCCCGCCCGAAGCAACCTCACCGAAAAATTGGGCGCTGGTTGCAAACCGGTGATGCTCGGCCGTCGCGGGAAGCGCCGCCTCCATTTGTTTCTTCGCTTCTTCGGGCGTGCTGGCAACATCGTTATCCAGTTGGTTGAGCCGGATATGCGGCGTCTTCAGCCCGGGCAGCAGCTTCACCGGATCGAAGTCCGCGACTTTTTTCAGGAACTCGGGCTTGACGAATGCCGGTCGCTCTTCCTCCGGAATAACGTCTGACTTCTGCATCCAAACCGGCCAGTCTCCCCAGGGATCGAGCAAGTCGATGGCTTTGATTCGCGGATCGACCGAGGCCGTCATCACGGCAATGGTTCCGCCTGCGCCGACTCCGAACACGCCGACATTGCCCATATCCACATCGCCGCGCTCGGCAAGATAGTTCAGAACCATCTGCACATCATGCGCGGACTTGCCCAGCGCTTCCTGCAATTCACTGACAAACCACTGCTTCATGGGCCGGTCATGATAGCGATGTCCGGTAAGAGCTGGAACCAGTCCCACGGCCGCGTAGCCGCCGCCGGTCGTGCGCCGGCACCAGCCGTCATCCATGAACCGATCCGTGTCCGAGGGATGTCCATACAAATAAATCGCGACTGGCGGCTTCGGCACATTCTTGGGACGAACCACAAAGAGATAGATTCGATCCGATGGGCGCCATTGCACCGCAACAAATTCGCGGGTGAAGTCCCTGTTTTCAGCTTTTTCAAGGACCATCGTCGGGTCGGCATGCATTTGACTGCCGCTGAGAGCAGCGTTGGAAATATCCTCCACGCTCTTGTTGGAAGCAGCGTTGGGATCGACCGTCGCAATTGCCTGGCCGGCACCTGTCAGGGGTGCAATCAGAGTGAGAATTAGAAGAACCGAAACCGTCAGAAAGCTGGAGTGCGCACACTTCATAAGATTGACATTCTCGACAAGAGCAACTGCCTTACTCTGACCATATAAGCGGGAACCAAAGCCCTCGCAAAAGGAAGCAGGCTGGCCCATCAGGTCAGCCTGCTCCGCTCCGGGTTTTAAGTTACCGTCAACTTACTGGCGAACGCTGACAATTTCCTTGCCAGTGTCGGTGTGGTAATCGAGGTCGGCTTGGTCGGTGAAGACCGCGCCGCCCACGTCGCCGCCACTTTCGGTAGCAGTAACGTTGCCGTTGTGGGGAGCACCGGCGACGCCGGTGGGCGTGAAGTGCGAATGGAATATCTTCAGACCCGGTTCAGTCGAGCCACCGATGTTGCAGGTGGTAGCATTGGTGCAGACGAACGGAACGATATCGGCAACCGTGTTGTTGACTTCGTTCTGGGCGGCCGTCACCAGGGCTTGAGTGTTCGTCAGGTTGGCGCCAGTGGAGTCGGTGATCGCGCGGATGATCGTCCAAGCAGGGTAAGACCCGTTGCGGACGTTGGGCAGAGAAGCGCCACCGTTCGCCTGACACGGCGCTATGCAATTCGGCAGTTGGCCAGCGAGGTAGTTTTGGCCATTAAAGCTGTAGGGACCGTAGCCTTGGTTGATGGGATCCACTCCATTCAGCGTGACATACCGGCCCTTGCCTCCGGCCGTACCGGAGGAACCGGGGGTGCCAGCGATGGGATTCACGTTGCCGAAGGAGAAGAAGGCGTAGCCGATGCCATCCTCAAGGTTCTTGACACCGCCCACGCCATTGTTACCGCTGATCTCCTGACCGGTGCCGATGGCACGATAACGGACCGAACCGCCCGGGCCTGGCAGATACAGCGGGTCGGCGCAGTTCACCCCCAATGTGCAGGTGCTGCTCAGGAGAACACCGGTTTCCTGCGAGGCTGCGTCCGGGATTTCCTTCTGCGTCTCAATGCTGCGGAAAACGTTGAATTCAGCGGTCGTCATCGTGCCCGAAAGGGGCTCGCGCAGGATGGGATTGACCGGCGGGTTAACGCTGAGAGCCTGCAGAGCGGCAGTGAGTGAAGGATCAATATCCTGCGCCAGACCCAAGCTTCCATTGAAGAGGTAAGTTGCCGTGAAACGATTCAGGTTCTTGAAGGCAACGTTGATACCGTCCGGACCCGTCGCTCCCAAGCCATTGGCGTCGCTTACGTTGTACACGAACACGACGGGCTCCGCACCCACCTCGATGGTCTTGTACTTCCAGGCAGCGTTCGTGCTGAATGGATCCTTTCCGGTGATAGCATATTGAACCGGAGTGGCCCTGGAATACCCTCCCGATGATGATGTCCACGTACCGTAAACCGGGCAGCCCAGGTTGAGGCTGACGGTCCAGTTGTCAGAACCCTGGAAGCAAGTAAGGTTCCCGGAGGTGCCGTAGCCCAGTCCGGTACCGGTAATGGCGTAGGGAGCCAGAACACGATTGACTTCGAACTTGGCGTCCTCCGGACGGATGTCGCTGATGGCGGCGGTGAAGGTGGTCTGAACAGCGGAGAGGACGCCGGAGGGGATGCCCGTCGTTTCGTCGGCTTGATCCGCTGAGGTCTGGCGGTTGTACAGGATCGCGGCCGGAACCAGGTTCTGACCCGCAGCGCTGGTTGCGCCGGAATCAACCTGCTGCGTCGCACGAGGATTGGCGAAGAACAGGCGATTGCCCACAATGCTGTCCACGCTCAGGTAAGTCCAGACGTTGCCGGAAGTGTTGTCCCAGGCAATAAAGATGTTCCCAGCTTCAACGGGAATGGAGCTGCTACGGCTGTCGACTGCTTGCGCCCAGTTTTGGCCGTCGCCGGAGTTCGTGCCCTTGGCGCTCCAGTGATGGCAATCGCTGCCGGAGACTGAAGAACACAGGTCGGTGAATGACGCTGCTGAAAGTGTGTTGAACATGGCCGAGGAGCCGACGCCCGCAAACTGTACGTGATACGTGGTGGCATTGGCTACGGAAACCAGTCCAAAGATTGCGGTCAGAACCACGGCCGCGAAAATTGCTTTTGTTCCTCTCATATCGATATTCTCCTTGGGAGCTTTGGTTAGTGATTTTTACTGTTGGTGCGTTCTTTGAAGCTCGGCCACGCGCTGTGTGCCCGCTTGAGTTCCCTGTCATCCCTGGACGCTGCAACAAGCCGCAGCATCTCGAAGACTTCTTACAGCATTCACCACCAGAACTCTGGGGGAGCAAGAGTTTCCGTGGTTCTCGTGCGAGAGAACTATTAACCAAGGCTGTTAATCGGAAATGACAGCAAGATGAACGGCAGATTAATTTCCGGAGCCAGCGGCTGCAAAACCTTGCGCACTGTGGATTTCCGGGCCGCCTCATGATGCATTGGTTGAGCGCCAGAAGATACCTTTTCCTTTAAAGCACACCCTCGAACCGTAGTTGCTGATTGGAGTTTCGCCGAGCAGAAATTCTCCGGTCTTCCTGGTTCGTGCCTGGCTAGTTCACGACCTGAGCCAGGCTCTTCGAGACCGTGACGAATCCGGTGCCCTGGAACTTCGCGTTGATATTCGTCGAACCTGTCTTTAGTGAAGAGTAGGTGACCGATGCCACTCCGCCGGCCACGGGCACTACCCCAAGTACCGTAGCGGCCGCTTTGAACGTAACGTTGCCGACCGGAGCGGTTCCGGTGGAGTAAACGGTCGCGGTAAAAGTGACGGGCTCGCCATGGACCGACGGATTCTGCGACGAAGTCAAAGTCATCGACGTGGGAATTGCGTGGCCCAGGTGCATGGCACCAATGGCCATGTAATTGGGGACGCCGGCAAAACTAATCGATCCGGCAGTGGCGCTCAACGGCACCGCCACCTCGGACCAAACACAGAGCTGATAAGTAGTGCACCCCGAGTTATTCGAAGGCAGGGAGATGCTGGCAAGGATCGTGCCTGTGCCGTTCGGCCCCGCATAAACCGTAGCCTGTCCGGGCTGGAGCGCCGAGTAGTAGAACCACATGCCGATCTGAATACCGTTCGTGGCCGTCATGGTCACGTTGTTTCCAGTCTGGAAGAACATGACCGGGTTGTTTCCGGGATTACCGATGAAGCTGCCCGAACCTCCCTTGCTGGCGGAGATAATGACTTGAGCGTTGGCGGTGAACTGCAGCCCATAGTTCGGGCCCGGCCCCGTTCCCAGACTGCCCAGCCCCCCCTCGTAGAACTGGTTAATGAACTCCAGGTTCTTCAAGCGCGCGAAGTTGACAATCGCGGTGGTCTGCGCCTCCGATAGCACCGGCAGGAGAAACAGGAAAAGAGCGAGGATTCGAATTCGAGAGTTGGACACGGCTTTCTCCGGCGAACCAACGGCTTCCAAACCCCGAACTTTCGGCGATCAATGTTACGGCGGAATTACGGCCAGGTTAAAGAATCGTGAATTCTCGCTTTAGGATTGCCGCGCAGAACACGTCAGTTGCCCCGAGTGTCGGCCAGACTCGCCTGCGATGTTCATTTGAAATTAACCCCAGCGTCACACTGCCTTAACAATTGTCCGGTACTTGTTACTCCTTTGGTTCTGAGGTGTGTTTCCCGTGAAGACCCTGAAGTTTCGAGTGCATTTTGTGTCTTTATTATTACTTGCCCTAGCTGTGGCGCAGCTGGCGCTGGCGCAGGTGCCGGTCGGACCCGACTTAGTTCCCCCCACGGCGCAAATTCCTGAGCCGCCAGCCGGCGCGAAACCAGGCAGCGTGACGACGACCCAAGCCGCTCCCGTCAAACCGTCGCCTCATAAGGAAGGCGAAGCCCAGGTGTTCGGCGCCGTCACCGACCAGTCCAACGCAGTTTTACAGGGAGCGACCATCACGCTCAGCGGCGCATCGGGCGCCACTCAGACCACCACCAGCAATGCGCAAGGTCAGTACTTCCTCTACGCGGCTCCCGGAACCTACACCCTCAAAATTGCCGTCAAGGGCTTCAAAGATTTCACGTCGGAGAACCTGGCCCTTATTGCGAACCAGGAACTGGAAATGGATGGCACGCTCGAGCCCGCGGCCGCCAGTCCGGAAAAAGTAGATGTGGTTGGTGAAAATGTTGGCCACGTGGAAACGGAAAAGGCCGAGGTTAACGAGGTTATTACCTCGAAGCAGGTGGAGGAAACGCCGCTGAACGGGCGCAATTTCGTCAGCATGTTGACTTTCGCCCCGGGGGTAAGCAATCAGAGCGGGCAGGATGAGGCTTTGGTCGGCGTGAAGGGCAGTGTCAAGTTCAGTGTCAATGGCGGCCGCGTCGAATACAACAGCTTCAACGTGGATGGCGCCGACGTATTGCACGCCGGCATCCACGGCAGCGAGAGCACACTGGTGGTCTTCCCCAGCCTGGATGCGATCAACGAACTCAAGGTTCTGACGTCCAACTACGGCGCCCAATACGGGCGCAGCGCCTCGGGAACCATCCTGGTGGATACCAAAACCGGCGGCTCTTCCCTGCACGGCAGCGGGTATTACTTCGGACGCAATGAGTTTTTCAATTCCCGCAACTACTTCGATCAAACCTTGCGCGCTCCGGAGTATCGCAAGAACGATTTCGGCGGCACCATCGGCGGACCGATCTATATTCCCAAACTCTATCCCAACAAAAACCGCACGTTCTTCTTTTTCTCGGAGGAGATGCGGCTGGAGAAAGATCCGACCGACAACAATTTCAACCAGGCGGTACCCTCGCTCGCGGAACGGCCCACGAACCGGACCAATGCGGATGGCAATCCGTATATCGGCGCCGATTTCAGCGATGTTTGTCCGGTACTGGCGCCGGGAGTTGCCATCACTTCCTACAATCCGGTGCAGTTTCCCGACTGTCCTCATATCCACGCCGGCACTACCTTGCCCTATAACATCGTGGGCTACAACGACAGCAGCGTCGGAATGAATTTTCCGAAAATCGACTTAGTCGGAGCCGCCCTCGCCGGCCAGGGAACGATTACCGACCCTCAAACCGGCAACACTTTCCAAGCCTCCGGCATGATACCTCTTCCTAACTCTTCAGTAGGATGCAGTTCCAGCGTGGGGTCTTGTTACGACTTTGCTTTCGCGCAGCCGACTTACTGGCGAGAAGAATTATTCCGGATTGACCATGACATCAACCCGGGTAAACTGCGGGCCAGCTTTCGCTACATCCACGACTCATGGGATACGACTGAGGCTCGGCCGATCTGGGGTTACGTTCGCAATAACTTCCCCACCGTACAAGGCCGGTTGTTTGGGCCGGGCACAAGTTCGGTGGCTCATCTGACGCAAACCGTATCGAGCACGCTGCTTAATGAAGTCGTCGTCAGCTACACGGCGTCGCACATCAGTTTGACCACCCGTCCAGCGGCCGGTGTAAATATCCAGCGTCCGGATGCTCTCAGTGGGGACCAGGGATATCTCTTCAATAACAACTTTGGCGGCAAGTTGTCGGGGGTTGAACTCGCCCCGGGAAACTTGGCCTATGGGGGCGGTTTTTCCATCGACCCGGGCTATGCGCCATGGCAACTGGCAAATCCGACCTGGAGCGCAAAGGATGAGATCAGCAAAGTTATCCGGAAGCATACGCTGCAGATGGGCTTGCAGGCGATCCTCGGCCAGCGAAATGAGATCAATGCCACCAACGGCCCCAATACCGGCGACGTGCAGGGTCTCTTGGGTTTCAGCAATTTTGGCAATTCCAATTTTTTCACAGGAAACGAATACAGCAATCTTCTGACCGGCGCTATTAATTCGTACCAGCAAGACAGCGCGCAGCTCAAATACCACAACCGTTACGAGATTTTTGAACCTTACGTGCAGGACGACTGGAAAGTCAGCTCTCACCTTACCCTGAACCTGGGAATACGCTTCAGCTTGTTCACCAACTACCACGAGAATAACGAGCAGGCCTGGAACTGGGATCCCACCAAGTACTCGCAGCCCGACAAGAATCTGACGTTTGCGCAAGACGGGCGTCTGCTCTACAAGGGCAAGGCAATTCCAATCCCAACCGGACCGAGCGATGTCAGTCCGTACCTGATCAATGGCCTGGTTGAATGCGGGACCTACGCCTCCGGCGTGCCTTCGACCTGCATGAAGCCGCACCTGTTCAACCCCGGGCCGAGAATCGGATTTGCATTCGATCCAGGCGGGAATGGCCACACCTCGATTCGCGGCGGTTACGGTGTGTTCTTTGAGCATGGCACCGGAAGCGAAGCCAACACGGGTTCGCTGGTCGGCAGCGCTCCCCTTAATTTCACGATGACGCAGTTGGCTCCCTCAGGACAACCCGATGCTTATCCTTGCATCGGCGGTATCGGAACCAACTGTACGTCGGGAACGGGAGCTTATCCGATTGACGTGACGTCGATTCCCCGCAGGGCCATCTGGCCTTACGTCCAGCAGTGGAGTTTCGGGGTGCAGCGCGAACTCCCCCACAGCCTGGTGCTTGGACTCGCCTACGTTGGCAGTAAGGGGACGCACCTGACCGCGGTTTTGCAGCCGAATTCGTTCTCGCCGGTATCCTCACAGCCCAGCACCGGTATTCAGCTCAATGGCAACCCGTATGGTCCGCACCAGCCGATCGTCAACAATCAGCAACTTGGGGTAAACGACTGCGTAAACCATGGCACCCTCCATAATCCCGTTTTCTCGGTCAACGGAGTGGACATCAACAAGACCCAGGCCGCCTTCATCAATTTACTGGCTGCGTGCGAGTACGATAACGCGCAAAGCCTCCTGCCCATCAACGCCTACCGGCCCTATCTCGGACTGGAGAAAATTTTCTCTCTGCAAAACGTGGGCGACTCGAATTACCACGCGTTCCAGACCACGCTGCGTCACACGCGCGGCCCGCTGACCCTGGATCTCTCCTATTCCTACAGCCATTCGATCGACGACTCGTCCGACCGCAACGACACGACCATTGTGAACACGCTGGTGCCTTCCGCCAACAAGGCCAGTTCGAACTTCGATCAGCGCCACTTGCTCAACGTCAACTACACCTGGACGTTGCCCAATGCCAAGTTCGATTCGAACCGTGTGCGGGCGTGGGCCAACGATGAACCGCCGCCCGAAGCGCCAGCCTCGGCGGGCTTCTTTGCCCGGGCGGCAACGGACCTGCTCACCGGCTGGGCACTCTCGGGTGTGACCACGGTGCAAAGCGGAACTCCCTTCACGGTGATCAACGCTGGATACGGCGCCCTCGGAATTTCGGTTCCCGACAACGCCGGCGCCGCCGGCGGAATTTCTTCCGTCGCTTCCTTCCCGGATATTGTGGGCGACATTCACGGTCCGGCGCCGATTGGGGCGAACAATCCGCTGAGCTTTGGGCCGGCACTGGGAAATGCGGCTGCGTTCGCCGCGCCCCGCGGACTGACCTTCGGCGACGCCGGGCGCAACGTGCTGAACAACCCCATGCGCTGGAACTTCGATATGACCTTGACCAGGAGCTTCAAGGTAAGGGAAGGCACCAGCCTGGAGTTCCGCTCTGAGGTTTTCAACGTCTTCAACCATACCCAGTTTCGGGTTTACGATCCGAGCCCGAACTTCGGAAATGGCGCGAACAACACCATCAGTTGTTACGGAGTACAAGGCTTCAGCGCGGCTGGCGACGAGCAAACCGACTGCCTGACGGGCAGCGCATTTCTGCATCCGGTCAATGCGCACCGTCCGCGCACGATGCAGTTTGCCTTGAAACTGAGCTTTTAGCAGGGAGAGATGGATTTCGTGAAATATTCAGGCTTCGGTCTTGTCATTATTGCTTTTCTAATTGGCTGTGGCGGCGGCAGCAAGAGTGACCCCGGCAGTGGCTGTTGCAGCGTCCCGGGAATTAACGTCGTCGTCGTTTCTCCCACTGGAGCCGCGGCCGTAGATGACAATCCGAATCAGACTCTGCCAATCACGGTGAAGGTCACCAACGACTCCGCAAATGCCGGAGTCACCTGGACACTGGCCCCCGCAGTCCCGAAGGGCCCGACCGGAACCTTATCGGCTCAGCAACCTTTGTCAGTAACTTACACTCCGCCTTCAGGCGTCACCACACCCATACAAGTAACCGTGACGGCGACTTCGGTTACCGACCCGACGCGTTCGGCCGCGATTCCCATCACCATCTATCCGCCGCTGGTCGCCGTCACAACTTCCTCCGACCTGGCCACCGCCTTCGTGAACACGAACTATACCTGCATCCAGTTTGCCGAAAACGTGCTCCTGCAGATTACCTGCGAAGTCAGTGTGGCGGGAGGACTGGGTCCTTACACGTGGTCGCTCGGCAACACCATCCTTCCGTTGGGACTGCAGACGTCTCCCGATCCCGTTCACCAAGCCTCTATTGAAATTTTCGGGATTCCGAGCGTCTCCGGCGTCTACCCCTTGAACCTCACCGCCACGGACGCTACCGGGAACGCGGTGCCGTTCTCCCTGAACCTTAACGTTGCGCCCTCACAGCTCAAAGTGACTACACCGACTGTGATGAGCGTGATTCCAGGCCTGCCCAGTGCGCAAATACAGCTCCAGGCCAGCGGCGGAGTTCCTCCTTACACATGGAATGCAGCGACCGGCCTCGGTCACATACCATCGTGGCTTAGTCTAAGTCCCAGCGGAACCATCTCTGGAACCCCTCCCAACAATTTCTCCGGCAACTACAGCTTCGGAGTGCAGGTAGCAGACAGTCAGAGCCCGGTTCCCGCTCAAGCTATCTTTCCCACGCCGACTCCAAATGGCGCTTCTGCTATCAGGCTCGTCACTGGAGACGACCAAACCGCATGCAATGTCAGTGTGGGCTCCGTGCAAGCGGGAACCCCCTATGCGTTCGCGTTCACCGGCTTCGACGCAAATGGACCTGTAACTTTCTCCGGCAGTTTCACGGCCGATGCCAGCGGTAACCTCACCGGCGTGGAAGACATGGTCCGGTCGAGCGGGGCGCAACTCGCACAACCACTCACGGCCGGGAGTTCTATCTTCGTCGATACTATTGGTCGTGGATGCATGACGTTGAACACGTCCGGCTCCACTTCCTACTTCCGCTTCGCCACCAGCACGTTGACCACCGCCATTGCGGATGCGCGCATCGTGGAGTTCGACGACACGACTGGAACCGGAACACGCGGCACCGGTTACTTCCGCGTGCAGACCAGCAGCGCGTTCGCGACACCCACCGGGCCGTTTGCCTTCCGCTTCTCCGGTTGGGATGCCGAAGCAAACCATTTCGCGATGGCAGGCACGGCTACCGCACAGGGCGGATTGTTGACCTCGGTTTCGGCGGACGTGAACGATGGCGGATCGTTTTCAGCGGCGCTGACTGGCGGCGGCACCATCGGCGCTCCGGACTCGAACGGCCGGGGCACCGCTACGTTCAGCGCCGGTCCCACAAGCTACGACTTGATCTACTACATCGTGGATGCGAATCATCTGATCTTCAACTCGGCACAGGCAGTCTCTGACGCACAACCCTTGATCACGGGAGACGCCGCCACCAGCGCCGGTCCATTCTCGCAAGCGACTCTGAGCAACAGCCACATTTACCGGTTCGGAGGCTACGTTCCCGGCAGCCCGGATGTTGGGGTTGGCGTGCTGCATTTTGACGGTTCCGCCGCAGTGAGCGGCACCAACTATGAAGAAAGTGGGGGAACGGCAACTGCCACGACCCTCTCGGCGCAATATGCGGTCGACCCCGCCACCGGGCGCTTCAGTTTCTCGGGGACTGGCGCTCCCGTGGTTGGATACGCGGTGCCGTCCGCCAGCGGCGTCACTGGATATCTGGTGGGCACAGGCGCATCAGCGGCCTCGGGCACGATGGAGTTCCAGACCAACTCGTATCCTCCGGGATATCAATTCACACCGATCACCAGTATCTGCGGGCTGGGAACCGAGGAGATGTTGGATCCACAATCGACCGTGTTTGCTGGGGTTGAGGATCCCACAACCAATGGCGGCGTCGCAGGCTCGACCGCGTCGTACCTGGATTCGAGCAACCTGTTGGGCCTGTATCCGCTCCAGGAGTTCGAGCTTTTCAAGTTCACCTGGAACGCCGACGGGTCCGGTACCTGGGGTGGAAATACCTACATGGTGACCAGTCAATCGAAGTTCTTCTACATCGACATTTCACCGCTGAACGGGCACCCAGCGGTCGTTGTGGGAGAGAAACAGCAGTAGGGTTCGTGCTCGGATGGGCGATCGCGGCCCTCGATCAATTAACTCTGCTGTAACACTGACGCAACATTGCTGCAACACACTCTCTCTAGTGTTCGGTTGCGGACTATCGAAGCAAAGATTTTTGGGAGCGAGGCTCTCTTTTTGAACATGGAACATTTGCAGGCGACAGACAATCCGCGTGGCCCCGACCTGATCTACGTCGTGGAAGACGATCCCGATGTGTCGCGCCTGATCGAACACAACCTGCGAACCGCGGGATATGAGGTCTCCACATTTTTCACCGGAGCGCCGGTGGTTCCGATGGCAGCCATGGCGCAACCCGCGCTATTTCTTCTCGATATTATGTTACCGGGAATCAGCGGCTTCGATCTCTGCCGCCAGATCCGCCAGCACGAACGACTGGGCAAGACCCCCGTCATTTTTCTTTCCGCAAAGACTCAGGAACCGGACCGGGTTCAGGCTTTCGACGCCGGCGGCGATGGATACATCACCAAACCGTTCAGTCCCCGTGAGTTGATTGCGCGTGTCCGCAACGTGCTCCGGGTTTCGCCGGACGCCCCCGATCACGAAATCATTC
>Ga0074044_10001918_pt1 | contig 18375 bp, 12 predicted proteins | sample BogForMeECP23OM1_FD_94443 | JGI IMG/M metagenome (GOLD analysis project Ga0074044, IMG submission 94443) | Bog forest soil microbial communities from Calvert Island, British Columbia, Canada - Bog Forest MetaG ECP23OM1 | ecosystem: Environmental > Terrestrial > Soil > Wetlands ...
AGCACCTTTAACCGCTCCCGGTCCTTGCTCGACATCCACAGCTCCTCTTGTCGTTCCGCCATGTCTTATCAAAGCGGAACTTTCTACTTGGCTCCAAGAGGAACTTCTCATGTGGCTGCGACAATTACATTTGCGGCAGTGACAGGGGGAGGGTTGTGTCCTACAATCGCCTGCCATGGGATTGCAGGAACTCACCGTCGAGCGCTATGAAGGAGTGGCGGAGGATCAGCGGATTCTGTTGTTGAGCGGGCCGATCACGATAGAAACCGCGCCCCAATTCGAGCGGGCGGTGGGCCACGAGAGCGCCGAGACGATGATCCTCGATTTGTCGGATGTCCCTTTTATTGATTCGGTGGGATTGGGGTCGCTGGTGAAGGCGCACGTATCGCATCAGAAGATGGGACGATGCCTGGTGCTGACGGGAGTGAAGCCGCGGGTGCGCAAGATCATGGAAATCACCAAAGTGAAAGATTTTTTCGTGACGTTTGGCACGACCTGGGAAGCGGTGGAAGCGCTGGCTAACACCGGGACGGCTTAAGGAAGAATTGAAATTCGGTGGAGAGACGGGCGCCCCGCCCGTCCAGTCTCACGGCCACCCGGCTTTCGTGAATCGAAAACGTTGGCGCGCCATCTAAACGGCATTGCTCGCGGAGTCTTGCGCCGACGCCTATGGATCTTCTTTACCAATATTCCAAACATTACTGGAAACTGTTTGTAGCCGCGCTTTTGCTGGCCGCGACCAACCAGATTTTTTCGCTGCTCGATCCGCTGATTTTTCGGCATGTAATCGACAGCTACGCCACCAAGTATCACCAGTACACGCAGGGGCAGTTCATCCGGGGGGCAGGGCTGTTGCTGCTGGCGGCGGTGGGCGTGGCGTTTGTGTCGAGGGTGGCCAAGAATTTCCAGGACTATTTCGTGAACGTGATTGTGCAGCGGTTGGGCGCAAAGATGTACTCGGACGGAATCCGGCATTCGCTCGATTTGCCCTACCAGGTCTTCGAGGACCAGCGCAGCGGCGAAACGCTGGGGAAATTGCAAAAGGTTCGCAGCGACGTGGAGCGGTTCATAACCGCCGCCATCAATGTGCTGTTCATTTCGCTCATCGGCATTGTGTTCGTGATGATCTATGCCTTCCGGGTGCACTGGTCGATCGCTCCAGCGTTTCTGATCACGGTTCCAATGCTCGGAATTATCAGCTCGGTATTGAGCAAGCGGATCAAGAAGATGCAGAAGACCATTGTTGCCGAAACCACGGCGCTGGCGGGTTCGACCACCGAGTCGCTGCGCAATATCGAATTGGTGAAGAGCCTGGGACTGGCGCATCAGGAAGTGGGGCGGCTCAACGGGATCACGGGAAAGATTCTGAAGCTCGAACTCAAGAAAGTGAAGTATCTGCGCAGCCTGAGTTTCATCCAGGGGACGGCGGTCAACGCCTTGCGCACCAGCATTCTGTTCCTGATGCTCTACCTGATTTTTCGGCAGCAGATCACCGTCGGGCAATTTTTCGCGCTGATGATTTATTCGTTTTTCATCTTTACGCCGCTGCAGGAGTTGGGGAACGTCATCAACATTTATCGCGAAACCGAAGTCTCGCTGAACAATTTTCAGCAGATTCTCGACACCCCTCGCGATCCGAAGCCGGCCGATCCGGAGCCGGTTGACGAGCTGATGACGCTGCAGTTTGAGCGCGTCAGTTTTCAGCATCAGAGTTCTTCAATGTTGGCCTTGGACGAAATCGGTTTCAGCGCTGCTCGCGGAGACACGGTTGCGTTTGTGGGACCGTCCGGGGCAGGGAAGTCAACCCTGGTGAAGCTTCTGGTGGGTTTGTACGCTCCGAAAGCGGGGGAGATTCTTTACAACGGGATTCCATCGCATCGCGTGGACCTGGATCTGCTGCGGGAGAAGATCGGATTTGTGACGCAGGATACGCAGCTATTCTCGGGCTCGATTCGCGAGAATCTGTTATTCGTGAATCCGACGGCGACGGATGAAGAATGCATGGAAGTCTTGCAGCAAGCTGCCGCCGACAGCTTGCTTTCCCGCGCGGACCGCGGCTTGGACACGCTGATTGGCGAAGGCGGCGTGAAGGTTTCGGGAGGCGAGAAGCAGCGGCTTTCGATTGCCCGCGCGCTGTTGCGGCATCCGCAGTTGCTGGTGTTCGATGAAGCAACGTCTTCGCTCGATTCGCTGACAGAAGAAGAAATCAGCCGCACGATTCGTGAGGTGGCGACGAATCAGGAGGCGATCACGATTCTGATTGCGCATCGCCTCTCCACGGTGATGCACGCCGACCGAATCTACGTGCTGGAGCGTGGACGGATCGTCGAATCCGGGCGGCACTCGGAGTTGCTCGACCAAAAAGGCCTGTACTACGCAATGTGGCGGCAGCAGGTTGGCGAACGCGAGGCGGTTGCGGAGGCGAGGTAGTTCCGTGGGAGTTCACCTGGAAGTAAGCGCCGCGCGATAAGTCATACGGTGGAGTGACGGGCGTCTCGCCCGTCCAGCCGGGCGGGGACGCCCGGCGCTCCACTAGCAAGCGATGAGCGGTCTTACGTGATCACAGGAACGTCGCTCATCCCGGCAGTGCCGAACAGGCGGCGGTAGCGTTCGATTTCTTCCGGCGTGCCGAGGGCTTTGGCGTAGTTGTCGGAGAGCTTCACGGCGGGTTTGCCTTCGACCGTGGATACCTTGCAGATCAGGCTGACCGGGTCAAAGTCGCTGCCGCCGGCGGGATCGCAGCCGCGGAAATCGTTGGTGAGCAAAGTGCCCCAACCGGCGCTGAAACGAATGCGGCGGCCGGGGGTCCACTTTTGGGGATCGAGAAAATCGGCGGCGCTGCGGAAATCATTTTTCGCGCTGCTGGCCGTGACGCCGCTCCCCAGCGTTCCGCCAAAATAGGCGTGAAGGCCGAGGATGTCATCAACGTCGAGGGCATCGGAAGCGATCAGGCGCTTGTCCTGCGGATTTCTACCGCGTGCTTTGAGCCACTGAATATATTCGTCGCCGGCAATGTAGGGATCCTTGCTGTCGACGCGCTGACCCGTCCAGTCGGCCGCCCAGTCAGGGGCATGGTCGAGAAATTGCGTGGTGCCAAAAGTATCGGGCAGCATGATGCGCAGAGCGCCATGGTAGGTCGCCTGCCACAACTCGAGGACGCGGTACTGCGAAGCCCTGATGGCATCGTCGTCATCATTGGGCTCGAGCGCGGCCATGACCATGGGAATCTCATGCGCGTTGGTGCCGATGGCTTCGAGATCGTGCTTATGGGCGAGGAAGGCGTTGGAGGTTCCGGTAAAGGCGCTGTTCAGATTCGCCTTCATGGCGTTGACCACGTATTCCTGCCAGAGGAAGCTGTGGCGGCGGCGGGTTCCGAAGTCGGCCACGGCCAGACCGGGGACGCCGCGCAGTCGCTCGATCTTGTGCCAGAGCTTGGTTTTCGCTCTGGCATAGAGGATGTCGAGACCGAATTCGCGCAGCTTTTTCAAACCCGCCCGGGTCTTGAGCTCGTCAAGGATGGAGAGCACATAGAGTTCCCACATCGTGGTCTCGCTCCAAAGGCCGTCGAAGGTGAGATCGAGCTGTCCATCCTTGACCGATAGTTCATAGTCTGACAATCGGAAATCGCGCTCCAGCCATTCCAGAAACGCGGGTTCAAAAATTCCGCTGCGGCCATAGAACGTGTTGCCGGCGAGCCAGACCAGTTCCGACCTTCGAAAGCGGAGCCCGCGAACGTGCTCCATCTGGTGGAGAAGCTCCTCGCGCGGAAACATGTCGGCGAGGCGCACGGAAGTGGAGCGGTTCAGCAGAGAGAACGACACGCGGGTTTTCGGGTAATGCTTCCAGATGAACTGGAGCATCAGCAGTTTGTAGAAATCGGTATCGAGCAGCGACCGGATGACCGGATCGAGTTCCCAGTTGTGGTTGTGCGCCCGCCTTGCGAAGTTGATGATCATTGCGCGCTGTCTCGCGTACTGTCTCGCGTACTATCCTCAGTGAGGGGCCTGAGAAAATCAACCGCAGTGAACTGATGAGGGTCGGTTTTTTGCGTTTTGGCTGACTTTGGCGAGGCAAACACGGTAGTATCAGATTTCTGCATGAACCTGGGATCCTTCACTGCCGCACGCCGCAGTTGCGCATCGTTGGTTCTTGCGCTGGGGCAAGGTCACCTCTGGCCAGTGTTCTCTGGCCGCGCGCTGCACGCGCTGGCAGCCGGGGCCTTGCCCGCGATGTTCCTGCTGCGATCGGCCCGCGAAGAAATCTACAACATTCTCTGGGCGCTGGTGTTTGGCTTTGCCACGCTGAACATTTTGAGCCTGGGGGCGCGCCGCTTCGAGCAGGATAAGGGCGGTCTGAATTTTGGGGAGACGCTGGCCATCCTGGTGGTGGCGGTGTCGATCGTGCTGCTGGGTTGGGAGATGCTGTATCTGTTCCACATTCTGCCGATTCGGCTCACGCCGCGCTGACCTCGATTGCGGTATGATCGCCTGTGGTGAAACGCGAATCCAATTTTCGTGAATCTAGTTTTGACGTAACTTGCCCCTGCTGCGGTGCGGTCATGAAAATCGACGCGGCGACACGCAGCGTGATTGCGCACACCGCGCCGGTCAAGCCGAAAACCTTCAACGACATGGAAGAAGCGGCCCGCGCCATGAAAGAGCAGGACAGCCGGCGCGATTCGATCTTCCGGCAATCGATGGAAGCGCAAAAGCACGCCTCGGAACTGCTGGAGAAAAAATTCCAGGAGGCGGTGAAAAAGGCCAAAGAGACGCCGGACACGGGACGGCCGATCCGGGATTTCGATCTGGACTGATTTCGCCGCTTTTTCACCGCCGAGACGCCGAGTACGCCGAGAAGTGCAAAACCTTGAATGACTAAACCTCTTCTTCTGGGACATCGTGGGGCTCGGGCTTTCCGGCTCGTTCCTGAAAATACTCTGGCATCGTTCGAGCTTTGCTTGCAGCACGGTTGCGACGGGTTCGAATTCGACGCGCGGCTTTCCGCCGACGGGCAGGCCGTGATCTGCCACGACGCGACCATCGGCGGAATGGAGATCGAGAAAACGGCTGCAACCAACCTGCCGCTGCCCACGCTGGAAGACGTTCTGCGGCGATTTGCTGACCGGGCGTTTCTTGATATCGAGTTGAAGGTCGCGGGGCTGGAAGCGCTGACGGTCGGGGAGTTGCGCAAACATCCGCCGCAAAAGGGATACGTAGTTTCATCGTTTCTTCCGCAGGTCGTCGTGCGGATTCACGATCTTGACCCCGGGCTTCCGCTGGGATTTCTTTGTGAGAAGCGGGATCGGCTTCGAGGGTGGCGCGAAACGCCGGCGGAGTGGGTGATTCCGAAGTTTGAGTTGGCCGATAAGGAATTGGTCGGGCAGGTTCACGCGGCGGGAAAGAAAATCATGGTTTGGACGGTGAATCGAGGCGGGTGCATGCGCGAGTTTGCGGAGTGGGGCGTGGATGCGATCATCTCGGATGAGACGGAGCTACTGGTTCGTTCCCTGCCTGTGGTGCCGCGAGGGGCCTGAATGCGGGTGTAAGAGGATTTGCTCTATACACATAATTGTGAGAATATTACACATCAGGAGAGGGCAGAATGCGGACCAACATTGACATTGACGACGGCTTGATGCGGCAGGCCATGCGGCTTGGCGGGATTGATACGAAGAAGGCCACGGTCGAGGCCGCCCTTCGTTTGTTCATCCAAACGCGCGCCCAGGTTGGTATGCGGCGGTTTCGAGGCAAAGTGAAATGGGAAGGAAATCTTGAAGAATCCCGCCTGGGCCGCAACACTGGGTGATTCGAATGGTGATCGTAGACACGACCGTTTGGATTGATTATCTCGGTGGGACTCTAAATGCAGAAACGGAGTGGCTTGACCGGGAGATGCCGCTCCAGCGAATCGGTCTTACCGATATGATCCTTTGTGAAGTGCTCCAGGGCATCCGTGAAACGAGCGAATTTCGACGGATGCGAGATCAGCTTCTCACTTTCGAGGTATTTGCGACGGGGGGTGCTGAAAACGCTATCGCAGCCGCGGAAAACTACCGCGCCCTGCGCCAGCGAGGCTACACCGTTCGCAAGACGATCGACTGCTGGATCGCTACATTCTGTCTGCTCACCGGGAATCAACTTCTGCACCGCGATCACGACTTCGATCCGTTCGAGAAGGTGCTGGGGTTGCGGGTGGTGCACGCGTGAAGGTCGCTCTTGCGAAAAGCGAGCGGGACGGGACCGTGGCATCCCACCTTTCGAAAATCGCGAAAGGTGGGGCACCCGGCAATTGCTCATTGAGGTATATCCTCGCACTTCACTCCCACTCAATGGTCCCCGGCGGCTTCGACGTAATGTCGTACACCACCCGGTTCACCCCGCGAACTTCATTCACAATCCGATTCGAAATCGTTTTCAGCACCTCATACGGCAGTGGAACCCAATCCGCCGTCATGCCGTCTTCGGAATGCACGGCGCGAACGGCGCAGGTGTAAGCATAGGTCCGCTGGTCACCCATCACGCCCACCGACATCACGGGTAAGAGCACGGCGAACGACTGCCAGATTTTCTGATAGAGCCCAGCTTTCTTGATCTCGCTCACCACGATCTCATCGCACTCGCGCAGCAGGTCGGCGCGTTCTTTGGTCACTTCTCCCAAAATCCTCACCGCCAGCCCCGGTCCCGGGAACGGCTGCCGCTGCAGAATCTCCTCGGGCATGCCCAGATCGCGCCCAATGCGCCGCACCTCATCCTTGAACAAATCTTTCAGCGGCTCGATCAGCTTCAGCTTCATCTTCGCCGGCAGTCCGCCCACGTTGTGATGCGACTTGATGACCTCCGACGGCCCGCGCACCGAGCGCGATTCGATGACGTCGGGATAAAGCGTTCCCTGCACCAGCCACTTGACGCGGCCTCCTGCTTTTTCGTTTTCTTGAAATATGCGGCGCGCTTCCCGATCGAAGACGGCAATGAACTCTTTGCCGATGATCTTGCGCTTCTTCTCCGGATCGCTGACCCCCGCCAGCTTCTTCATGAAGCGATCCGTGGCATCGACTGCAACCACGCGCAATCCAAGGTTGTCGCGCAGATTCTTCTGGACTTTCTCGAACTCATTTTTGCGCAGCACCCCGTTGTTGACGAACACGCATGTAAGCCGTGATTTCGCAGACCCTTCGGCTCCGCTCAGGGCAGGCGCATCGCGCATGGCTCGATCCACCAAGACGGCCGCGACGGAAGAATCCACTCCGCCGGAAAGCGCGCAGATCGCGCGTCCGTTGCCGACTTGCTGTTTCACCTGGGCCACGGTGGCATCAATAAAATGTTGCGGCGTCCACGAAGGCTTCGCTCCACAGATGCCAAGCGCGAAGTTGCGCAGGATGTCCGAGCCGAGCGGCGTGTGGTGCACCTCGGGATGGAATTGCACCGCCCACATCTTGCGCGCGGGGTTTTCGATGGCGGCAACCGCATTGGGAGTTTTCGCCGTCAGCCGGAATCCCGGAGGCAGTTCTTCCGCCGAGTCGCCATGCGACATCCAGACCGCGAGCAGCTTGGGCAGTCCCTGAAAAAGCTGCGAGTCGGATACCTGGACTTCTACTTTGGCATGCCCATACTCGCGCTTCGCGGCTGGGCGCACTTTGCCACCCAGCGCATACACCATGAACTGCAATCCGTAGCAGATGCCAAGCACGGGGACGCCGAGGTCGAAGACGCTCTTGTCGGCCAGCGGCGCATCTTTGTCGTACACCGACGACGGCCCACCCGACAGAATGATTCCCACCGGAGAGTAGCTGCGAATTTCTTTCAGGCTGGCGTTGAACGGCAGGACGACCGAAAAAATCTTTTGTTCGCGGATGCGGCGCGCAATCAGCTGCGAATACTGCGCTCCGAAGTCGAGGACTACGATGGATTGGGTTTCCACGGATGAGTTTCTCAGATTGATGCCCCGGTTGCAAACTCAAGTGAACCTTAACCACAGGGGACACAGAGGAACACACGGGAATACGAAGTTCTCCGTGATCCTCTGTGTCCCCTGTGGTTATCGCACTCTACCGCACCACGATATTTACCAACTTCTTCGGGACCACAATGACCTTGACCACCTGCTTGCCAGCAATGGCCGCTCGCACCTTCTCATTGGCGAGGGCCGCCTGCTTGATTTGATCCTCGGTGGCATCCGCCGGCACCACCACCAGTCCGCGCAGTTTCCCATTGACCTGCACCGGAATCTCGATTTCGTCCTCGGCCGCGAGCGCCGCATCGTACTTCGGCCAGGGAACTTTCAGCAGATTGCTCGTCTCGCCCGTCATCTCCCACAACTCGTGCGCCAGATACGGTGCCATAGGAGCCAGCAGCAAAGCGATGTTACGCTGCACATCGACGATCAGCGAAGCGGGAACTCGGCCCCCAGCAATTGCCTCCTCCGCTCCATAAATCTCGTTCACCAGTTCCATGATGGCCGCAATGCAGGTGTTGAAATGCCAGCGTCCCTGGAAATCGTGGCTCACGCGTTTGATGGTCTGGTGCAGCTTGCGCTGGATGGCGCGCGCCTGAGGGGACAACGATTCGGTCTGTAGAGACGGGGCTTGCTCCGTCTTCGCTGGCCTCGTATTCTCCGCCGCGGGAGACGCGGCAAGCCGCGTCTCTACAAGAGGATTCCGCAGGTAGAACCGGTACACACGCCCCAGGAAGCGCTGAATGCCTTCAATCCCCGAATCCTGCCAGTCCAGGTCGCGATCGGGAGGCGCCGCGAACAAGCTGTATAGCCGGGCCGCATCCGCCCCGTAGCGCGCCACCATCTCATCCGGCGACACCACGTTGCCCAGATTCTTCGACATCTTCGCGCCGTCTTTGATCACCATGCCTTGCGTGAACAGACGCGCAACCGGCTCATCATTTTTTACCAGGCCCATGTCGCGCATGAACTTGGTCCAGAAGCGCGAGTAAATAAGGTGGAGGATGGCGTGCTCTACGCCTCCAATGTACTGGTCAATGCCATTCTTTCCGAACCAGTACGCGATGACATCGCGGTCGAAGGGTTCCTGGTCATTCTGCGCGTCGGCGTAGCGGTAGAAGTACCAGGACGAATCGACGAACGTATCCATGGTGTCGGTCTCGCGCCGCGCCGGGCCGCCACATTTCGGACAGGTCGTGTGCAGGAACTCCGGCACATTCATCAACGGCGATCCGCCCGCGAGCGTGACCTGCACTCGGTCGGGCAGAATCACCGGCAAGTCTTTCTCCGCGACCGGCACCACGCCGTCTTTCTCGCAGTACACCATCGGAATCGGCGTGCCCCAATAGCGCTGCCGCGAGATGCCCCAGTCCTTTATTCGGAAGGTGACGGTCGCCTTGCCAAAACCTTTTTCCTCGGCGCGCGCCGACATCTTTTGAATCGCATCCGCGCAGCTCAGCCCGTTGAACTCGCCCGAGTTCACCACAATCCCGTCCGTGGTGGTAAAGGGCAGCGGCGGTTCCACCATGGTTTCTTCCGGATCGCTCGATTGCGGCAGAATCACCAGCCGGATCTCCAGCTTGTATTTCTTGGCGAATTCATAATCGCGTTCATCGTGGGCCGGAACGCTCATGATGGCGCCGGTGCCGTAGTCCATGAGAATGTAGTTCGCCACCCAGACCGGCACAGCCTCTCCGTTGTACGGATTCTTGGCGTAGCGGCCGGTGAACACGCCATGTTTCTCGATCTCGCCAATGTCGCCCGCTTCTTTCGCTTTGCGCTGCTCGGCGATCAGTTGCTCGACCTTGACTCGCAAGTCGGGGTTGCGCGCGGCGATATCCGCCACGATGGGATGCTCCGGCGCCAACTGCACCGAGGTCGCGCCATAGATCGTGTCCACTCGCGTGGTGAACACCGTAATCGTCGATCCCGCCGGCCCCACCGTTCCGCCCAGGTCGAAATCCACGAGCGTGCCTTCGCTGCGCCCAATCCAGTTCTGCTGCATGACGCGGACTTTCTCCGGCCACCCCTGCAGCTTTTCCAGATCGCGCAACAGTTCGTCGGCGTACTTCGTGATCCGCAGGAACCACTGTTCCAGTTCCCGCTGCTCGACGGGCTGGTCCTCATGCCGCCAGCACATCCCACCCACAACCTGTTCGTTCGCCAGCACGGTCGCGCACTGCGGACACCAGTTCACCTTACTCTTCTTCCGATACGCCAATCCCGACTCGTAGAGTTTCAGAAAGAACCACTGATTCCAGCGGTAGTAATCCGGCAGGCAAGTCGTAACCTCGCGCGACCAGTCATAGGCGAAGCCAAGGCGCTTCATCTGCACTTTCATGGCCGCGATATTCGAAAGCGTCCACTCCTTGGGCGGAGTGTTGTTCTTGATCGCCGCATTCTCGGCCGGCAGGCCGAACGAATCCCATCCCATAGGATGAAGCACGTTATACCCGTTCATCCACATGTAGCGAGCCAGGGCATCGCCGATCGAGTAGTTGCGCACGTGTCCCATGTGCAGCGCGCCCGAAGGGTAGGGAAGCATCTCCAGAACGTAATACTTCGGTTTAATGGAGTGGGCCTCGGCGGCGTACAGCGAGGGATCGCTCTGCCAGCGCTCAGTCCATTTCTGCTCGATGCGCTGAGGGTCGTAGCGCTCATCGTTACGGTCGGGGTTACGCTCGGGGCGCGCGGTGGGGATTGGTTTGTCTTCCTGTGGCATAAATAAGGATAGTTCGGTAATGAGTAATTCATGATTTTACAACGCCCGACTGCGATGTGTGGCGCGGACACGTTAGCAGCGGACCACGGAAGCGCTTGATTGCGGAGCGGAGGCGTAAGTGTATACACTGGACACGAAAATGCCACCCCCCCAAGCGTTTTCGAAAACCTTGTGCTGGATCGAGGTTAAGAGATGCCGAAGTATCGCAAGCCCGCGATCCTAGCGGCGGCAATTCTGATCGTTGCACACCTGGTTCTCCTCGCCTTCTGGTACGGCACTCACTTTGCCTCTCTGTGGGGTGACTGGATCGAGGCAGCGGCGGCCCTCCTGGCAGCCGTCGTCAGTTGGTACGCCTCCCGCCAATCAGGTTCCTTTGGCAAGCGGGTTTGGCGCCTGGTTTCCTTTTCTCTGGCCCTCGCTTTCTTCGGCGACGTTGGTTACAACTACTATTTCGACTATCTGCACGCTCCCACCGGGACGCTCTGGCCCAGCGACTTTCTGTTCTTGTTCTGGGCTGTGCCCGCCATGATGACGCTGTTTCTGAGTCCGCGAGACCCGAACAGTGGATTCCGGTGGTTGCGCTTCTGCGATTTTGCGCAAGTCTGCACTCTCGCGCTTGCCCTCGAGCTTTCTCTGTTCTATGTGCCCTCCCGATGGCAAGTCTCGGGACGCGCCATGGAATTGCGCGCATTTTACTTCGGTTTCGCCTCCTTCGGGCTGCTGGCTCTAAGTTTTCTGGTTCGGGGGCTTCTTACTCAATATCGCACGGCACGCAGGTTCTTTCTTCGGATGGCAGTGTTCTTTTTCGTCTTCGCCATCACCTCTAGTACGACTCTCTACACCTCCGCTGCCCAGAGCCATCAGCAGTGGACTTGGCCCGGCCTGATGTTTACCGTCACTTACTGCGTTCTCGTCGTGATTGCCGCGACTTGGGACGGCGCCGAGCCGAGCTCCCTGGAGACGGTCGACGCCTTCGCCCCGGGCATGCAACTGCTGGCGCAGTTCTCTCCCTTGCTCATCCCCGCCGTCGTCTTTCCGCTTGTCCTGCGGATTGCCCAGGAACAATTTCTCTGGTCCGTTCTGCTGGTGATGGTCTCCTTCGCCGCTGCCGCCGGTCGCATGTTCGTGGTGCAGCGCCAGTTGTTGTCCAGTTCACAGGAATTGCAGAGGAATCTGTCCCTTCTGCAGGGGATTACCGAAGGAACGACGGACGCTGTTTTCGTCAAGGACTTGCAGGGCCGTTACCTGATGATCAACTCCGCGGGCGCTCGTTTTCTGGGACGGAGTATCGAAGAGGTCATTGGTAAAGATGCCAGCGCGCTTTTCTCTCCGGAAAGCGGCCGTCAAATCATGGAGCGCGACCGCACCGTCCTTCAGTCAGGCGAGTCTTGCACCTACGAGGAAGTTGGAGTCGCAGCCGGCAGAACCAGGACCTACCTTTCCACCAAGGGCCCATATCGCGATGCCACTGGCCGGGTGATTGGCCTGCTCGGAATCTCGCGTGACATCACCGGTCGTAAACGTGCCGAAGAGGAGATTCACAAGTCAGAGCAGAGACTGCGGATTCACGTCGAGCATACGCCCCTGGCCGCGATTGAATGGGATCTCCAGCTTCGCGTTGTGGCCTGGAACGCCGCCGCCGAACGTATCTTCGGATTTTCCCGCGAGGAGGCCATGGGGCAACATGCCCACTTCATCGTGCCACCCAACTTCCGCCAGCAAGTGGACCGGGTCTGGCAAGACCTTCTCGACCAAAAGGGCGCACCCTGCTACACCGCCAACAACGACAACATGACCAAGGACGGCCGGACGATTTCCTGCGAGTGGTACAACACGCCGCTGGTCGATGAATCCGGACGCGTGTTTGGTGTGGCCTCGCTGGTACAGGATGTCACCGAGCGCGTGGCGCTCGAGGAGAGGCTGCGCCATTCCCAGAAAATGGAGGCGATCGGCCGTCTGGCGGGCGGCGTTGCGCACGACTTCAACAACCTCTTGACGGTGATCATGGGTTACTGCCAGATCCTGGCCGGCGGAGTGCCCGCGGCGGGTCGGCTGATGGACGCCACGGCTCAAATCCGAATCGCTGCCGAGCGCGCGGAAGAAATCACGCGCCAGCTACTGGCCTTCAGTCGAAAGCAAGTGCTCCAGCCCCGGGTTCTTGATTTGAACGACATCATGATGAACCTCGACACCATGCTGCGGCGGCTGATTGGCGAAGACGTCGAAATCCTGTCCGTACCCGGCCGCGACCTGGGCAGAGTCAAAGCCGATCCCGGGCAAATCGAGCAGGTGATCATGAACCTGGCCGTGAATGCGCGCGACGCCATGCCCAGCGGGGGGAAACTGACGCTCGAAACCGGAAACACGGAACTCGACGACGCGTATGCCCGCGAACACCCGCCCCTGCAGCCGGGACGCTACGTCATGCTGGCCGTGAGCGACACCGGAATCGGCATGGACGCGGACACGCAGGCGCGTATCTTCGAACCTTTTTTCACCACCAAGGAAGTCGGCAAGGGCACTGGCCTGGGACTCTCCACCGTCTACGGAATCGTCAAGCAGAGTGGAGGCTACATCTGGGTTTACAGCGAGCTGGATCGGGGTACGACGTTCAAGATCTATTTCCCCCGAATCGAGCAACCGTTGGAAGATGTCCGAGCCGAAAGGCGACCAGCCGGCATCCAGCGCGGAACCGAGACGATCCTGTTGGTCGAGGACAACGAGCAGGTCCGTGAATTGACATCCGAAGTCTTGGCGGACAGCGGTTACAAGGTGTTGCCCGCCGCCGACCCGGAGGAAGGCCTCGCCCTATGCCGAGCCCATCAGCCCGAGATCCAACTGCTGGTTACGGACGTGATCCTGCCAGGAATGAACGGCCCCCAGCTTGCCCAGCAAGTGAAACTGATTTCCCCGCGTACCCGGGTCCTATACGTCTCCGGCTACACCAGCAATGCGATCGTTCACTATGGCGTGCTCGATGCTGGACTGTGGTTCCTAGCCAAGCCCTTTTCCTTATCGGATCTGGTCGCCAAGGTGAGGGAAGTATTGGATGCCGAGTCTTCGGCGCCCCAAGCGGAAACCATGGAGTAGGCTTACGCGGAGACGTTTGCCCTTGACAGGCACTCGCCCTGCCGTAGTAAAGTATCTCCCTCCAAAACCAGTGCTGTTTCAAGAAGCGGTCAAAACCTTCTACTGAGGGGGGCCTATGTCGACTACTCGAAAGTTAGCTGCGTTGTTGCTGCTGTCGCTGTTCTTCGGTTCCCTTGCGTTCGCCCAAGGCGGAGCCACCGGCGCCATCGGTGGCGTGGTTCAAGACCAATCTGGAGCCGTAGTCGCGAACGCCAAGGTGAGCATCAAGAGCGAAGCCACGGGCGAGGTACTGCGCCAAACGACGACCGACTCATCCGGGTTGTTCACTGCCAGACTGTTGCCTGTAGGTACCTACACAGTGGAAGTGAACGCGACGGGCTTTCCCATCACCAGGTTCCCCGGCGTGGAGGTGCGCATCACGGAAACGACGCGCATAACCGCGGTGGTTAAAACGAGTGTGGTGAAGGAAGTTGTAGAAGTCCAGTCCCAGGCGGAGCAAGTCAATACGACGGATGCCACCACGGGCGAATCGCTGGCGGCGCGAACGATTACCGATCTTCCTCTAGCGACGCGAAACTTTCAGCAGCTGCTGACGCTCTCTGCGGGCGCTTCTTCCGACTTGAACGGCGCATCGGCACTCGGCCGTGGCACGGTTACCATGCACGTAAACGGCGGCAGAGAAGATAACAACAACTATCTGATCGACGGTATCACGGTGGCCGACTACGCCTTTGGCGAATTGACCTACACGCCCCTGCCCAGCCCGGACGCAATCGAGGAGTTCAAGGTCAGCACCAGTCTCTATGACGCTACCCAGGGACGTAACGGTGGCGGCAACATTAACGCCAGCCTCAAAAGCGGAACCTCGACGTTTCACGGCAATCTTTGGGAGTACTTTCGCAACACGGCGCTGGACGCGAACGACTACTTTCTGAAGAAGGTAGTCGTCAAGCAGAATATTTTCGGCGGTGACTTTGGCGGGCCGATCGGCCCCAAGGCGCAGCTGGGCTACTTCTACGTAAATGTTCAAGGCACGCGCCAGCGCAGCGGCGATTCGCCGGGAACGTTCATCAACACCAGCATTCCTGTGCTTCCGACCGCGCGCGATCAGACCACCCTGCTCAATACCTTCTTCTGCGGTGCGAACTGCGGAGGAAATACGGCCACTGCCCTTGATCCGGTGGCATTGAACTTGCTGAATGTGCAGGGCACCCAGTTTGGCCCGGGCGTGGGTGGTGGCTGGCTATTTCCCAGCGTCTCCGGCACGCCCGGTTTTACCGATGGTGTGCTCAACACTGGCCCGCTGCTGCTAACTCGTCCCGGCAAATTCACGGACAACCAGTTCACAGAAACATGGGACCGCGATTTCCGCCAAGGGAAAGATCGCTTGTCAGAGCGCTTCTTCTATTCCAACTCTGACACCTTCCAGCCTTTCGGGGCGGATTCTTACGGAATCCAGACCGGTGGCCAGCCCGGCTCCAACAACCTGAACTTCCCCTTGGAAATTCCTCTGCATAGCCGCTTCGGCAGCATCACCGAAACTCACTTGTTCAGCAATGCCCTGATCAATGAATTCCGCTTTGGGATTAACGTCATCAGCGATAAATTGGATAACAAGGCGCCCATCACTGGGAAGGACATTGGCATTAACCTGCCCACCTCCAACGGCGACCCCAACATGTACCGACTTCAGTTCGGTACCTGGGCCTTCGGACCATATCCCACCCAGCTGCAGTCGGCGCTTTCGAATAACTACACCTGGCTGGACACTGTGGGCTGGACCCACGGTCCGCACCAATTCCGCTTTGGCGGGGAGGTTGACCGCGTCTCGATGCGCCGCAGCTTACCCATTGCCGACAATGGGCTGATATTTTTCGCCCCGACTGCTCCACCATACGCCACTGACTTTCAGAGCTTTCTAGCGGGTTCTCCGTTCCTCGGCGAGGGCGGTGGCGGCCTCGGCAACCACGACTACCGCATTCCCGGCTTCGCCTGGTTCGCGCAGGATGACTATCGGGTCAGCAAAACACTCACCCTCAACCTCGGTATCAGAAACGAGTCTCTCGGCGCGCCCTACGATACTCTTTGCCATACCGGCAACACCGATCCTAATCTGGCGAACACGATCGGGCAGCCCTATATCTATCCCAAGTGCATCAATAAATTCGGTCTTTCCGGGATCACTGGAACCCTCAATCCCGCTGGACTCAACAACGAATACGCCAGGGTTTGGGAACCACGCATCGGCTTTGCCTATGACGTGGCCGGCCGTCACACCATGTCGATTCGCGCTGGCTATGGCATTTACAGCGTCCGCGAGGACCTGGGCGCAGTCGACAATCTCGCCATCGTTCCTCCGACTTTCCCGTTTCTGGTGGGCTTCTTGCCCGGAGCAGGCAGTCTAGCCAATTTGTTTGCGCCTGGTTCTAACCCCGCGTTCCCGACTGGCATTCCGCCTCTTGGGGCGCAGCCCACGCAGCAGTTCGTACCCACGGCCTCGATTCTGCAGACCTTCTCGCTGAACACTGGCACGCCCTTCCAATGCTCGTACACCGTGCTCGAGCAATGTTCTCCGGTGTTTAACGGCAATGTGAATAGCTTGATCCAACTCGCCGTGCCGCTGCATTGGGTTGCGGGCACGACGCAGCAGTGGAACCTCACGATTCAGCGCGAGCTGGGACGGGACTGGTTCGCGGAGCTGGGCTACGTCGGCACCAAAGGTACGCGCCTGCGCTCGACTTTCGATCCCGATCAGGCCACGCTGGCCACGCCGCAGAATCCGGTCACCATTACCGGAGCCGGCTGTACCAATCTGCAGGCCCAGGGTCTGTCATGTCAGATTGTGGATTCGACTGCCGAAAACGCCAGCGCCCGGGCGCCCTATCTGGGCATCGCACCCGGCGATTTCGAAGACTTCGCTCCCAACTCCGATTCCCACTACAACGCGCTGCAGGCCACCCTGGCCCACCGCTTCAGCAAGGGGCTGTATTTCCAAAGCGCGTATACCTGGTCCAAGTCAATTGACGATGTTTCCACCGCTTCCGTGGCATTCCTTACCCGGGTCAACAATCAAAACGACGCGCGCGCCTCTCGCGGTCTCTCCGACTTCGACCGGCGACAGCGCTTCGTGACCAGCGCCGTTTACCAACTGCCCTTCTTCGATCACGCCAGCGGCTTAACCAAGGAAACGCTGGGTGGCTGGGAAGCTAGCGGCGTAATGATCCTGCAATCGGGGGCCCCGTTCACGATCTTCGATCCGGGTGGAGGCAGCGCCTATGCGCTGGCCAGCCCGTCGACGACTGCCACTTTCGCGCCGGGATTCGGTTGCGGTAATGCTCCCAGTTCCGGGAGTGTGACCTCACGCTTAGCCAACTGGGTCAATCCCAATGCTTACCAGTCCGACCCGCACGCAACGCTTTCCACGGGTAGCAGCAGTGATGCGACGATCTACGGCAACACGCCGCGCAACTGCATCGTTGGACCGCCGCAGAAGAACGTGGACCTCACTCTCGACAAAACGTTTAAGCTGGGCGAACGGCAGAATCTGCGATTCCGGACCGACTTCTTCAACCTGTTCAATCATCCGTCATTCGCCAACCCGGCGGCGACTTCGGTGGGGTCTGCACCCATAAACTCAACCATCGGCACACCGCGGCTGATTCAGTTCTCGTTGAAGTATTCGTTCTGATGTGTTTTGCGTCTGGGCAGAGGGAGCGCACACGTACTTGCGCTCCTCCTGACTCTGGAGCTACCACCAATCCACAGTAGCCATGACCACAGGTGGCTGCCGAGCTTCGCTCGGCTTGGACGGCCGAGGGCGGCCGTCCCTACGCGGGAATGAGGCAAACTGCATGAAGTTGAAAAGTGGCGTCCTGACGCTGCTGGGCATGCTGCTAACGGCGCCGCCCATGTTTCACGGACAGACGGTTCACGGGGAAACTGCTCACGGGCAGACCGCCAATGTCGTCCACTACACCACCACCATCGACAACGTGAAGTATCTCTTCGCCACCGCCGAACCGGTGGCGCGCCTGAAGTCGGGCGACATCCTGGATACCAACACGCTCGACTGTTTCGGAAACGCCCTCAAGAAGCCCGGGGACACGCTCAGCATGGTCAAGGGCGACAATCCGCTGGCCGGGCCATTTTTCGTCGAGGGCGCGGAGCCCGGGGACACGCTCGCGGTCAAGATTCTTGACCTGCAGGTTGATGGCGACACCGGTGTAGGCGCGTTCGCTCCCGGATTTGGCGCCATCAACGAGACCAACTACACGCCCATGCTGCATCCACCGCTGCCCGAGCGTGTCTGGTTCTATCACATCGATCACGGCGCGAACACGGCCCTATTCAAGGCGCTCGATTCCGATTTCTCGGTCAAGGTTCCGCTGCATCCCTTCTTCGGCTGCATCGGAGTCGCGCCCGCCAATGGCGAGGCGCGCAGTTCGGTAGTGCCCGCGGAATTCGGCGGCAACATGGACTCGCCCGAGGCCAGCGTGGGCAACACCGTGTATTTTCCGGTGAATGTTAAGGGAGGACTGTTCTACATCGGCGACGGCCACGCCGCCATGGGCGACGGGGAAATTGCCGGCACTGCCATCGAGGTTCCGCTGAAA
>Ga0074044_10001919_pt1 | contig 18371 bp, 16 predicted proteins | sample BogForMeECP23OM1_FD_94443 | JGI IMG/M metagenome (GOLD analysis project Ga0074044, IMG submission 94443) | Bog forest soil microbial communities from Calvert Island, British Columbia, Canada - Bog Forest MetaG ECP23OM1 | ecosystem: Environmental > Terrestrial > Soil > Wetlands ...
GATGTGTGCCTTCACCACCCGCAGCAGTTGTGAACGCATCCTTTATAGCGTCTTTGACCGTATGAACATTTACTGGGATCTACACCCTCTCAAACCTTTTACACAAAAGTCGTGACACTACCAATCGCACCCAATCCCCGTTCAACACTCATGCCCGCAGGATGGCGCGAAACGATGGCGCGGAGCGGGACAAACAATGGAACCCAGGTGAAAGAAACGCCGATTCCTCGACCAAATTTTTTGCATCACAACGTCACCGGATGACTGAAATGAACCGGCACAAAATTTCAAAAATTGCGGTGTTCGCGGAAAGTGGAACGTGAAAAAACTGCTGAACTATTCTTCACCGGGCAAAGCACGGTGATAGTTTGCCAATTTTTGCAGAGTCATTGGCGCCGGCTCACACGAAAATCTAATGGATGTCGGTGTGAATTTTAGGCCGGCCTTTGGGCCGGTTGCGCGAGTCTCAAGTCATGAACGCCACCATCGTAAAAAATAATGGAACGCGCCCGACGGCTGTTCTTCCGGACGCCGCCGGCGACCGGTGTTCCCGGATTCCGGAGCCGCATCCGGAATTGACCGCCAGCGCAGCGGTGGCGCATAATGCGGTGGCGATCAAGCTGGAAAACAGCATGATCGCCGTGACCATGTCTGAAGGGCCTTCAACCGAAACCGGCATGACCGCGGGCAAACCGCTGAAAGTTTCCGTTGCCCAAGTCCTGATTTACGAACTGCGCGTGCGCGATGCCATGACCCGGCCTCCGGTAACCGCCGGGCCGGGCGATTCGCTGCGCACCATCCAGCATTTGATGAAAACCCACCGCATCTCGGGCGTGCCCATCCTCCAAAACGGCGTCCCGGTGGGGCTGGTCAGCATCGAAGACATCATCAACGCCCTCGACCAGGGCCACGTCAACGACCCGGCGGAGCGGTGGATGACGCGGAACATTGTCGCGTTGCGCGACCACTTTTCCCTTGTGCGCGCGGTGGCGGAGTTCGACCGGCATGGCTTCGGGCGTTTTCCCGTGCTGAACAGCAGCGGCGTACTCGTGGGGGTCATCACCCGCGGCGACATCACCGCCTGCCTGATGCAACAACTGGAGAAACGCGCCGAGGAGGCCGCCGCCCGCGAGGCCGCGTTGTTCTCCGGCCAGACGAGCGACCTGGAACAAACCAAATCGGTGGTCGTGCAGACGGAGGTGAAGTCGGGCGACTACGACAACGCGGGCAAGATTTCGCAGCGCATGCGACAGATTCTGCGGGCGCGCGGCGTGGACCCGGACATCCAGCGGCGCGCGGCGATCATCGCCTACGAGGCCGAGATGAACATCATCATCCATTCCATCGGCGGGGACCTTTCGGTTGCCATTTCGCCCGGGAAGGTGGTCATCGAGGCCGTGGATCGCGGGCCGGGAATCGAAAACGTGGATCTGGCCATGCAGGAAGGCTGGTCCACCGCCGGGCCGCTGGCGCGCGAACTGGGCTTTGGCGCCGGCATGGGCCTGCCCAACATCAAGAAATGTTCCGACCAGTTTGAAATTCATTCCGAAATGAGCGTCGGTACGCGCCTGCATTCCGAAGTGCTGTTGAGCCAGGCGGCCCCGCCGCCCAAACCGGAAGAACCAATATGAAAAGTGAAAAAACAAGGAAACTGTCGTCGGTGCTGGCCGTGATAAAGGCCGAGCCGCTGACCAACCGGGCGGAGGCGGACCTCACGGGCTGCTACATCAGCGACCTGCTCAGCGACGTGCTGGCGCACGCCAGCCACGGCATGTTGTGGATCACCATCCATACCCACCGCAATGTCATCTCCTGCGCCACGACCAAGGATATCGGCGCGGTGCTGTTTGTCTGCGGCCGCAAACCCGATCCGGGAGTCGTGGCCGAGGCGGACGCGGAAGGCATTGTGTTGCTGTCCACGAAAATGGCGGCCTATGAAGCGGCCGGAAAACTTTGGGAGGCAGGATTACGATGAACCCGAAAGCCATCAGCGAGACCGCGCGCATCGCGGCCATGGAAACCACCCACCCGAGCGGCGACCCGCGTTTTGAGGACCTCGACCGCACGATTGAAAGCTACAACCACGAACCAACGGCATTGATCCAGGTGTTGCACGCGGCGCAGCAGATGTTCGGTTATCTCAGCGCCGATGTGCTCCGCTACGTCGCCACCGCGTTGAAGCTGCCCCTCTCGCACGTGTTCGGCGTCGTCACCTTCTACCATTTCTTCACCCTGGTCCCGCGCGGCAAGCATCAGATCATGGTCTGCCGCGGCACCGGCTGCCATGTGCGCGGTTCGGAGACCATCATCGCCGCGCTGGAGAAGGAGCTGGGGATCAAGGAAGGCGAAACGACCAAGGACGGCCTGTTCAGCCTGACCACCGCCCGGTGCATTGGCGCCTGCGCGCTGGCCCCGGCGTTGTCGGTGGGCGATGACGTCTATGGCAAGCTGACGGCCGACAAGGTGCCGCAGCTTTGCAAGGTGGACCTGAAAAAATATGTTTGAAGAGCTGTCACAACACATCCTGGACATTGCCATGAATTCGCTCTCCGCCAACGCCAAGCAGGTGCAAATCAGCATCCTGGAGAGCCGCAAACATGACTGGCTGGTCCTGCGGGTGCGCGACGACGGCCGGGGCATGGACGCGGCCACGCTGAAGCGGGTGCTCGCGAACCGCTGGAGCAGCAAGCCGCAGCGCCGCAAACCCGTCGGGCTCGGCCTCGCCCTGCTGCAACAGACCTCCGAGATGTGCGGCGGGCATTTTCATGTGCGGTCCGCCCCCGGCCGGGGCACGTCGGTGACCGCCTCCATGCGGCTCAGTCACATTGACCGGCCGCCGCTGGGCGACCTGAACGCGACGATCCTGGCGCTGTGTGCGACGGACAAAAAGATGGACGTGCAGTTGAACTACCGCTCCGACGGGCAGAAGTTTTCCTTCGATTCCCGGGAGCCGGCCACGAAAGGAGAAGTCAATTTATGAACCTGGAACAATTGAAACAACTCAAGGAAAAGGCCCAGAAACAAATCGCCCTGCGCGAAGGCGGCAAAAAATACCGCGTCGTCGTCAGCATGGGCACCAGCGGCATCGCCTCCGGCGCCCGCGAAGTCATGAAAACCATGCTCGACGAAATCGAAAAGCGCGGCCTCGACGACGTGGAAGTCCATGTCACCGGCGAGCACGGGCTGGAGGACATCGAGCCGGTCGTCCGCGTCGAGGAAGCCGGTGGCGAAAAGACCACCTATGCCAGGCTCGACCCCGAGAAGGCGAAAAAAATTGTCGCCGAGCACCTGCAAAAGGGACGGAAGGTGGACAATCTTGCCGTCGGCAAGCAAAAGAAGACGGAGTAACACGCATGATCCGCTCCCACATATTGGTTTGCGGCGGCGCCGGCTGCTTCAGTTCCGGCTGCCGCGCCGTTCAGGATGTCCTGGCGTCCGAATTGAAGAAACGAAAACTGGACAAGGAAGTCCAGATGATCGTCACCGGCTGCATGGGGCCGTGCGACCTTGGCCCGGTCATCCTCATCCACCCCGACGGCACCTTTTATCAGCGCGTCACGGCGCTGGACGTGCCGGAACTGGTGGAGGAACATTTCGTCAAGGGCCGGCCCTGCCAACGGCTGCTGCCCAAGGCGGAGCTTGGCGACAACGTCATCACCACCCAGCGCGATTTCGCGTTCCTGGCCAAACAGACCAAGATCATCCTCGAAAACTGCGGCGTGATTGACGCCGAGAAAATCGAGGAATACGTCGCCCGCGACGGCTACGCCGCCCTCGGCAAAATCCTCACCAGGATGACGCCCGAACAGGTCATCGCCGAAATCAAGGCCAGTGGCCTGCGCGGCCGCGGCGGCGCGGGTTTCCCCACCGGGGTGAAGTGGGAGTTGATGGGCAAGGTGCTCATCAAACCCAAGTATGTCATCTGCAACGCCGATGAGGGCGATCCAGGCGCGTTCATGAACCGCGCCGTCCTCGAAGGCGACCCCCATCGCGTCATGGAAGGCATGGCCATCGGTGGTTACGCGATGGGCGCCAACCGCGGTTTCATCTACATCCGCGCCGAGTATCCGCTCGCCATCAAGCGCCTCCAGATCGCCATCGAGCAGGCCTACAAAAACGGGCTGCTCGGCAAAAACCTTTTTGAGAAGGGATTCGATTTCGACCTCGAACTCCGCATCGGCGCCGGCGCGTTCGTGTGCGGCGAAGAAACCGCGCTCATGCGTTCCATCGAAGGCCGCCGCGGCCAGCCGATGCCGCGTCCGCCCTTCCCGGCCCAGCGCGGTCTTTGGGGCAAACCCACCAACATCAACAACGTCGAAACCTGGGCCGCCATCCCAGCCATCATCCGCCGGGGCGCCGCGTGGTATGCCACGTTCGGCACCGAGAAGACCAAGGGTACCAAGGTCTTCGCGCTCGCCGGCAAGATCAAGAACACCGGGCTGGTTGAAGTTCCGTTTGGCACGCCGTTGCGCGACATCATCTACGAAATCGGCGGCGGCGTCCCCAACGGCAAACAATTCAAGGCCGTCCAGTCCGGCGGCCCCTCTGGCGGCGTCATCCCCGCGCAACATCTCGACACCCCGGTCGAGTATGAGTCGCTCCAGAAGCTCGGCTCCATCATGGGTTCCGGCGGCATGGTCATCATGGACGAGGATTCCTGCATGGTGGACGTCGCCCGGTTTTTCCTCGAGTTTTGCTGCGATGAATCCTGCGGCAAATGCCCGCCCTGCCGCGTCGGCACCAAGCAGATGTTGAATCTGTTGGAGAAAATCTGCCGCGGCGAAGGCGAACTCGCCGACCTCGACAAACTTGAGGATCTTTGCGCCGTCGTCCGCGACGCCAGTCTCTGTGGTCTCGGCCAGACCGCGCCGAACCCGGTGCTGACGACGTTGAAATATTTCCGGCACGAATACGAGCAGCACATCCGCGAACACCGTTGCGTGGCCGGCCTGTGCGGCAATCTGCAGCTCTCGCCGTGCGAAAACACCTGCCCGTTGAACATGAACATCCCCGGCTTCCTCCAGTTGTTGAAGGAGGACCGGATTGATGACGCCTTCGAACAGGTGGTGATGGACAACCCGCTGCCATCCACGACGGGCCGCGTGTGCCAGCACCCGTGCGAACTCCGCTGCCGGCGGGCCGGCGTGGACGCCTCCGTCAACATGCGCGAAACGCACCGCTATATCGGCGACGTGATGTACGAAAGCGGCGGCGCCAAACGGGTGCTGCAGCGCATCCTCAAACGCAAACAGGCCGCCACCGGCAAAAAAATCGCCGTGGTCGGCGCCGGTCCGGCGGGTTTGAGCGCGGCGTTCTATCTCGCCCTGCTCGGCCACAAGGTCACCGTGTACGACCGGGCGCCCAATGCCGGCGGTCTGCTCCGCTACGCGTTGCCCGAGTATCGGCTGCCCAAGAAAATCGTGGACCAGGAACTTGCCTTCATCCGCAGCGCGGGTGTCCAGTTCAAGTTCAAGGCTGAACTCGGCAAAACGCTGCAACTCGACAAGCTCGCCAAGGACAACGACGCCGTCTTCCTCGCGCTCGGCACGTGGGAGGAACAGGCGCTCGGTGTTCCGGGCGACGACGTAAAAGGTTTGCTGTCCTCGCTGTCGTTCCTCAACGAAACCGCGTTCGGCAAGAAACCGGCCATCGGTCCAAAGGTCGCCGTCATCGGCGGCGGCAACTCGGCGATTGACGCGGCGCGCACCGCCAAACGGCTGGGCGCCGACGTGACCATCGTCTATCGGCGGTCACGCGGGGAAATGCCGGCCATTCCGGACGAAACCGGGCAGGCGCTCGAAGAGGGCGTCCAGCTCATCACCATGGCCGCGCCGTTGCGCGTCATCACCGGCAACAACGGCAAAATCACCGGCCTGGAAGTCGCCAAGACCGTTCCCGGCAAGTACGACGCCCGCGGACGCCGCGCCCCGATCGTGACCAAGGACACCTACGTCGTCCCCTGCGACACGATCATCAAGGCCATCGGCGAGAAACCCGAAGGCCAGTTGACCAGGACGCTCGGTCTGGCCACGACCTCGTGGGGTTCGCTCAAGGTGGACCCGTGGACGCTGCAGACCAGCAACCCGAAAATTTATGCCGGCGGCGATTATGTCACCGGCGCCGCCAACGTCTCCACCACGATGGGGGCAGGCAAGAAGGCTGCGAAGATGATTGACCGGCAGTTGACCGGGCTGGACCGCTTCGAGGAGTTGTGGCCGAAGTTTGATTACGACCACACCATCCCGCCGCCGTCCCAAGGCGGGCCGCGCAACCCGGCGCGGCTCATTGCCCCCGCGCAGCGGCGCGGCAACGTGGAAGTGTCACCCACCTTCACCGAATGGCAGGCCAGGGCAGAATGCTTCCGCTGTCTGCGTTGCGACATCAAAACCAGCGGCAACGGAGCAAAATCACATTGATGCGGAGTGAAACCATGACTGCGACCAAGAAAATTTCCCTCACCATCAACGGCAAGGTCTGCGCCGGCAAACCGGGACAAACCATCCTGGAAATCGCCCGCGCCAACAAAATTGACATCCCGACGCTGTGCTATCTGAAAGGGCTGACTCCGTGGGGCGGCTGCCGGTTGTGCATCGTTGAAATCGAAGGCAGCCCCAAGGTGGTGCCATCCTGCACCACCCCGGCGGTGGGCGGCTCGAAGATCATCACCAACAGCCCGCGCCTGCAGGGCCTGCGCAAGGCCACGCTGGAGCTGCTGTTCAGCGAACGCAACCACTTCTGCCCGATGTGCCAGTACAACAAGGGCGACTGCGGTTTGCAGCACCAGGGCTACCTCCACGGCATCAACAATGTCCGATACCAGTACCTCTATCCCGCCATGCCGGTGGACCTCACGGCGAAGTATTTCGGGATCGACCACAACCGCTGCATCCTCTGCGGCCGCTGTGTGCGGACCTGCGACGAAATCGAGGGCGTGCATACGCTCGACGTCGCCTACCGCGGCATCCGCAACCGGATTGTCGTGGACATGTTGAAGAAATTCAGCGAGTCCGAGACGTGCACGTCCTGCGGCGCGTGCGTTGCCAACTGCCCGACCGGCGCCTTCTTCGACAAGGCGGCGGCCTTCCGGGGCCCGCTCGCGAGCTGCCAGCAGGTGCTGACGACCTGCACCGAATGCCCGCTCGGCTGCGGCCTCAAGGTGTTCGTCAAGGAAAACCGCATCGTGAACGTCTGGGGCGACCCTGATTCCCCCGTCAACCGCGGCCATCTCTGCGTGAAAGGCCGGTACGAAACGTGGGCCGAACCGCGCGAACGCATCACCCAGCCGCTCCTCCGCGGCAAGGACGGCAAGCTGAAGCCGGCCACCTGGGACAACGCCATCGCCGCCATCCGCAAGGCCGTCAAGGCCGCCAAAAAAACGGAGAAGGCGCTGCTCGTCGCCCCGCGGGTGACCAACGAAACCGCGCAGACCATCACGAAATTCACCGGCAAAATTGACCGGCTCGGCATGTACGTGACCGCCAACGAGGCGGCGCTCTGCAGCGACCCGTCTTTCAACGCCGACGCGATGCGAAAGCTGGAGGACGCGGACGCCATCATCATCATCGGCGTCCAGCCGTCCCGCGACCACGGCGTTGTAGCCGCCCGCATCCGCACTGCGGTCCGCAAACGCGAGGCGAAGCTGCTCATCTTCCACGCCCGCAAGAGCGATTTGGACCGGTACGCCAACATCTGCGCCCACGAGGTCAGCCTGGAACACCAGTTCTGGGATGAGGTGGCGGCGGCGCTTGAAGGCGCGCAGCGGCCGGCCATCGTTTATGGCGCAAACGCCATGACGCCCATCGGCGTGACCGTGCTGGAACGGCTCATCAAAATTTTTGAAGGCCATCCGGGCCGCCGGGCACCCGCCCTCATCGGCCTGCCGGTCGGCACCAACAGCCTTGCGCTGGCGGCCGCCGGCATCGAGGCCGTCGAAGACGTCGGCCCGTGGCTGGATGCCAAACCGCTGAAGTTCCTGCACATTGTCGCCAGCGACGCGCCCGACGGCGGCGCCGGGATGCTGGAGGAGAAATACGTGCCCGGGTTGCTGGACGAGATCCCGTGCGTGGTGGTGCAGGCCGGCTACCGCTCGGCGCTCACCGGCAAGGCGGCGGTCGTGCTGCCCGCCACCATCTGGTGCGAAAAGTCCGGCACCATCACCAACCTGGAAGGACGCCGGTTGTCCCTGCGGCCCGTGCTGCCCGTCAGCGGCGAGGCGCGCGAAGACGCGGCAATTTTGGAGAGTGTGTTCGCATGAAGAAGCCCATCGGTAAAAAAGTGACGAAGAAAACCACCCGCCCGGCGGCGAAGGCCGCCGCCGCTCCCGCCGCTCCCGCCAAGGTGCGCGTCGCCACCATGTGGCTGAGCGGCTGCTCGGGCTGCCACATGTCGTTCCTCGACCTCGACGAGCGCCTGGTGGGCCTGGCGAAGCTGATTGACATCCTGTTCAGCCCCATCGTGGACACCAAGGTGAAGGACATGCCGCAGGTGGACGTCGGCATTGTCGAGGGCTGCGTGAACAACACCGACCAGGAACACGAATTGAAGATGCTGCGCGACCGCTGCAAGATTCTCATCGCGCTCGGCGACTGCGCCTGCACCGGCAACATCCCGGCCCTGCGCAACCAGTTCCCGTTGAAGGACTGCCTGGCGCGCGCCTACGAACAGGCTGAAAGCAACCGCATCAGTTGCATCCCCAACGATCCCCTCGTGCCGAAACTATACCCGAAGGCGCGGCCCCTGCAGGAGGTGGTGAAGGTGGACCTCCACATCCCCGGCTGCCCGCCGGACGCCGACGTGATCTGGTACGCCCTGACGGAATTGCTGGCCGGCCGGATGCCGCAGTGGAATGAGAAGAATTTGAGGTACGACTGACATGACAACCAAGACCATCACCATCAACCCCGTGACCCGCATCGAGGGCCACGCAAAAATCACCATCCATCTCGACAGCCGGGGCGAGGTGGACGACGCGCGCTTCCACGTCGTGGAGTTTCGCGGTTTTGAAAAGTTTTGCGAAGGCCGGCATTTCACCGAGATGCCGCAAATCACCCCGCGCACCTGCGGCATCTGCCCTGTCAGCCATTTGCTCGCCAGCGCCAAGGCTTGCGACGCCATCGTCGGCCGCGAGATTCCGCCGGCGGCCAAGATGCTCCGCGAACTGATGCACATGGGACAAATCATCCAGTCCCATGCGCTCAGCTTCTTCCATTTGAGCGCGCCCGACCTGCTGCTCGGGTTCGACGCCGACCCCGCCGTCCGCAACATCGTCGGCCTCATCCGGCAGCAGCCCGGCATCGCCATCAAGGGCGTGCGGCTGCGCAAGTTCGGCCAGGAACTCATCAAGCTCGTCGGCGGACGCAAGATTCATGCGGACTTTTCGGTGCCCGGCGGCGTGAACAAGGCGCTCACCACTGCGCAACGCGACGAAATCCTCAAGGGCCTGCCCGAGGCGTTCGGCCACGCGAAGTTCGCGCTCGACCTGCTCAAGGGTTACCACAAGGGACACCTCGCGGAGGTCGAGGACTTCGCCAGCTTCGATTCCAACTACCTGGGCCTCGTCCAGCCCGACGGCGCGCTGGAGTTGTACGACGGCAACCTGCGCTTCTGCGACGCCGGCGGCAAAATTGTGCACGACCAGGTTCCACCGTCGAAATACCTCGACTACATCAGCGAGGCGGTCGAGCCGTGGTCGTACATGAAGTTCCCCTTCATCTCGGCGCTCGGCTATCCGCAGGGCATGTACCGTGTGGGGCCGCTCGCGCGCCTGAACGCCTGCAGCCGCATGGCCACGCCGCTGGCCGACGCGGAGTTGAAGGTCTGGCGCGCCAAACGCCGCGTGCAAACCAGTTCGTTTTACTATCATTGGGCGCGGCTCATCGAGATTTTGTACGGACTCGAACGCGCGCAGCAGTTGCTGGAAAGCCCCGGCATCACCAGCACCGACATCCTGGTGCCGAACCAGCCGGCCTGCCGGGAAGGTGTGGGCGTGATTGAAGCGCCGCGCGGCACATTGATCCATCACTACTGGGTGGACGCCGATGGCCGGGTGGAGAAGGCCAACCTGATTGTCGCCACCGGCCACAACAACCTGGCGATGAACCGCGGCGTGCAGGCCATTGCCCGGAAATACGTCAAGGCGAAGAAACTCAAGGAAGGCATGCTCAACCGCGTCGAGGCGGTCATCCGCTGCTACGACCCCTGCCTGAGCTGCGCCACCCACGCCGTCGGCCAGATGCCGATGCGCGTCGAACTGGTGGACGCCGGCGGCCAGGTGTTGCAAACCCTGCAGCGCGACAGCACAATCTGACGGGGGCGTGCCTGTTCGGTGTCCACGCTTCAGCGTGTCCGGTGGCAAACGCTGCCGCGCGATGGCACGATTTAACCTGAAATCCGAAATCCGAAGGGCGAAATCCGAAAGAAGCCCGAAACTCGAAATCCGAAGCCACGCCGGACAGAATTCGCACCGGCGGGTTGACATCGAATGGTTTCCTTCGACCTTCGGGCTTCGTCCCGCATTGCGGGATTTCGGAATTCGGATTTCGGCATTAGGATTTTCCCTATGAAAACCCTCATCATCGGCTACGGCAACCAGAGCCGCCGCGACGACGGCGTCGGCTGGTTCGTCCTCGAACAACTGGCCGCGCTGGACCTGCCCGGTGTGGAATTGGAGACCAGCCAACAGCTTGAAGTCGAGGCCGCCGAGACCATCAGCCGCTTCGATGCCGTCATTTTCGTGGACGCCGCCATTCCCGAAGCGCCCGAGCCGGTCCAACGAACCGTCGTCACCCCCAACTTCCAAAGCCACGCCGTCGCCCATTATCTGACGCCGGCGGACGTGCTGTCGCTGTGCCAGACGCTTTATCACCGGGAGCCGAAGGCCGTTCTGTTCAGCATTCGCGGACGCGATTTCAATTTCGGCACCAGCCTCTCCCCGGAAGTCGAACAAGCCGCGCGCGAAGTGGTGAAGCAAATCGTCGAGCTGGTCCGCAGCGCCAGCGTGTAATCGTCCTCGCCTGCCCGCCGTAGCCAGGCGAAGGCGGGTCCTCGAATTATTGTTCGGTGTCCCGGCTTCAGCCGGTCTGGGCCGCGTAAACGCGGAACTCCAAACCTTTCATGGCCGCCCTTGTCGCGCCGAAATTCCATGAAGCCACAAAAAGGCACAAGAGGCGCAAAATTTTAACCACGGATAGACACGGATTGAAACCGCGAAAGGTAGGGCGCATTACTCCGTTCTCTCCGTCTGCTCGCGACCGGCCGGAGTTGCCTCCGGTTCCGTCAATTCGCGGACTGGGTTTTATTACTGCAATATGTGAGGTGGATTAACCGAACTGCCGAGGCTGCAAGTGATCTGAGGAATGGCGCCCACGGTGTCCATAATGTAGGTGCCGCCCGCCGGACAACTGGGAATGCTGCCGCTGGAGTTTAGCTTGATATAGGGTGTCAGATCCGTAGTCAAGCTGGGAGCAGGGTCCCCCGTTTTTTTCCCTTTTTCCAGCGCCCATTCAGTGACGGCACCATCAATCTGATGCATGTTGTTGATGCAAGCATTGGCTTGTGATGTTGAGCGGACATACATAAAATTGGCAATGGCAATGGCCGCCAACAGGCCGATGATGGCCACGACAATCATGATTTCCACCAGCGTGAAGGCTCCCAAACGCGAGGCTTTAATTGTCTTTTTCGACCGCATAATGGCGTAAACGAGCATTGGCGATGCCAGAATCCAGTCTTTACTGGCCCTTTTTAAGGACGGGACGGGAGCAATTTTTAGAGCGGTGGCGGCTGATGGATGGTTTGTGGCCCCATTAATAATTCTCCACGGATCCCTGGACCAACCCGCAATCCGGGGCCTTTCATAATCGGCTTGTGAAAACAGTTCCCAGGCAAGAGCGGATTGGATCAGAAAAAAAACAGAATGTGGCTGACAATGGCGCGAAGAGGCGGGATGGAACTTGCATTTTCATGGCGTTTTTTATCCAGACACGGGTTCAGTTGGACGGATTCCAAATGTATTTTCCAGCCGCATTAACGTAACCGGTTTTGTGGCCCACTTTCACGCGCGCCAGGCCGTCGGCAAAGGCCATCGCTTCATCGAACTGCGGGTTGATGACGATCTTGCCGCTCTTGTCAATGAACCCCCAGTGTCCGCCCGTGCGCACGCCCGCCCGCCCTTCGGAAAACCCGGCGGCGTCCTCAAACTGCGGATTGATGACGAACTTGCCGTCGGGGTCGATGTAACCCCATTTCTTGCCCAGACGTGCCGGCGCCAGTCCCTTCACAAACGAACGCACGTCGTCGAACTGCGGGCTGATGACCATTTTCCCGGTCTTGTCAATAAAGCCCCAGCGCCGCGCCACTCGGACCGCCGCCAGTTCTTCGGAAAACGAACCGGCTTTTTCAAACTGCTGGTTGATGACAATCTTGCCGTCGGGGTCGATGTAACCAAAGCGGCCACCAAGTTCGACGGCCGCCAGCCCCTCGGAAAAGTCGGCGGCGTTCTCGAACTGCGGATTGATGACGATCTTGCCGCTCTTGTCAATGAAGCCAAAACGGTGGTTGAGCTGGATCGAGGCGCGACCTTCGGTGAAGGTTCCGCCAGCGTCGAATTGCGGGTTGACGACATACTTGCCCTCGGGATTGACATAGCCGCAGCGGCCGCCGACCACGACCGCCGCCAGCCCGTCGCTGAACGGGCCGGCCTTGTCGAACTGGGGGCTTACGACCATCTTGCCCGAAACATTCACGTAGCCCCATTTGTCGAGCCGTACTTCGGCCAGCCCCGAAGCAAACGGTTCCGCCCGTTCAAATTGCGGGTTGATCACGAGGCTGCCGGACTTGTCCGCAAATCCCCAGCGGTCACCAACGACGACCGGGAAAAGTGTCGCGGCGCGTGCCTCAGCCAATGACAAGGCCAGCGCGGCAAAGACCGGCAGGATAAAAAGCCTGTTTTTTTTCATAACGTGGCAGGAATTCACTTTTTTTGGACGCGCCGCGGACACGGCGAATTTGTCGCCGGCCCGGTGGTTCATGTGACGAGTATATTCCGGGACCAACGGGAGTCAACGGGTGAATCGCGAAGCCTTGACCAGCCCCAAGGCCGCTCCAAACCAACACGCAAGTCGTTGGGGCAGCATAAATCCGAAGGTCGAAATCCGAGATCCGAAAGAAGCCCGAAGCCCGAAATCCGAAGGCCAGCCAATCTCCCGAACAGTTATCGCGTTTCGGTCTTCGGTTTTCGGATTTCTTTCGGGGTTCGGCCTTCGGGCTTCGGGATTTGCCCCTGTAAATTCCCGCCGGCGAATGAATAAACCCGAAAAACAGAAGTCGATTGAACAGGAGGCAATGGAGAGATTTCCTCGGACTTCTTGCGCGCCTTGCGCCCCTGAACGGTGTGTAGCGCAGACATTCCTGTCTGCGGGTTCAGGCGACTTTCCAGTCGCCAGTCCGTGCAGTTCAGCAGGAAACGCGGGACAAGAATGTCCCGCGAACTCGCAGACAGGAATGTCTGCGTTACAGGGTTCATGGGCAGGAGAAGGAAAATCCAAAATCCCAACTCCCAAACCCAAGACCCGAGACCCCAAATCCAAGACCCAAATCCGAGGGCTAAATTCCGTTGCAATGCGGCTTGCAGTTGAATCCGTGCTTCGCCGATAATTCCATTTTTCTGAAAGACGGCTGAACCGCCTGGAAGATCAAGAAACAAGAAAGTTGAAGGTTGAGACTTGATGGTTGAGAGAATTCTGGTGCGAAGGCCCCTGTTTTCACAGGTGGTTCCCGGCTGCCTGCTGCTGGCGTGGTTTGCCGGCAGCGGATGCTCCATTCATCGCTATGCACTAAACAAGACGTCCGATGCCGTGGCCCAAAGCGGCACCACTTATGCCAGCGATGACGATCCCGAACTGGTCAAGGCCGCGGCGCCGTTCGGCCTGAAACTCACGGAGAGTCTGCTGGCGGAGAACCCGCGGCATCTGGGCCTGCTGACTTCGGCAGCCAGCGGATTTACCCAATACTCCTACGCCTTCGTGCAGGAAGAGGCCGACGAACTGGAACCGCAGAATTTCGCCGCCGCCGAGGCGATGCGGGTGCGGGCCCGGCGCCTTTACCTGCGCGCCCAGCGATACGGCATGCGCGGTCTGGAAGTGAAGCACCCCGGCTTCGGGAAGGCTTTGCTGGCCAATCCCAAGGCAACCGTCCGCACGGCCACGAAACCGGATGTGCCGCTGCTCTATTGGACGGCGGCAGCGTGGGCTTCGGCGATTTCCCTTTCCAAGGACAACCCCGAACTCGTCGGACAGATTCCGGCCATGGCAGCATTGATGGACCGGGCGCTGGAACTGGATGAAAGTTTCGACCATGGCGCGATTCACACCTTTATGATTTCTTACGAGATGAGCCGGGCGGGCGCGGCTGGCGATCCGGCGGCGCGCGCCCGCAAACATTTCGAACGCGCCATGGCGCTGGCCAGGGGAACCGACGCCTCGCCGCTGGTCGCCCTGGCGGAGGCGGTGGCCGTTCAAAAACAGGACGTGAAGGAATTTGAATCGCTGCTGAACCGGGCATTGGCTGTCAATCCTGATGCCAATCCGGACCTCCGGCTGCGGAATACCGTGATACAGCGCCGGGCGCGCTGGCTCCTGTCACGCCAATCAGAATTATTTTTGGTCGAATCAAAATGAACAATAGAATCCATCTCATAAACCGGAGTGCGCCCGTCCCGGGCGCAGCGACAACCGAGGACCGGAAGCCATCGGTGCAATGGGTAGGGCGGCGCTGCCTGCTCGCGATCTATCGGAGTTGCGCCGCCGGGTATGATGGCCGCGCGGCAGCGCGGCCCTACCGTTTGGAATATGTGCCGATTATTATCGGGAAATGGTATAAGTTGGGATTGGTTATGTTGGTTCTGGGATGCCTCATTCCGGTTAATCGCGTGGTGGGCGCCGAACCGGTGAAGGTGCGGATGGGGACGCTGGCCCCGAAAGGATCGTCCTACACCAAACATCTTCAAGCCATGGGCGAACAATGGCGCTCGGCGCCGGGCGGCGGGGTGCAGTTGACGATTTACCCCGACGGCACCATGGGCAGCGAGGCCGACATGGTGCGCCGCATGCGCCTGGGCCAGTTGCAGGCCGCGATGGTGACGACCACGGGCCTCACGGAAATTGAGCCGGCGGTGGCCGGGCTTCAGACCATCCCGAAGGCCTTCCGCACGCTCGAGGAGGTGGATTACATCGGCGAGAAATTGCAGCCGATGCTCGAAAAACGCCTGGAAGCAAAAGGCTTCGTCGTGCTCTTCTGGTCCGATACCGGCTTCGTCCGCTTCTTCTCCAAGCAACCCATGGTCTCGCCCGATGACCTTCGGAAGACCAGGCTGTTCATCTCCGCCAACCGTCCCGCCGAATTGGAGCTTTATCACTCGGTCGGCTGCAATGCCGTCCCGCTGGAAGTCGCCGACATTCTGCCCGGCCTCCAGACGGGATTAATTGATTGCTTGTGCCTGCCGCCGACGTTCGCCCTGGCCACGCAAGTTGACTCGGCCGCTCCGCACATGCTCGATATGAACTGGGCACCGCTGGTCGGCGCCGCCATCATCAATAAAAAAACCTGGGACAGCCTTTCGCCCGAGGCCCAGGAAGTCCTGCGCAAATCAGCCCGGGAAGCCGGCAAACTCATCAAGGCCGATGGCCGGCGCGAAAACGTGGAATCCATTGAGGCGATGCGCAAACGCGGACTGAAAATCCACACGTTGACGCCGGAACTCGACGCCGAATGGGATCGGACCGTCGAGCAGGCCTGGCCCAAAATCCGCGGGACGGTTGTTCCCGCTGACATCTATGATGAGGTCATGAGCCGGTTGAAAACATTCCGCGCCGCGCCAGAAGGAGCCGGGAAGTGACCAGCGAAACGTCCCCTGCAGTTTCCCAACTGGTCGAACCGGTCCGGGAGCCGGCCGGCCGCTTACGCTGGCTCCGGCCGGCCGAGAATCTTTTTCTCGCGCTGACCCTGGCTGCCCTGACGATTCTGCCCCTCACCGAAATCGTCGGACGCAAACTGTTCCACGGCGGCCTTAACGGCGCGCCGGCCCTGCAACAGCATCTGGTTTTGATCATCGGCCTGTTGGGCGGCATGGTTGCCGCGCGCGACCGCCGGCTGCTCAGCCTCTCGACGCTGACCAATTTCCTCACCGGCCGCTGGCAGACGTTCGCCCGCGTCTTCAGCAGCGCCTTTGCCGCGGGCATCACCGTTTTTCTCTGCCTGGCCGCCCTGCAACTGGTGCAGTCGGAAAAAGGGGGCGGCAAAATTCTGGCCTACGGAATTCCGCTGTGGACCGTTCAACTCATCATGCCGCTGGGCTTTGGCGTCATTGCGCTGCGCCTGCTGTGGCACGCGGCGGATACCTGGCGCGGACGGCTGGTCGCGTTGCTGCTGGCCGGAAGCATGATTTGGATCGGGTTTCATCCGCCACTGTCACCCGCCCGGCTGGTGGTGCCCGGACTGGTGGCCCTCCTGGCGGCGGTCGTGCTCGGCGCGCCCATCTTTGTCATGCTCGGCGGCGCGGCCCTGATTTTATTTTGGGGTGAAGACATACCCATCGCCTCGATTTCGCTGACGCACTATTCGATGGTGACCAACCCCACGCTGCCGACGCTCCCGCTGTTCACGCTGGCCGGCTATTTTCTCGCCGAAGGCGGCGCCTCCAAACGGCTGATCCGGGTTTTCCAGGCCTGGTTGGGGCAATTCCGCGGCGGCCCGGCCATTGTCACCGTCCTGGCGTGCGCGTTTTTTTCCTCCTTCACCGGCGCGTCGGGCGTGACCATTCTCGCGCTGGGCGGACTGCTCCTGCCGGTGCTGATGGGCGCGGGTTATTCCGAGCGTTCCACCCTGGGAATCCTCACCGGTTCGGGTGGCCTGGGGCTGCTGTTCCCGCCGTCGCTCCCGCTGATCCTTTTCGCCATCGTCGCCGGTTCCAACGCCACGGGTGCCGGTGTGACCATTGAAAAAATGTTTCTCGCCGGCCTTGGTCCCGGCGTGCTGCTGGTGGGCATGGCCATCTGGCTGGGCCTGCGCTTGGGACCAAAAGACACCGGCAGCCGCCGCGGCTTCGACCGGGCCGAGGCGGGACGCGCGGTCTGGGCGGCCAGGTGGGAATTGCTCCTGCCCGTCGTCGCGCTGGTCGCGCTCTTTGGCGGATTCGCCACCCCGGTCGAAGCGGCGGCCGTCACCGCTTTTTATGCGTTTGTCGTCGAGACCTTTTTCTATCGCGACTTCAAGGGGCCGCGGGACGTTGCGCGCGTCATGGCTGAGTGCGGACTGCTGGTGGGCGGTGTGCTGCTCATTCTGGGCGTGGCCTTGGGATTCACCAATTACTTGATTGACGCCGAGATTCCCAGCCGCGCGGTGGAATGGGTCACTGGGACGGTGCATTCGAAGTATGCCTTCCTCCTCGCGCTGAACCTGTGCCTGCTGGTGGTGGGCTGCGTGATGGACATGTATTCCGCGATTGTGGTGGTGGTGCCGATCATCGTGCCGCTGGGCATGGCCTACGGCATTGACCCGGTTCACTTGGGCATCATTTTCCTGGCCAACATGGAACTGGGGCTGTTGACCCCGACCGCCGGCATCAACATCTTTCTTTCGTCCTATCGTTTCAAAAAACCGGTCCTGCAAGTTTCGCGGGCCGTCTTCCCGATGCAATGCGTCCTCATCGTTGGCCTCCTGTTGATCACTTATTTTCCCGCCTTGACCACCTTCCTGCCGCACTGGCTGGGAAGATGATAGGTCAGTTAAGGGTGCAATTTTCGCAATGGTAGGGCGGCGCTGCCGCGCCGCCGCAGACTGATTCGGAGGGCGGAGCTCTGCGAGGCCCCATTTCACAATTCGTCCTCGTTCCTTGGCGCGGCGACTTGTCTCGGCGAAGCAGTGCGAAGACGGAAGTGTAACGAAGACGGCTCGTCCTCGTCCTCGATCTGGGTCTGGCGTCTGGGAATGCCCGCTCGCGCGATAGCGAAGCTCAGCGTTTGGTGTCCCGGCTTCAGCCGGCTCCCAAGGTGGCACAGGCATCCTGCCTGTCCCTTTCGGCGCCCCAGCCGAAAGCGGCGTCAAATTGGAAGTTCAATGTTGAATGTTGAATGTTTGATGTTTGGTGTCCCGGCTTCAGCCGGCTCCCAGGTGGCACAGGCATCCTGCCTGTCTTCATTCGGAGTTGAGCGCGGCTTTCGGAGGGCCGGGTTCCACGAAACCTCATTTAACCAGGTTCCTCGACGATTTCAGTGGAATAGGGGCTGAGGGTTTGTGCAGGCTGGAAGGATGACACCTGAAGCGACATTTCATCAATTGTTGGGGCTGGGCCAGAGTTGGAAAGTGATACGGACGGA
>Ga0074044_10001920_pt1 | contig 18367 bp, 13 predicted proteins | sample BogForMeECP23OM1_FD_94443 | JGI IMG/M metagenome (GOLD analysis project Ga0074044, IMG submission 94443) | Bog forest soil microbial communities from Calvert Island, British Columbia, Canada - Bog Forest MetaG ECP23OM1 | ecosystem: Environmental > Terrestrial > Soil > Wetlands ...
CGGAAGGAGGTGTCGTCGTGCATCCCGACATCACCACCGCATTAGTCTGTTGCGAGCTGGCGGGAATAACGCCTGGTTGAATCGCCAGCAAGTCCGTGAAGCTGCGGCCGTTCAAAGGAACGCTGTCCATCTTCTTCCCGCTGATGGTTTCGCCCACCTGGGTGGTTGAGGTGTCGATCTGGACGCTGTCAGCGCTAACCTCGACGGTTGTCGCTTCGGACTTCAGCTCAAGTTCAACGTCCACTTTGAGGACAACCGACGCCGCAAGCTCCAGACCAGTTTGCCGGGATGGCTTAAATCCGGGAGCGGCGATCTCGATCTGGTAGTGCCCTGTGGGAAGCAAAGGGAAGATATAAACGCCATCAGCGTTGGTGGCGCAACTCTGCTGTGCGCCGGTATCGGAGTTGCGAATGATTACAATCGCCGACCGGACGACAGCACCACTGGGATCGGCAACTGTTCCTGAAACGCTTCCTGCGGTACTCGCGAAGCTCGACAGAGAAGAGATGAAAAGGAGCACGGCCCAGAGCCCCACCATGACTGCTACTCGCCGCCCTTTCTGTGCGAACACGCTGCCTTCTTCATTCACGTTACACTTCTTTCTACATGCGACTTAATCGCAACAAAGGACCTAAAAGGAGAACTCAACTCCATTCTAAATGAAATTGAATTTCATTTTCATGATGCCTGACGAGGAAGCACCCGCGCTGTGACTGAAATCACACCTGCATGTGCGCCATCTCGGCATGCCGATTCGCCTTGATTGGCCGGGAGTTCCTGGTTAGTCGGAAAGCCAGACATCTGGCCCCCACGGTCCACAGACGGGGTTCTTGGGAGTTTGGGCTCGCAGAGAATCTAATAATTCTGAGCGTGTTGTCATCAACTCTTACCTTGGCATTATTCCCGGAGAGCGAGGAATCCGCCCTCAAGCGGTGGCAAACACTTATAGATATCTCTGGAAATTCGAGCACAAAAAAGACTTGGGTTGGTGTATATTGCCCGCAACCTAAGGCCCCCGTCACCGGTGTCCTTGAATTATGAAGCCAACCTCCCGCAAAGGACAGAAAGCATCATCAGGTCCGCAGCCTGTCAAAGTGGCTGTTGTCCAAGCTGCCCCCGTTGTCTTCAATCGTAAGCACACCCTGGAGAAAGTCCACGCCCAGGCGCGCGAGGCAGCACGTCGAGGCGCACAGTTGGTGCTCTTCCCCGAGGCCTTCGTCTCCGGCTACCCCAGGGGGCTCGACTTTGGGGCGGTGGTCGGTGCACGGTCGGAGAAAGGCCGCGAAGACTTCCGCAGATACTGGGAAAGCAGCGTCGACGTGCCTGGTCCAGCAGTTGAGGAGCTTGGCCGGGCCGCGCGCAGCAACCACATTTATCTTGTCATCGGTGTAGTCGAACGCGATGGCGGCACTCTTTACTGCTCCGTGCTGTTCTTCGCCCCAAACGGCACCTTTCTAGGCAAGCACCGGAAGATCATGCCAACTGGATCGGAGCGTCTGGTATGGGGTTTCGGCGATGGTTCCACCCTGCCGGTGTTCGAGACTCCCCTGGGGAAGCTAGGCGCAGTGATCTGCTGGGAGAACTACCTGCCGTTGATGAGAGCGTCGATGTACGCCAAGGGCATTGAGATCTATTGTGCGCCCACCGCCGACTGCCGGGACTCCTGGACCGCTTCCATGCGGCACATCGCTGTGGAGGGACGCTGCTTCGTGCTTTCTTGCAACCAATTCAACCGGCGGCGTGATTTTCCGAGTGATTACGATTCAGTTTACGGCAAAGATCCCGAATCAGTCGTCACCCGCGGCGGCAGCTGTATCGTCGATCCGTTCGGCAATTTTCTCGCCGGGCCAAATATGGAAGACGAAGTGATTCTGACCGCCGAGATCGATCGCGGACAGATCATCCGCGGCAAGTACGACCTGGATGTCGTTGGCCATTACGCCCGACCGGACATCTTCCAACTCCACGTGGACGAGCGGCCAAAGCGTCCTGTAACCACCCACTCCGGCGCTGCGGCGGACGAAGAAAGACCGTCACTTCAAACCAGCCACCGCGCCGTTCCAGGAGCGAAGGAATGACCTTGCCACTTACTGCAATCTGGCCGCAACCGCTTGATCCACTTCACTCTGTCGCCCTCTCCGCACTCGTGGCTGCACTCCCCCTGATCCTCATACTCGTCTTAATGGGAGGCCTTCGCAAGAGCGGCCTGTTTGCTTCGCTGTCTGGTCTGGGCGCGGCCGGATTGCTGGCGATACTCGTCTGGCACATGCCACTAGCGCTGGTGCTGTGGAGCGCTGCCTATGGTTTCGTCTATGCGCTCTGGCCGGTCCTGTGGATTGTCTTCGGAGGCCTCTGGCTCTACAACCTCACACAAGACACGGGCAAGTTTGAGCTGCTTCGCCGCTGGATGGAAGAGCACGCCTCCGGGGACGCCTGCATTCAGGCAATTCTGGTGGCTTTCTGCTTCGGCGCGCTCCTGGAAGGCAACGCGGGCTTCGGAGCGCCGGTCGCCGTGACCGCGTGTCTGCTGGTTGGTCTTGGTTTTGCACCCCGCCAAGCGGTTATTGTCGCGCTGATTGCGAACACCGCCCCTGTGGCATTCGGTGCGCTGGGCATTCCTATCATCGCCCTGGCTGGAGTCACGGGACTCGACCTGTCCAAGCTCTCTGCCATGGTGGGCAGGCAAACTCCTTTTCTCGCATTCATGCTTCCGGCTTACCTCGTGTGGGTGGTTGCGGGGGGCAAGGGCTTGAGACGAACCTGGCCGGCGGCCCTGGTCGCCGGCACCACCTTCGCCCTGGCTCAGTTCCTGGTCTCGAACCTGTGGGGGCCTTACGTAACAGACGTAATCGCCGCCTCAGTTTCGATTGCCGCCCTGGCAGCTTTTCTTCACCTGTGGACCCCGGGCGGCTCGGTCACCGCTTCCGATCCAACGCCGGCCGCACTCTCCTTACGACAAGCATTCGCGGCTTGGCTGCCGTGGGCCATACTCTCGACCGTGATGATCTTGTGGTCCTACCTGAAGCTCTTCCAGAAAGGCCAAGTCACAGTTCCAGTTCCCAGCCTGCACAACGGCGTTCTGATTACTCTCTACCAAAAGCCCTACTCGGCTCTTTATTCCTTTCAGCCCCTTGGGCCAGGGACTGCGGTTCTCGCCGCCATCGTGCTTACCGTGCTGTGCTTTGGAGTGCGTGCCCAGGTCTTTCTGAAGTCTGGATCGAAGACGCTGCGCCAGTTGCGGTTTCCCGGCCTCACCGTCATGGTGATTATCGGCCTGGCATACCTCTACAACTATTCGGGGATGGCCTACACGCTGGGGGCAGCAGTGGCTCGAGTCGGCCCAATCTTTCCTTTGGTGAGCAGCTATCTGGGCTGGATGGCTTGTTTCCTCAGCGGCAGCGATACTGCCAGCAACGTCCTGTTCGGTAATCTGCAAGTGGCAGCAGCTCATCAACTCCATCTCAACCCGGTGCTGCTGGCTGCCACCAATTCTTCCGGAGCGGTCACCGGGAAAATGATTTCACCGCAAAACATCGCGGTCGGAGTTACGACCGTCGGACTGATCGGACAGGAAGGCAAAATCCTGCGTGCCACTTTCTGGCACAGCCTCTTGCTTGCCGCAATCTTAGGCCTCCTGGCTTTGGCCCAAGCTTACTGGGTACCTTGGATGGTCCCCTAGCTTCGGGCCACGACCCTCATTCCCCCAGCCATTCCGCATAAGGTTTCATCGACTCGACGTGGTCAAACACAATCTTGATCGCGGCCGTGATCGGAATGGCGAGCACCAATCCGATTGCGCCCCAGATGGCTCCCCAGAACAGCAGCGCGATCGTGACCGCCAGCGGATTGATTCTCAAACGGCTCCCTAGCAGCTTCGGATAGAGAACATTCAGAGCGAAAAGATGCAGTCCGATCACGCAAAGCACCACGATCGCCAGGTCTCCGGCCTCCAGTTGCCCCAAACCGACCATAATCGGCGGACCCATCGCCAGCACGATCCCCAGGTACGGAACCAGGCTCAGAAATCCGCTGAGAAAACCGACGAAATAGAAGAACGGAACGTGCAGCAACCAGAAAATCACCACGCTCACGCCCGAAATCAGCAAGCCGATCAGCAGGTTCCAGACAATAAAGCTCTGCAACATCTTCCCGATCAGTCCCAGGGTCACGTATGCCGTGTTCCGATGACGTAAGGGAAACAGCATCACCGTGGCCGAACGCGCATGGTTCCGCCAGGTCAGCAGAAAGTAGGCCAGAAACGGAACAAACGCCGCCGCCAGCAGGATATCGGTCACAGTCCCGGCTCCGCGGGTGAGCACCTCGGACCAGTTTGTCACCTGCTGCACGCGCACGACATTCGAGGGTTCCGGGGCGCTGACCGCCTCGCCCGTGCTCTCGATCCTTTCCGCCCCCTGCCGGAAGGGCTGCAGGATGGAGCGGATTTTCTGCGAATACTTCGGAACGTTGTCGGCAAAAATAACGGCTTGATTGTAAGAAGCCGAGGTGACGCCGTAGATCACCGCCAGCAGCGCAACCATACTGATCAGCGCCGCCAGGGCTCGGGGAAGGTGCAGATACTCCAGCGCCTGCACCACCGGAGAGAGCACAAAACTCAATAGAATGGCAAAGAACAACACCGCCAGCACCGATTCGCCGTAGTAGGCGAACATAACGATCAAGCCCATGCCCAGCAGCGTCAGCGACCAGTGATGCCCGTTTGTTGCTTCAGTGGTTTCCATACCGTGTTCTTGCTCACCCCCACTCCCGACTGGTCAACAATTCTGCCTCACCGCCGCCGGAATTGCACCACTGGAATTGCGGGAATCAGATTGCATCTACAATAGGCAGATGGACCCACCCATAACCCCCGCCCACAGCCGCATCCTCGCCCTCGATGTTGGCGCGAAAAGAATTGGAGTCGCCGTCACCGACCCGCTGGGCATCACCGCGCAGGGGTTGGATACCATCCAACGGCAGAACAAACGCCGCGATCTCGAGGCCCTGGGACAGGTGCTGGCGAAATACGACGTCCGCGAAATTGTGGTCGGCCTGCCCCTGCGCTTAAGCGGTGCGGAAGGAATTCAATCGGAAAAGATGCGCCGTTTCGCCGATGATCTGCACGCTCACTTCGGCCTGACAGTTCATCTATGGGACGAGCGCTGGACCTCAACCGAAGCCAACCGCCTGCTGCGCGAAACCGATCTTTCCATCAAGAAGCGTGGGCAAGCCGTCGACCGCATGGCCGCCGTTCTGATTCTGCAATCCTGGCTGCAAGCCCGCGACGTGCGCTGAGAACTGCGCCCGGCACTATAATTTCCCAGTCATGTCCAGTCCGGCCATCGAGAAGAAAATCGAAGCCCTGCGCGAGAAGATCCGGCACCATGAGCACCTCTATTACGTGCTGGATGTCCCGGAAATTTCGGACGCCGAGTTCGACAAGCTGATGAACGAACTCAAGCGCCTCGAAGCCGAGCATCCGAAGCTGGTAACGCCCGACTCGCCTACGCAGCGGGTGGGCGGCAAGCCGCGCGAAGGATTTGTGAAGGCGAAACATTCCTCCCCGATGCTTTCGCTCGACAACGCTTACAGCGAAGAAGAGCTACGCGATTGGGAACGGCGGGTGCATGAACTCAGCGGGCGCACCGACCTTGAGTACATGTGCGAATTGAAACTCGATGGCATGTCGCTGGCGCTCGTCTATAGCGACGGGCACCTGGAGCGCGGCATCACGCGCGGAGATGGCAGCATTGGCGAAGACGTGACCTTGAATGTGCGCACCGTTCGTTCGGTCCCGCTGGTGGTAGCAAAGGACAGGTTGAAGAAGGCAGGGATACCCGCCGACTTTGAAGTTCGCGGCGAAATGTTGATGCCGCTTGCGGCCTTCCGCAAGTTGAATGAAGAGCGCGAGCGCCAGGGGCTCGCGACCTTTGCCAATCCGCGCAACTTTACGGCGGGGACGGTGCGGCAGTTAGAGCCTTCGATTACGGCACAGCGCCGCATGGATTACTTTGCCTACTTCTTGTTGAAGGATGGGCAAACGTTCTTTGACCGGCAATCGAAGGCGATGGATGCCCTCGAAACGGCTGGGTTCAAGGTAAATCCGAACAGCAAGCTGGCGAAAAATCTCGACGAGGTCTGGAAATTTATTCAGAGCTGGGAAGCCAAGCGCGAATCGCTCCCATATGAGATTGACGGCATCGTCATCAAGGTGGACCGCACCTCATGGCAGCGGGAACTGGGCTTTACCGGGAAAGCTCCAAGGTGGGCGATTGCTTACAAGTACGCGGCGCGCGGAGCGGTCACGCAGATCGAAAATATCGTCCCCAACGTAGGACGCACCGGCAAACTGACACCGGTGGCATGGCTCAAGCCGGTTCCGATCGGCGGCACGACGGTGTCGCGCGCCACACTGCACAACATGGACGTAATCGAGGAACTGGGGGTAAAGATCGGCGACTGGGTCGAGGTGGAACGCGGCGGCGATGTGATTCCGAAAGTGGTGAAGGTGGTCGAAGACAAAGACCACCCCCGCGGCGGCAAGCAGTTCGAGATGCCGGAACATTGTCCGGTGTGCGGCGGCAATGTGGTCCGCACGCCAGGCGAGGCGGACCATCGCTGCGTGAATGCGAATTGCCCGGCGAAACTGCAGGGGACGATTCTGCATTTTGCCTCCCGTCACGTGATGAATATCGACGGCCTCGGCGAGGTTTTGGTGAATCAGCTTACCGAACGCGGCCTGGTCAAGAATGTCGCCGATCTCTACAAGCTGACAAAAGACGGCCTGCTGCAACTCGACCGCATGGGGGAGAAGTCGGCGGAGAATGTGCTGGCCGAGATCGAGGCTTCGAAGAAGCTGCCGCTGGAGCGCTTGATTTACGGCCTGGGCATACGGTTCGTGGGCGAACGCACAGCGCAGTTTCTGGCGGAACACTTCGGCTCGCTCGACGCGATCATGAAAGCCAGTGCCGAGGAACTTGAGGAAGTGAACGAAGTAGGACCGCGGATCGCGGAAAGCATCGTAGAGTTTTTCGGCGATGAACATAATTGCAAGCTGGTCAGCGACCTGCGCAAAGCAGGCCTGACCTTCACCGGAAAGAAAAAAGAAAAAGGCACGAAGCTGGCGGGAAAGACGTTTGTGCTGACGGGCACGCTCGCGCGCCACACCCGCGACGAAGCGAAGAAGATGATTGAAGATGCGGGCGGACGCGTTTCCGGTGCCGTGAGCAAGAAGACAGACTATGTCGTTGCCGGAAGCGATGCCGGATCGAAGCTGAACAAGGCTCGGGAGTTGGGCGTGAGCGTGATTGGGGAAGAAGAGTTGGAAGGGCTGGTCGGCTAAAGCTGGGAGCCACCAAGATGATCAGGTGGCTCTTGGCTCTCGCACGCCCAAAACCGCCAGCCCTCCCCCAACCAATTTGCTGGGACGGGCGCCCTCGCCCGTCCCGTACCGGCTTTTACTTCTTCGCAGTCGGCGGCAATATTCCGTTCAGGCGCAGATACATTGCAGCCTCGGCGTAGTGGTCGGCCCAACTGCTGGCGAGAACCATGCTGGCCCAGGCCCGTGACACTTGTTTTCCGCCGAAGCCTTCCGTAGTCTCGCCTAGTTTTGAGTCGTCCATTTTCGCCAGTGCGTCGGAGCAGAAATCAAAAGACGCCTTGAGCGCTGCGACAAGCTTGTCCTTGGGGTCCGTTTCCTTGGCTTCTTCGACCTTGGGAGCGGCGACAGCGGTGGCTTTGCTGCACAGCGCGTTATTCGCTTCTATCATGTGGGCCACGAGGTGGCCGAATGTATTCTGGTCGGGTGTGGGTTTGTAGCTGAATTTGTCGGCGGGCAGGGCATCGACGGCTGCGATGGTGTTCTTCTGGCGGCCGGGCAGGATGTCTCTCAGTGCGCTGCTGACCGGGTTCTTGATGGGTGCGGGCGCTGTCTGTGCAATCGCTGCGGCGGCGAGTAACAGCAAGGCCGCGATCAAGAGAGTTTTCTTCATTTTGTCCTCCTGGTGCGGTGTCCCGCGTTGGCGGCATAAATCCATGTTTGTCATCCTGAGCGAAGCGAAGGACCTGCTTCTACGGCCGTCGAAAACAAGCAGATCCTTCGCTTCGCTCAGGATGACAACACAAACTTGTGTCGTCGAACTTGGGGGCCACGCACGGGTGGAGAGAAGGATAGCGCGAGCGGGAGGGTCCGCGCCACCGTTCGTTCCACATGCGCGCGCGGACAGAGCCTGCCCTGAGCGAAGTCGAAGGGAGTATCCGCGCCACACAAGCTTGCTTGCGCTATCCTTAGAACATGCACGCGCATGGCGCAGACGGGCATTCTCATGGGACGGGGCGGGTGCTGCGCTTCTCCCTGGCCGTCACCATACTTTATGTCCTCCTGCTGGTGGTAGCCGGCATCCGCGCACACTCGCTGGCGTTGCTTTCCGAGGCGGGACATAACCTCTCCGACTTTCTGGCGTTGCTGCTGTCGCTGGTCGCGGTTTTTCTGGAAGGCCGGCCGCCGAGCGCGACCAAGACCTATGGCTACCGGCGCGCCGGAGTGCTGGCCGCGCTGGTGAATTCGCTGTCGCTGGAGGTCGTGTCGTTTTTTATTTTCTACGAGGCGGTCCGGCGGATCCAGCATCCCGAACATGTGCGCGCCGGGGTCATGATTTGGGTGGCGGCGGCGGGCGTGGTGATGAACGGCGCGATCGCACTGCTGCTGTGGCGTTCGGGGCGGGACGTGAATGTAAGGAGCGCCTTGCTGCACGAGGTGGGCGACACGCTCTCGACCGCGGCCGTAATCGTGGGTGGCTTCGCCATCCTGTGGACCGGGCAATACTGGATCGACGCGGCACTGTCGTTCGGGATCGGCGCGCTGATTTTGTGGTCGAGTATCGGCATCGTGCGCGAGACGCTGAATATTCTGCTGGAGGGCACGCCGCGCGGCATAAGCCTGGAAGCGGTGGAGTCGGCCATGCGGGCGATCGCCGGCGTGAGCGACGTGCACGATCTGCACCTGTGGAGCATCGGGTCGGAAAACCACGCCCTCTCGGCGCACGTAAAGATTGCCGACATGGCGACTTCCGAGAGCGACGCCATTCTGCGCGAGATCAACGAAAAGCTCGGGCAGGGGTTTGGCATCCACCATACGACGATCCAGTTGGAACATGTAGTGTGCGAGACGGCGCATAGTTGCGTGATCGCCGTGCGCGAGGAAGATCAAGTCGAGCGCGGCCATTCCGACCGCGGGCATGCCCACTGACTGTGGAAGTCGTCATCCGTATCTACATGAAACACTGCGAGTTACTCGACTTCCAAGAGGCCGGCTGCGGTCTTCTGTGATATCCTCCTAGTTGGAGCTTTTCCTCCCCGAGTAACATCCAATGCCAATGCGACGTCGGCGGCAAATCTTGCGTTTCTTGGCGGCTGTGCAGCTGCTGCCTGCTCTGGAGAGCGGAGAGGAAACCCTCGTCGGCGGACAAGCCGTGCTGGAGGGCGTGATGATGCGTTCGCCGCACGCCTGGGGCATCGCGGTGCGCAAGCCTTCGGGCGAGATGGTCACGCACAGCGAGCCGTTGGAGCGGCCTTCCGAGCAGCATAAGTGGATGGGCTGGCCCGTGATCCGCGGCGTGATGACGCTGGGGCACGCCATGACGCTTGGATTTCGCGCGCTGAAGTTTTCCGCCAATGCGGCGCTCGACGAGATGCCAGCCGACGATCAAGGCAAGAAGATGGAAATCACCGGCTGGATGGCGGCAGTGAATATTGCCTTCTCCGTCGCCTTTTTTATCTTCATGTACAAGTATCTGCCGTTGCTGGCGACGACGGAACTGAAACGGGTGAATCCGGTTTTCGGGCAGCAGATTGTGTTTAACCTGGTTGATGGAATTATCAGGATCGCGATGTTCCTGCTGTTTGTGTGGGGCGTTTCGCTGTGGAAAGATATCCGCCGCGTGTATGAGTACCACGGGGCCGAGCACAAGACAGTGTTTGCGTTCGAAAATGGCGATCCGCTGGAAACCGCGGCGGTGCAGAAGTATTCGACCTATCATCCGCGCTGCGGAACCAGCTTCCTGATGACGGTGATGATCATTTCGATGATTGTGTATATGGCAATTCCCGTGCATACCTTCTGGGCTCGATTCGCCATTCGGATTGCGCTGCTGCCGCTGATTGCGGGAGTTTCCTACGAGATCATTCGCTTTGCGGCCAAGCATCGCGGCTCGCTGTTCGCCATGATGACGGCGCCCGGACTATGGCTGCAGCGAATCACTACCCAGCCGCCGGATGACAGCGAAGTCGAGTGCGCCATCGTCGCGCTGGATGAAGCCATGAAGCTGGAAAAGCAACACGGTGGCGAGTTGGTGATTGCCTAGCGGTGCCCACCGCGCACTCTTGTTTTCTTTCCCATTCCACTTAAAATCAGAGTAGAGACGCGGCCTGCCGCGTCTCCTGCCGACAGCGAGACGGGGTAAACCGCGTCTCTACGGATGACAATCATGTTTGAACGCTTAGACCAAATCGAAATCCGCTACGAAGAGCTGACGCAAGCACTCTTGTCGCCGGAGATCACCAACGATTCAGCGAAATACCAGAAGACTGCCAAAGCGCATAGCGAAGTCGCGGGAATCGTCGAGAAGTATCGCGAGTACAAAGACCTGAAGCGCGGCATAGCCGAGAGCCGGGCCGTGCTAGTGGACGAGAAGGACGCGGACATGCGGGCCTACGCCGAAGAAGAACTGGCAAAGCTCGAAGCGCGCATCGTGACGGTTGAGGAAGATCTCAAGGTCCTGCTGCTGCCGAAGGATCCAAACGACGAGAAGAACGTGGTGCTGGAAATCCGCGCCGGGACAGGCGGCGATGAAGCGACGTTGTTTGTGGCGGAAGTCTTTCGCATGTACAACCGCTATGCCGAGACGCAGAAGTGGAAAGTGGAAGTGCTCTCCACGTCGGAGTCGGGCGTAGGCGGGCTGAAGGAAGTGATCGCGCTGATTGAAGGCGATCGCGTCTATTCGCGCCTGAAATATGAAAGCGGCGTCCATCGTGTGCAACGCGTGCCCGCAACCGAGCAGCAAGGACGGGTGCATACCTCGGCCATCACCGTGGCAGTGCTGCCGGAAGCCGAAGAAGTTGACGTCAAGATCGAAGCCAAAGACCTGCGTATCGATACCTTCTGTTCGTCGGGGCCGGGCGGGCAGTCGGTGAATACAACCTATTCGGCGGTGCGCATCACGCATATTCCGACGAATACGGTGGTGAGCTGCCAGGACGAAAAGTCGCAGATCAAGAACCGCGAAAAAGGCATGCGTGTGCTGCGCTCGCGGCTCTATGAAGTCGAGATGCAAAAGCAGCAGGACGCACTCGCGAAGGAACGCAAGCAGATGGTCGGGTCGGGCGACCGCTCGGAGAAGATTCGCACCTACAATTTTCCCCAGAACCGGCTGACAGATCATCGTATCGGCTTCACCATCCACCAGCTAGAACAGGTGATGGACGGCAAGCTACAACCGGTGATCGACGCCTTGACTACGCACTATCAGGCGGAGAAGTTGAAGGGCGATAACGATGCGGGCGCGGCCAGCGTGGCGTAAGGCAATTGCAGAAGTCAGATTGCAGAAGTGGTTTTCGCGGCGAGAATTGCGCATCATGAGGAGCCGAGGTCGAGAACGGTCAACGACCAAACAAACACTTCTGCAATCTGACTTCTGACTTCTGCAATTCTCCTGTCTCCGTGGTGAAATAGGGTTGTGCAACTTCGCCAGGCTCTAAATGCCGCAGTCGAACGGCTGACTTCCGCGCAAGTTCCTTCTCCGCGCATGAACGCCGAACTCCTCATCATGTTCACCCTCACCTGTGACCGCGCCTACCTCTACGCGCATCCGGAGCGAGAGCTAACCTTCGACGAAACGCAGCGCTACGACGAAGCTCTAGCGCGCCGCGCCACCGGCGTTCCAGCGCAATACATCACCGGACACCAGGAGTTCTGGGGGCTGGATTTTATCGTGTCGCCGGCGGTGCTGATTCCGCGTCCGGAAACGGAGCATGTGGTGGAGGCGGTACTGAAGCTCTTGTCGCGAGATTTGGAGCAAAGTCAAGATCAACGGCCGCGGACAGGAATGTCCGCGCCACACAAGCTACGCATAGTCGACGTTGGCACGGGCTCGGGAGCGATTGCGATTGCGTTAGCCAAAGAACTGCCCACGGCTGAAATCCACGCCACTGACATTTCTCCCGAAGCACTGGAAGTCGCACGGGCCAACGCCGCCCTCCACGAACTAACTTCGCGAATCGAATTTCACCAGGCGGACTTGCTCGACGGATTCTCACCCGCTTCGGTCGATTTCGTGGTTTCGAATCCTCCCTACGTCGGCGAGTCGGAAGAAGATTCAGTGCAGCTCGAAGTCCGCAAGTTCGAACCGCGCCATGCGGTCTTCGCCGGACCAACCGGCCTCGAAGTCATCGAACGGCTGACTCCCCAGGCGCAGACCATACTCAAGCCTGGCGGTTGGCTGGTATTCGAGATTAGCGGGACGATTGCCGACCGCGTCCGGAGACTGTTATCGAGTTGGGAAGAGGTTGCGATCAGGAACGATCTGCAGGGAATCGCACGCGTGGCGATTGCGAGAAAATCATAATGCCTATCCATTTGTCATCCTGAGCGCAGTCGAAGGACCCCTATACCCCCCACAGCCCAGATCGCCAAAGGGAGTTTTCACCAAAAACGCCATTCCGACTATTTCGAAGAGCCGAGTGGCGTGCGTCAGAACGTCACCCGCACTCCGAGCTGCGCGGCGAACGGAATCCCCACCGTTGTACCGGGACCAAAGAAATCTCCCAAACCGCCCGCCGGTATCTCAAGTTGCTTCAGACTGGTAACGGGCACGGTTTGGGAACAGTCCGCTACGGTGCAAATGGCGGTGACGTTGCCGCTTGCGATATCGCTGCCGGAGACCGGAAGGTTGGCGATATTCGCCACGTAGTTAGCGCCGGGATTGTTGCGGTTGAAAAGGTTGAAGAATTCGGCGAAGGGATGAATCTCCCAGCGGTCGCCGATCTTGAAGGGTCGCGTGACGCGCAGGTCCATCTGGATGTAGGGTGTTCCGCGAAACTCATCCAGGCTGGTCGGCACTCCGTTCACGGAAATGCGGCCGCTGTTGTCCGCGGTGGTGATGGTAATGGGCCGGGCGCTCTCGGCCTGAGCGATGGTGCTCAACTCAAAACCGCCGGGGATGTGCACCGTCCCGGCGAGCACAAAGCGATGGCGCACGTCTTCGCCGGAGGGACCGTAGTCGCCGGGGCCGAAGGCGTTCAGCGGATTGCAAACGCCATTCACATAGTCGAAAAGCTCGCCCAGCACGCAGCCCCACGTCTCGGCCTTCGAGAGCGTGTAATTCGCGACCAGGCTGAAACGGCGCGACACGTTGCCCTGCACATGCAGCATGAGCGCGTTGTAGCTGGAGCGGTTGTCGGAGCGGAAGACGGTTGCGCTGGAATATGGATAGGCGCGATAGCCGTGGTCTCCCTGCTCATGGGTATAGTCCGCGCTGACGATCCAGTGCTCATCGAACGCGTGCTGCACGCCCCCGGTCACATGGATGGCGTAAGGCGTTTTGTAGTTGGGATCGATGAGTGCTGGGGGCGCGACGGAATTCGGGTTCACCGCCTGAAATGCGGTGGCCCATCCGTTTTGGGCGAGGTCGTTGAAGAAGATGCCGAAGCCGGCGCGAATCACCGTCTTCTCGCTGCCGCCGGGCGAGTATGCGATTCCAAGACGAGGCGCGACCTGCTTGCGGTCATCATGAGGAACCGCTTCGGGGTATCCCAACGATGCCAGCAGAGGGAACGAAGGATTAGCGGCCTGGCTTTGTCCGGAAGCCGTGAACAGTCCGAAGGTTGTCTGATAACGCAGGCCGTAGTTGACCGTGAGGTGGTGCGAAACGCGCCACGAATCTTCAGCATAGAGCGCTAGACGCTGCACGTTCTGCGAGAAGTTGCCGTTCCCGGCGGGAGTAAAAGTACAAGTGATGTTCAATGCCGGATCGGGTGCCGGCGTACACTGCGAACTCGGCGGAGCGTAATAAAACTGCGCCGGATTCGCTACATAGTAATCGGGGTTGGAGGGATATTGGATGAGTTGCTCCGCCGTCGCCGCGAACGCTCCGCTCAACACCGGTTCGTGAATAAAGTTGATCCCGGACTTAAGAGCGTGGTTTCCCGCCATGTGGCTTAGGTCGTAGCGCGCCTGGTATTTGTCCTGGTTTCGCAAGTCCGGAAAAAGAGTGATGGGAGTAGCGAACTGGTTGTCGCCGAAAGTTTCGAAGCCAGAAACGGTCAATGCCGTCGAGCTGAAGGGAAATGCCAGCGCGAAGCCCAGATCGGAGTTACGTGTCTGGGTAAGGTGTAACAGGCTGGCATCGAGTACCAGGGTGCCGAGCCAGGTTGGGCTGAAAGCATAGGTATTGCTGAGTGCCGTGTTCCAGTAATTGTTGTGCGTGGTCAGTCCGGTGGAGGGCAGCGTCCCCTGCTGCACCAGGGCGTTGTGCGTGATGTAGCTGTCTTCAGAAGTGCGCAGGAACCACTGCGATTTTGAAGATTGAGCCCAGTCAAAACGCATGGAGCCGACGTAGTCGCGGAAAGGAATCGGGACGGTGGCTGGGACCGCGATCAAGGGGATCCCGGTAATCAAGCCATCGGCAGCCAACTGCGCCAGGGCATCGAAGTAGGTGATGTTGGCGGGGCTGTAGGCAATGCTGGCATTTTCATGCACATGCTCGAAGGAAGCGAAGAACCAGACCTTATTTCTTGCGAGCGGCCCGCCGAGCGTGCCCACATAGTTCTGGCGAGAGAACGGCTGCTTGGGATTCGGCGCCGGGTTCTCAATCGGGAAGCGAGCGTCGAGTTGTGCCGCGCGCTCGTAGAAAGCCGCATCGCCGTGCCACTCATTGGTGCCGTGCTTGGTGGTGATCACGACTGACCCAGCCGTGGTCCCGCCCGTGTCGGCATCTTCATTCGACGTGCGCACGGCAAACTCCTGAATACCATCGGGCGAGAAATTTTGCAGGAAGCCACCGATCCAGTCGTCGGAGTTATCGGCGCCGTCGACCGACAGTTCGTTGTTCAAGCCCGAGCTTCCACCGGTGGAAACAGCGGTGATTCGCGCCTTGGTGGGATCGGAAGGCTCGACCGGCTCAGTACCGGGCACAAGGTAAGCGATGTTGGCGAAACTGCGTGCCGGGAGCGGAAGAGTTTCGAGGTCCCGGCTGCCGACGACGCCCTCATGCACAGCACTCGCAGTGTCAATCGACTCGGTGGTGATCGAGGAGGAATTCCCACGCACGTTGACCGTCTCGCGCTCGCTCTCCGGTTGGAGCGTAACGGCGATGTCGCGCACCAGGCTGACCGCAACGTCTACATTGGCAGTGGCCTGGGCAAAACCTTTGGCAGTCACAGTTACGCGATAGGAACCGGGGAGCAGACCCTCTATACGAAATTCTCCCCGCTCGTTCGCCGCCGCCTCGCGGCTAATGGACGATCCAATGGACTGCACGACGACTCGAGCACCGGCTACCCGGGCGGCGCTCGCATCCTGAACCTCTCCCCGAAGCGCGCCGTTCGGATTCTGCGCGCGCATGAGCGCAGGAACAGCGACGAATATCAGAATGATGACCGCGCTGATCACAGAACTCGATCTGCGTATTTGGGAGGGTGGGAACATTGCGAGCATGAACAAACCATCCGGTGAACGAAGGGATTGCCGCTATCTAGACTAGCTACAGGAACATGGCCTGCGCGGCGAAGCAACCTAGCTCCCAGAGAGTAACGGGGACGCACTAGTTACTACCAGCGATAGTGGAGTCAATGGAGTGGTGAGAGGAATAAAGCTGCGATCGGCCGAAAGGTTAGCGGACGAGCCACTCGGTCACTTCGTGAGTCAGCGCCAGAACCGGGCTGTAGGTGGCGAAGATGCACCACAAAGTCACGAGCACCGGTGCGACTGCGTACCACGGCCAAATTCGCGTCGTTGGAGCATTGCGGGCTTCGTCCCACGCAAGCAGGCGCGCCACGCGTGCGCTGATCGATCCGGTCACGAAGCCCACCGTACAAACTGGAGCGGCTTCCACGGGAAACAGGCGCGACACTTTCACCAGGGCCGCAGCCAGGTCAACGGCGTCGTTCAGATTGGAGACCGCCGCATCATCGGCGGCCAACTCTGCGGCTTGCGACCAAGCACTTTCCAGCCCGGCCATGCCGGGAAAGGGACAAAAACGGAAAACCAGCTTCCTCAGATTGTCGCGAGACTGCATGTGTGCGAATTCATGCTTGAGCGCGATGTGCAGTTCGTTAGCGCCCAAAAGAGCGACCACAGATTCTGAAACTAGCACTCTCGGTCTGCGGACGCCCACCAGAGCGAGTGGTGGAGTTTCGCATCTGGAGCGGAACGCGACCGTCCTGGCGCCGGCATCCACCGGCAAAAGATTCGCATCTTTCAGCCAGTGAGCCACCACACGGGAGGTTTTGGTCTGGGCAGCTATCACCCGGAAGCAGCCGCAGGCAATCAGGACTAGCGCGCAGAGGCCAAGCGCGAGCGGCGTCGCGCCGATGCCCTCATCGACATTAATCGAACGGGGTTCCAGTAACTGAAACGACGGCACGACAAACACGAACGTAATGACAACAGAAGCCGCCATGGGGAGAACCCTCAACGCAAAGAGCAAAGCGGCCAGGCTTTTTGCGGGCGCATGCAACAGCCTCAACCAGCGCCATGCGACTGCCACCAGCGTCGACAGCAGACAATAGAGCAGAACGAAAAAAGTGAGCGAGACAGCGATTCCGCGCAGGGCAAACATCAGCGTCGCTCCCGGGTCTTGCTTTCACGGCCCTTGTTTTCCTGGCTTTGGAGTTCGCGGCGTTTGCGTTCGACCAGGAGTTGCAGTTCATCGAGCAGTTGCGCATCGTGAGTGCTGAGGGCTTCCACCAGATACGACAGAGGCAGCGAGGAAGCATCGCCCGATCCCAGTAATTGCCGGATGCTCTCCAGCGCGGTGACCCGTTGCAACTCCTCGGGAGACTGGCGCGGAGTATAGCGGAACGCTCGACCTTCAGCGACGCGGTCAAGCAGACCCTTCTTGTAGAGACGGTCGACGGTCGTCATCACGGTGGTATAGGCCTGATGGATCTTGCCATCCGCAAGCAGTTCGCGAACCGTGGCGCTGCCATGCGACCAAAGCTCCTGCAGCACTTGCTGCTCGAAGGGTCCGAGGTGAGGCCTGGAACCTGACCCGAAGATCGAAAATGCTTTGGTCATAACCCCCGCACCCGGCGCCACGTGCTTTGCCGAAAAAGAATACCATCCGAGGGCGCGGCTCGCACCTCCAATGACAGAGACCCTCCGCCATCACTTCCACTTACCCTGACCCTCCACGATCGTGATGTAACGATCGATGGGAAGATCGGTGAAGCGTTCGACCAGATTACTGGGTTGCGGCCACTTGACTTCGACCCAGTCCAGCTTCGTCTGCTTGCCAATTCCTAACACCATCCGCGGATCGTGCGATGAAAGATAGCTCCCACCGCCCACTTTCATGCGGCTGCGCTTCAGATCGCCGGCTTGGTAGCTAACCCGCGCGCCCACGGCGTCGATGTTCGCCTTCTTGCCGATGAGATTGATCCCCAGCCAGTGATTCTGGCTGGCAACATTGTTATGCAAGAGAACCGGCGCATCGTCGTTGCAAGAAATGAGCACGTCGACGCCTCCGTCATTGTCGAAGTCGCCCAGGGCCAGACCGCGCGCTGAAAGGGGATGGGAAAAGGCTGGACCGCTTTCCGAAGTTACGTTCTTCAGGCCGTTCCCGTCGTTATGAAAGAGCATGATCCGCTCGCGGTAGGTCACGCTGTCATAGATTTTTTCGATCAAATCGTCGGGATGACCATTGGCAATCATGAGGTCGAGGTTCCCGTCGTTATCGTAGTCGAGGAATTTGACTCCCCAGCCGCTCATGAGCTTGGAGGCGTTCGCGATTCCCGTAGGCGCAGCGATGTCGTCGAAGGTTTCGTCGTGCCGGTTCTGATAGAAGCCGTCGAGCTCGTGGTTCAGGTCGGTCACAAACAGGTCCATCCATCCGTCCTGGTTGACGTCGGCGGAATCGACGCCCATACCCGAGCGTGCTTTCCCTCCCTCCCCGAAGCCCACTCCCGATGTGAAACCGACTTCTTCAAAACGCCGCCCAGCGCGGTTGATGAAGAGGAAGTTGGCGTCCGTGTCGTTGGACACAAACAAGTCCATCCACCCGTCGTTGTTGACATCGGTCGCCACCACGCCCCACGATTTGCCCGGATTCTCGGCAATCCCCATCTTTTGGCTTACATCGGTAAAGGTACCGTCGCC
>Ga0074044_10001921_pt1 | contig 18359 bp, 22 predicted proteins | sample BogForMeECP23OM1_FD_94443 | JGI IMG/M metagenome (GOLD analysis project Ga0074044, IMG submission 94443) | Bog forest soil microbial communities from Calvert Island, British Columbia, Canada - Bog Forest MetaG ECP23OM1 | ecosystem: Environmental > Terrestrial > Soil > Wetlands ...
GAGGCGGCAACTCATTCACCATGAAACACTTGCGACCTCCAAAATTCAATAGAGTTCAACAATTGCTCGAATCTGGTTCGGGACCAGGGGGTCGGAGGTTCAAATCCTCTCTCCCCGACCATCAAATCCCGTTGATGTTCTACAACTTACGCGCCAGCGGTGTTGGCTTGGGATTGGTCAAAATTGGGGCCATTGGGGCCATCCTTGAATAATCCCGTTTCGTTTGCCGTCTGCTTTCTGAACTCATCGTCGAAATGCGTGTATCCCGATGTAGTGTTCAGATTGGAGTGTCCAACCCACTCCAGAATCAAATCTCCGGGCACCCGCTTTGCCTGAAGCACTGACACCCGCCCGTGACGGAAGGCATGGAGCCCGCCCAAAGGCAGCTTGAGCTTGGTCAGGACTTCGCGCAATTTCCGCCTGACGTTGCCTTTGCTGAATGGCGTTCCCGCCCGAGTCTGAAACACCCGGCCCGTTGTTCTGGTTCCGATATGCCCGGACAAGATTTGGACCAACGCGGGGTCTAGCGTAATTGTCCGATTTCCGCGTTTGGTCTTGGTGTTCAATTCTTGTCCGTTCCAGACGTTCCGGCGAACGGTAATCTTGGCCTTCAACAGGTTTAGGTCTTCGACGTGAAGCCCGAAAGCCTCACCCGCTCTTAGACCCGTCATCGCCAAGGTTGCGAACAACGCTGCCCACTGTCCTTTGACCGCGCCGATGATCTGGCGCATCTCCTCGGGAGTGAAGAACCGTTGCTCCTTGTATGGGGATTCCGGAAACGACAGTTTCCAGTCTCGCCACACCTTGACGCCAAGAACTTGCTTCAGAACTCCTACAATGTTGCGGATCGTCTTCGGGCTGAGGAGTCGTCGCCTCCCCTTCGGCAGAACGTACTCTGTCCGAATCAGGTCGGCTATGAACTCCTGAACCCGTCTTTCGTCTATCGCTCCAACGGGCAACGATCCAAAACGGGGAATCAAATACTTGTCCAGATGGCTTCCCATAGCTTCCTGGCAACTCGGCTTGAAGGTGACAAGCCGATTCTCTCTCCACCATTTGGACTCATCTTTGAATGTGCGGGCGTTTGCTGAAAAACGTTCTAGGTGCGAATCCGCGTTCAGTCCGATTTCTTCTAGCAGTGTCCGAAGCTTTCTCTTTGCCTCGGGCTTCTTCATCGACTGAACGGAACCCAGCGATATGGAAACCTTCCGTCGTTTATCTTGATTCGGGACATCGACGTAATAGCGTCCATGCCACATCTGACCCTTGCGAACTACAGAACCACTTTGGCCGGATCGAAAAGACATCTTCTTTTCTCTTTTCCGATTCGGCTGACCGTCCGCAAGTATGCCATCAAGCACGCTTGTACGGAAAACGGATATTTGGGTCTGCTGATCCACGCCCTAGACAGTTGCAAGGCCATGCCCGCAAGAAAATCCGGAAAATGGAGTGAAATCGCCCGCAACCGCAAGAAATGACGGGAATTAAAAAAAGTCTGTTGAGTGTGGTTTGGGGGCTCGAAAGGGTGCCAGAGGAAAAGTATTGCGGCCCGGGTGGAACACTTGTTCCGTGCCTCGGATAATAAAGAAGAAGGCCGGAGCGGGGATCGTTCCAGCCCTCATCGCCAATCAGTTCTTGACGGTCATAGCGTCAGAATCTACCGCCTTCTTGCCCGTCACTCCTTCGAGACCTGCGAGGATTCCGCGATAATCGTTCTTATCGCATTGCATCGCCAATCCTCCCTTTTTGTCACCGTCTGCCCAAACAAGGCCGACGTAATGCTTTTTTGATTTGCTGAGAGCGATCAAAGCCCCAACCCCGAGAGTGAATACGCCGACCGCGACGGCAGTTCCGACCCGCCTGTGAACGTCTTGCCCGTAGCTGACTTCTGTAACGGCAGAAGCCGGAATAGTGGCCAGGTCCGTCTTGTCTTTCACGAACCGAATCTGGTTTCCTTCGATATACAGCTTCACGCCGGTTCCTGACTTGGTGTCAGACAGGGTTCCGCCGTCATAAGTAACTTTGTAACCGTTGTCGCCCGCAAACAGAGCGAGCGGGAATACTAGACAAAGCAGCACCGCAACTATACGTCTCATGGACTGTACCCTCCTTAAAGGTAGGGACCCCCTTGCGAACGTATAAGTGCGTCGGCCACACAACAAGGTCACGCAGGTAACTAGTTCTGAACGTGCTCAAGCTCATTCAATCTGACAACCTCGAATACAAAGAGCTAACGAAAGTGGCCTAATGTATTGTCGTCTTGGAAGGATTTATCGGTGTCGAGTTAAATGTTGTCCACCCGCTTTCCTTTTGCAGAACCTTGAATACTTCACCCTCAGCCATTCCTGTTTTCGGGTTTAAATGTGGCTGTTTTTCCTGCCGCAATACGCGATATGTAAATTGCCAGTGCTTCTGATCTTGATTGAATCGCACCCTAAGAATTTCAAAAGTTGGCTTGTTTCTGGCAAATACCGAAATTTTGTACGCCGCCTCTTTATCCCTGACTACTTTTATTAATCCAATCCTGGACTTGAATTCTTAACGAAGCAGGGGAATCCTGGTTTTCGGCACGCCCGATGTTCCGGCGTTTGTCGCCAGGCCAGCGGCGTGTGAGAAGCTGGGCATCCGAATCCATTCGAAATGCGCCCATCAGTCCCATTCGATCGATCCCCGTCAGTTTACCCAACCGACGAAATACTTCCAGCGCATAAGCGTCTTGCCTAAGCCAGGGGAGCAGCCTCGGTAAGTTAAGAATCAACAGGAGCCCGACCAACGGCGAGGGAGTGGAGGAAACTACAAGTCGCGTGCGAAGGCTCTTGGGTTTCTCCAGATCTAGCCATGTGTCCGTTCTATCCCACTGCGGGTCGATTCTTCGCGTCGCCGGCAGTTGATTCTTGTGAATTATGAATTGTGACTCACCAGCAAGAAATCCATAGACAATAATCAGGATCAATCCTGCCGATAGCACTAGGGTGATCAAACCGAGAAGGGGCACCGTAACGTCTGGAATACTGTGGGTAACAGGAAAGGGATAATAGTCAGAGGAACCAGCAGCCGCTTTTTCCTTGATCGCATCGATAACAGGCTCAAGCAGGAGGACAGCAACGGCTACTATTTCCAGCAGACTCAGAATCGCATAGATAAGAAGGAGGACGATGAGCGCAGGATGTATATGCGCGAGCGATCGGACCGCGATCTCCGAATCCGAGATGATGACGCGGTCACCCAGCGGAGCGCGGGTTGCAGGCTTAATTTGAATTCTGTCGAATCGCGTGGAACAAAAGTGCTTTGACTGGTACAGAATCATCTACATCGATTGGCTTCAGCTCTTGTCTTGACCAGTTTGCCGTGTTGCGTAACAGAAATCCAAGAATCAATGTTTGCATCCAGACACCAAACGCCCGCCAATTGTGCACGCGCGCGCCTGAGAAATTAGGAAAGTATTTGATGGTGAGGTTGGTTTCGATGCGCAGTCGGGCTTAACCCGCCCATTTGGAGACAGGGCGACGGGGCAATACCGCAGGCCCTTGCTGGTCTGGACGCGTTTGGTGAGGTTTACTTCTTTGGATTGCGTGTTCGCCACCAGTGATACCTCCGATTCAACTCGGAATCAGTGTAGGTATCACCAGTCTGCAAGTGCCAGATAACAAAAGTAATGGCGGAGAGGGAGGGATTCGAATCCGCCTAGGAACGTACATTCAACAACATGGAAGGCCACGGATGGCATAAGAGTATCTGGAAAGCTCTGGTAGGTCAGCAAACGGATTCCCAATTAGATCGCAAATCGCGGTGATATCTTTAGTGGACACTTGGGGCTTTGGACTCTGCACCTCCGACCAGAGGTTAGGGCTGTCACGATGCAACAACGGTACACGGCCCACAAGCAGGTTTATCGCATCGAACCCCGCCGGAGCCGTGTATTTGCAGCACGTCGCAGCCGAGCTAGTGCTAATAGCTAATGACTCGGATGACAAAGTTATACGTATCGCTGATGTAGATGTTTTGGCTGGCGTCCACGGCGATGAATTCGGGATTATTTAAATCTGCGCTCGTCGCTGCGCCACCGTCGCCCGTGTAACCGTCATTCCCGTTGCCGCCTACCGTGGATATGTCCCCGGTGGATGCTAACACTTTACGAATGCGCTGATTTCCGGTATCGGCGACGTACAGATTGTTAGAACCATCCACTTTCACGTCGAACGGGCTGTTTAGCTCGGCGCTGCCAGCGAGGCCGCCGTCGCCCGAGAACCCATAGGTGTTGAATGTTCCGACCACTCCGGAAATAGCTCCAGTTGACTTCACCACCTCGCGAACCGTTTGGGCCCCGCAATCCGCGATGTAGAGATTGCCGTAGGAATCTAGCGCGATACCTTCGGGCTCGGCAAGCTCAGCATTGGTAGCCGCGCAACCGTCCCCCAAAAAGTCTGACTTGCCTATGCACGGAGTTCCGCCCCCGGCCACAGTATTGATATAGCCGCCAGACACCTCTCGGACCACATAATTGTACAGATCGGAGATGAAGAGATTACCAGAGGCGTCAAGCGCTAGGTACGATGGATTATTCAACGTAGCGCTTGTCGCTAGCCCGCCGTCGCCGGTGTATCCCGAGGATCCGTTCCCGGCCACGGTTGAGATGTAGCCAGTTGAGACGGTCACTTTGCGGACGACATTATAGAATGTATCCCCGATGTAGATATTGCCGCTACTGTCCAACGCGAGACCGCGCGGTGTGCCCAATTCGGCACTGGTTGCAGCTGCGCCGTCGCCTGAGTAGCCTGACGTTCCGTTACCGGCCACGGTTGAGATGTCGCCTGTGGACGCAGTCACTTTTCGGATTACGTAATTGTTTGTGTCAGCTATGTAGATGTTGCCGCTGGCATCCACTGCGACGCCGTGCGGATAATATAGATAGGCGCTTGTAGCCTGCCCGCCGTCGCCGTAATAGCCTGGATTGCCATCTCCCGCGACTGTGGCTATGTCACCCGAGCTGGGAAGTACGATTTGAGCTTGAGCGGCTACCCCGATTACGGTGACGCAGCAGAGAAATAACATTAAGAGCCGAAAGGCTGTGGTTGTGCGTTTCGAACCCGCTTCGTATTGGCGCTGGGGGGATCCGATCATTTTGCGTCTCCTGTTGTTACAGATTTGCACGTGAGGTGCGTTAAATCGGTCGCCATTGAATTGCGAGAACTATCGCGGCAGGGTGTGCGTCTCGCCTCATCACCATCTGGACTTATGGTGCCCGACTGAGTCGTTCATAACTTAAGAGCCGCGTACGGCGGGCTGTGATTATTTTCCGTTACGAATAACGAACCAAGACCTACATCTGACGATAATCATTGAGACAGGCACTCACGGCGTTTGCGATAAAGTTTGCGGCATTGTTACAGTTCGCGAAACGGCTTCCCCACCGAGTAAAAAATTATTCTCACATTCGCCAAAACCTAGGTAACCTGCAAAACTCGGAAGCCGTTGCCTAACCTTATCGTTGAGATGTATTTTTGTTGTATGAGTGGAGAGTCGAGCGGCGAGCCGGTCAGGGTGAGAATGCTCCCCACTGCATTCGCGTTGTTTTTGGGTTCCCTGACTCTCTTCCTCTGGAAGCTGGATAACCCACCGAAACTGTTTTATGACGAGTCGCAATACGTCTTTGCCGCCAAGGCGTTCTTGGCGGGCGCACCGAACCCAAATCCGGAAGCGCCGCCATTGGGTAAGCTTCTCATTGCCATAAGCATTAAAACCTTTGGTGACAACGCTTGGGGCTGGCGTGTCGTCGGAACAGTGTTTGGAAGCTTGACTCTGGCAGGTGTGTTCTTGTGGGCAGAGTTGCTCTTGCACGATTATGCGCTCGCGCTTACCGCAGCCCTTTTGACGCTGCTCAATAACTTCCTTTATGTGATGAGCCGCGTCGCGATGATGGACATCTTCTTGGTGGGGTTCGTTATTTGGGGGTTGGTGGGATTTACGGCTGCTGTCGATCTTGAGCACATTGGTGCGATCTGGCGCAGGGCATTGGTGGGATTGTCTGGAATTTCCTTCGGATTCGCTTGTTCCTGCAAATGGAACGGTATCGATACGCTTGGGTTGGCTCTGTTAACCGCCTTGTTTCTCTTCTTTTTTGGCCAGCGGTCCCTGGATGGAAGAACCAGACGCTACACTAGGGCTCTCAGGGAAATCGGACTTGTGCCAACAGGGGTTGCCCTAGTCTTCCTGCCAATACTTGCCTACTCGGTGAGCTTTTGGCCCTTGTGCCGGAGCCTCCGGAGACCATTCGACATTCACGAACTTATCGCTATGAACGTTTTCATCTGGCGTTTCCACCGATCGGTTCCCGGAAACGCGTTTATCGCATCTGCCTGGTACAAGTGGATTCTGCAGGTTGCTCCGCAACGGGCTCTTTCTTATCTCGTGGGAAACTGGGTAGTGATGTGGGGCGGACTCTTGGCCAGTGTTGTTTGTTTGCTCCGTTTCGGCAAATCCTTTCCGCATACGCTAGTCGTTCTGCTCTATCTCGGCAATATGCTCCAATGGGCCGTTACACCGCAAAAGCTTTTGTACTACTACTACTACTTTCCGGCAGCAATGCTCATGGGAGTGCTGATCGCGTTGGCGCTTCAGGGGTTGCCGAATAGAATCTTGGGGATCAGGCCGAGCTTGGTCTGCTTGATTGCAGCCACTTGCGTTTTTCTTTTCTGTTTCCCGCACATGGCTCATCTTGAATCGCCGTATGATTGTGCGCTCGGCTGCTGGGTCTGAAGCATGGCCAACGATATAAAGCTTTCGGTAGTCGTGCCCGTCTACAACGAGGAAGCAACTCTCCGAGCCCTTATTGAAAACGTGTTTGCGGTACCTCTCGACATCGAACTGATCTGCGTGGACGATGGATCGTTCGACCGATCCTGCGACATCTTGGCCGAACTGCAAGATCGTTATCCAGAACTCAAAGTTTACCTGCAGCCGAAAAACATGGGCAAAGGAGCCGCTCTACGGCGTGGCATCGAACAAGCAACGGGTGATTTTGTGATCATTCAAGATGCAGATCTCGAATATGATCCGGCGGAATATCCTCAACTTCTCGGGCCGTTGATTCAAGGCAAAGCTGATGTTGTTTATGGATCGCGCTTTCTCGGAGGCGGACCGCATCGTGTGCTCTATTTCTGGCATTCTGTTGGCAACTGGCTCTTAACCCTTCTCTCGAACGCTCTAACTGACTTGAATCTGACCGACATGGAGACTTGCTACAAGGTCTTCCGTCGTGAGGTCATCCAGTCCATTCCCATCGAAGAAAACCGTTTCGGTTTTGAACCGGAGATCACGGTCAAAATTGCCAAACGACGCTTGCGCGTGTATGAGGTTGGGATTAGCTATTGCGGACGCACTTACGAAGAAGGGAAAAAGATCGGTTGGAGGGACGGAGTCCGCGCGCTTTGGTGCCTCGTGAAATACACGGTGAGCGAGCCAGGAGTAGACCATGAACTCCGAAATGCCGCGATTGCTATGCGGAATCTCCAAGCACCGCCGCGCACGCAAGCTAAAAATACGTCTGGGGCAAGAACGGACGAACTCGGGAAAGCCTGAGCGAGACCGAGACCAAAATAGAGTGCACGCTCAGCGTCGGCGGGGGGCCCACCTTCACCGTCGCTCCGAAGAAATCAACACGAATGAGGGTGCCCAACCCTTGCGTCTTTTGCAAGGGTGGGAACTCCGAACGCGTACCCCGTGGGATTTTGCAGACCGACTCCCCAAAGATTGGTCGGGGAGAGAGGATTTGAAGCTCCAACCCCCGGGTCCCGAACCAGCAGGGCAGTCACCTAACTTACTGGTCTGGGATCGCCTTGGCGCCGCCAACGTTGCATGAAGCCTACCAGCCACTGGGCCGCCTATGCTACGCTCTTTGGCTGGTCTGCCATTCGAATCGCAGCCCGCGGCTTCTTTGTAGCTCACGCATGAGATTCACAACTAGACTCTTGCTCCGGAACACCGCCGCATGCGGGCAATCCGCATGTAGTCTCCGCACAACCGCGAGAGAATTGACGCGCAGCCGATGAACTAGATGAGCAACGCAAGAAACTCGGATTTGCAACTTGATCCGACGTCGATTGATGACATGTTGGAAACGTTATTCGGCTGTTCCTTCCTCGTGGCCAGAATTCTTGACAGAGTTATGCGTGCACAGTAGCCTAAGAAGCGTCCACTTACGGACAGATCCATGAGGAGGATTCCAATGCCACCTTCTCCCGGGAACAACGATCAATCTTCAATTCAACAGGCCGCCGACCAGCACGCCGAAGAAATCCTTGAGCGCCGTCGAGAAAGCCGAGCACGCCGCGCCGCGGCTCTTACAGCTCATCCTCAGCCTCTGTCCATCAAGACTGAGCTCACCCAGGTTCCGCTTGCCGGAGCCGCCCCGCCCGCTTCCGCTTCCGTTTCCACTACCGCGCAGACCGCTGGCTATCTTCTGGCCGTTGGCGACTCGTGGTTCGACTACCCCATCCATGACATCCTGACCAGGCTCGACGACAACTACGGGTACAACATCGAGTCTTCGGCTCATAGGGGTGATCCTATCGAAACCATGGTATCGCAGGTTGGACAGCTCGATAAATTTGCGCGTGGCATGGACAAGATCGTCGCACTCGGCGCCACACCTAAGGCCATCCTGGTCTCGGGCGGCGGCGACGACATCGCCGGCAAAGAGTTCGGCATGTTAATCAACAATATCGACCTTATCCCCGTCCCGGGTTGGAACGATCAGGTAATCGCCGGCGTCATCGACACCCGCATCGCAACGGCCTATAGATTGATGATCGTCTCTATCAACTCCCTCTGTCAGAAAGATCTCGGCCGCACCTTTCCTATCATTGTGCACGGCTACGATTATCCCGTCCCTGACGGGCGCGGTTTCCTCGGCGGCGGGGGGCTGCTGCCCGGCCCGTGGCTCAAGCCGGGCTTTGACGAGAAACTCTTCAGCGATATCAACGTCACGACGCAAATGATGACCACCGTAATTGACCGGTTCAACATAATGCTTCAGAACCTGGTGCAGGAGCCGGGCTTCCCAAACGTTACCTACATCGATCTCCGCAAGACCCTCTCAAACTCTCAGAACAACTACAAGGACTGGTGGGCCAACGAAATCCATCCCAACGCTGGTGGCATTTTCGGCGGCCAGGATGGCTGGGGAGCTATTGCCGCAAAGTTTCAGGCCGTCCTTGCGACACTTCCCTAAACTGGTGCACCGGACCCGGAAAATTTGCGCTGAAGAAGTGTGTGGACCCCCAGAGCACCGAAGAAGTTCTGTTGTAACTCCGGTCCGGAGTCGTCCGTGCGGGAAACATCGACAAGCCGCACAGTACGGCGAGCGCAAGAAAGTATGTCGTGATCCCCGTTGTTTCCTCCTAGAGAATTCCTCTGAATGGCGCTCAGGACACCGCTCTTCAGGAAAGCGGCTTCGCGGGGGGAGTGGAACGGCGGTATCCTATTACGATTGGCTACCAGAAGGGACGTTTTAGAACAGGGTGTCGAAACGAGACAACTAGACTTGTTGGTCTTTTTGCCCGGAAGACGGATATAGGGAGTAGGGCGCGCGAACAAGGCTCTCTAACAAACAATCAAATGGCCTTCGCGATCCCGCCGCAGCACCATTGGAGGAACCTCGACGAGAGCATCTCCTTGGAGAATGTAAACGTCCCCAATGTATCCTGGACTACCCGCGACGAAATGGAATTTGGCCCCGTACACGGTGCTTGCGAATTCAAGCGGATCGGCGTCATCTTCCAATCCCCATGCCCCGCGCACAGAGGGTAGAGCGGCGATCTCCTTCCATTCAGTATCTGTTATGGTTTGCGGGTTTCGGGTATCCATTTCGTTACTCAACCGAATTGTCGCTGCCCTCTAATACTAACCAGACGCGTATTTCTTGCAAGTCTAGAGGCTAGAGGCGCTGGCGGAGTGGAAACCTTGCCAGTTTTGAAGGGACGGCGAGCGGTCCTCTGACGGGAGGCGATACCCAGAGCGCCGCATGCAACCTAGCGATGCAGACGGCTCAGCAAGAGTTTCCGACTTAGTCGTGGGCAGCGGTAGCCTTACAACTGCGGAGTGGACGCAGTTGTTCGCGAAACTTGAAGGATGCGTTCTTGAGGGCTGGCTGAAACGTGAGTAATGTCATTGCCGCCTACATTTGCGCCAATCGGGACATCCGGCCCCTGAGATCTCTACAGAGACGGGACAGCTAATTTATCTTCTAGCTTGAAAGTCGGTTAGTTGTTACGGACAGAACTTCGGGTCCCTTTGGCGATTTGACATGCTCAGGTGAAATTTCTCCGCCTGGCTTGAGAATCCGGACTTTCTGCGTTCTCATGTAGGCATTCTTCTTCTTTCGGCAATTGTTCGTCCTTGTAGAATGCTTGCTTTCCGCATCGGACGCATTGAGACTAATGAGATTTCCACTGCTGTCCATCGTGCCGACCAGAAATTTGTGCTTAGCCATGTCCCACAGTTTCCCTCAGGGCCAAATCCCGCGCGCCGATTCGTTATGTCGAGAAAAATATGTGCGAGTTCGCTGTGGAGGCCGCCCGAGTCGCAGCTTTTGCTAAAATCGCTCTCCGGCCAGGGGAGATCGGTTTCATCTTTGAAAGTCTAGCGAGCAGAGCGTCAACCTTCCGCTGCTCATGAGGCTGGGATGGTCTGGTGTGGTTCATGGCGCAACTTTCTCATGTCCACGGAGTAGGAAAGCATTCAGGCTGCACCGGCGCGAGGCATCATCATCATCTTGAAATAGACGGGCCACAGGTGTCTCGGGAACGATCTGAACTAAGACCCTCAGGAATATTCGGACCGATCGGCCCATTTCCCTCGGTAGGATTCGTTGCCGAGCGCAGAGGAGAATAGTCTTTGAGTACGGCGCCGCTGGAACGGAAACAGTCTACCCAGAATCTTCGCAGGCTTTCCCAATACGCTAGGGACTTGCCGACACCGTCAACTCCCTGAACATAGACGCCGACGTTCGAGAGCCGTGGGAGTGCGGGAAGACTGATGCCGATTCTCCCGAACGGTAGCACGGTGGCCGGAGATTCCAGATCAAGGGCCGGGGTCCGATGGCGCATATCTGAGTAAATCAAGAGTTCCCTGCGGCCCATGCCACCTTGTCGATCGAATATTCGGGCGGCCAGCAGCAGGACACCCATAATGTCTGTGCAGCGATAGTGCGGCTCCAGCGTTGCACTCCGGGTTGTCCAGACTCGAACTAACTCGCGCCTGGCAGCCGCTAAGCGTTCTCCAAAATATCCTCGATCAGTGGGAATCTCAGCAGAGAGCAAGATGTCGGGCTCGGTGAAGCTCTGATCGGTAATGCCAATGACGGTCACACGTGAGTCCTCCGGAACGTGGACCAGTTGGCTTGTAACGGCGTCGAGATTCTTTTGGAATTCACTTTTTTGGCCCGTCCCTCGTACATCAACCGACTGAGTTAGATCGACTGCAATAACCAGCATCGTCTGGTTCTGTGCAGCGGCATGCCCGTGAGCGAGAACAAGGATCGCCACGAGAGCCAGCACGAACCGCGTCATCGCGCTTCGCACGGTATGCGTTAGCATGGCGCGATAGAAATTTCGCCAGAAGCGGGCGGAGACCAATTGAGGTTCGTTTTGCAGGGCTGTGATTTCAGACGCGAGGTAAATCAGGCGACTGCGGACTTCTCTCAAGTGCTTGCGTAACTCTTCCCAGTCTTCGACAGCGTCAGGGCCCAAACGCCAAGCTTCATGTAGCGCAAGCCCAGCTCCGAGTTCCATCGCAAGTGCCAGCAATGCCATCACGACTTGCAACATCGGTATGGACTTCTCATAGAAATTACTCGCAGGAGCTGCGGGTTGCACCCCGGCGTCATCGAAAGTAATCACTGGCCGCGAATTATTGATCTCCTCAACTAGCAAGTCGCCACGGATCAGGGCCAGGAGCACGAGGCTCGTTAGCGCTCCCACACAGGCAACGGTGGCAAGCCCCTTGATCAGCGTCTTCGCGTTCCACCACTCGATGAGTTTGTCCACCAGGAACGGCGTAACGACAGCGATCCCGACACAGTAGAGGTAGCTCTTCACTCCCAAACGGAAGGGATCGAACGAATAGAGCGAGAAAATAAAGGCAGCAAACGTCAGAACAGCTGCCACGCTCGCGTGGTAGAAAGCTTTCCGACGTCGACTCCGTAGATCTCCGGGCGGCGGGGCGAGCCTCAGACGGCCGACAAGATCACGCTCGTCGTCGAGGAGCGACGACGCCTCCGCCTGACACGCGACAATGCGTGGGTAATTCGCCAACATGATGCGTCGTTCTTCGAAGGAGCAATAGGCCTCGGCCTTGCTCACCACGCTGGATACGCCGTCGGTGCCCAACTGTTCGCCGATGTTTTCCGCATCGAGTTTGCAGTTCATAGCGGTTTCCTCCTCTGGACTATTTTTTGTGCCTAAGAAAAAGGAGCTTGCGTGGCGCAAACTCCTTGAAATAAAGAGCTAAGTTGATTCGAGGACCTTCTTGGCTTCCTCGAGCTTCTGTAGTTGTCGTTTGGCTTGCTTGAGTTCTTCCTCTCTTTTGAGAACGTCATCTCGCAGGCGGTCGATCTGGTCAAGCACGACCTCGACCGGGGTTTTCTTCTTCCACGGCTTCCGGGTTGTCTCGCTTGTGGTTACGTCGGTGGTTGCGGTTGAGGATCGGGACGCGACATGGTCCGTCTGCTTCTGTGGTTTCATTTTGCCTCCTTTTAGGCGTTGATTGAGGTTGAACGTGGGACGTTCGTTCCACGTCTCGGCGGGCGTCACACTGCTCAGCGTCGGCACCCGAGTGCTCCGCCTGCTGATCGATGACGAAGAGTCCAAAGGGTCGCGCCGAAGGTTCGCACACGGCCTCGCACGCCTTTCCGGGCATGACTTTGTGTCGAAGGACGGCGTACTCATTGCGGCCAGCGTCATATCGGGTTACGAGTTTCAAGTTGCTTGCCACTGCTGTGCTTTTTTCTCCTTTCTGAAGTTCGGCTCAGCGTTTCCGGCTAATTGCACCCCGATCAATCGAGGCTGCCGACCTATGTCAGTCTCGCGAGGCGCGCGAGAAATACTTTGAGGCTGAGTGTGTCTTCATCGAGACCGGCGAATGCTCCGAGGGCACCCAGATGGTTCCCATCGCCGAGGCATTCGACGACTTCATTCAACTTTGTCTGGGCTGTTTTCGCCTGCCGCAGACAGTCCGTGCGAATCGCCGAGATCAGGTGCTCCTCGGTGAACGGGTTCGGGTTCGTCATGAGATTCTCCTTGAGTGTTTGGCTCAGGGTTCCGCCGTTGGGCATCGACCCAGAGTTCGAGCTTCCGGATGGCTTCGCGTTTCACCGGCATCTCGACATGCGTGTAAAGGGAATTCACTTCCTCACCGGAGGAGTGGCCCATCAGGACCTTCCTCACGTCCTGCAGCACTCCCGCCTCCATGAGGCGGGTGTTGAACGTGTGGCGAAGATCGTGAAATCGGAAGTAGCGAATGCCGGATCGGCGGATGGCTGCCTTCCATGCCGTCTTGATCCGGTGAATCGGACGGCCCTTGAAGGTAAAGATCAGCCCACCCGGTTTCTGGAATGAAGAGAGGAGTTCCGTCAGTCTCCCGGTCAGCGGGATCTCGCGAGCCTCCCCTCCGACAGTCTTCGAGTGGGTAACAAGGAGCAAGCGGCGATTGAAGTCCACGTGCTCCCAGCGCTCGGTAAGAAGCTCTCCCCGGCGCATTCCGGTATCGAGGGCTGCGATCACTATTTGGCGCAGGTGCGGGGAGGCCGCCGCCAGAAGCTTTGCTTCCTCCGCCGAACTCACGATCGGGCGTGGTTTTCGCCGTTGTTTCGGCAGACGAATCCGGGCGAGTGGGTTAGTGGTGAGAAATCCTTCGTCGACCGCCCAATTATAAGAGATGGCGAAGGACTTCTATGTCGCGGTTAAGGGTGGTTTCAGAAAGCAGCCTTTTCTGCTTACGGCGCTCCAGGCGAAACTCCCGCATGAGTGGTTTCGCAATGCGGCCGATCGGACACTCCCCGAAGTACGGCAGGAGCATCTTCAGCCGGTCGAGGTGGTAGGGACGAGGTGAGCCGTCGGCGAGAAACCGGGCCGCGAGGTCCACGAAGGTCATATCCGGGGAGGCCTCGCGAATCTGGTGCCGCCGCCGGTTTAACTCCTCCCGGAACTGACGCTCGATATTCTCGGCCTCGCGGCGGTTCGTGGTTCCTGTTGACTTGAGGTGCCGGACCCCATCGATCCACAAGGAAATCGAGTAGTGCCGGCCCCGTTTATAGAGACTCACCGAATTGGTCCTCCTTTCTGTCGTTGTCGTTTCTCGATCCAAGCAATCACTTGTTGGCGGAAAAAGACGATCTTGCCCCGGGCGCTTGCCCGGAGATGGGGTAGTCCCTGCGGCAGGTGGCGCTGGCGGACGGTCCACGGTGAGCAACCAAGGATCTCGGCCACTTCGTGGATCGTCAGCGGTGGGCCAAGTGTCGGGAGAGGATCTGGAGTCGCGGCATGCGACTCCGCGGGGTACGCGTAATGCTGCGGGTTCCTCTGCCCTAGTCCGGAGGCTGAAAGCTCCAATGTTTCCGCAGTTCCCACCGTCTCGCGGACCCCGTACTTCAGCCCCTCTGCCTCGTGCCTAGCGCTCATGGCCCCGCTCCTTTCCGCGACGAGACCGTCGGACGAGTTTCCGAAACCATTCCGGAAGCAGGCTCCACAGCCACCACAGCAGGCCGATCAGAATTGCGAATACAAAGAGGGCGATCTGAAACTGCGGAGTCTTCAGCAATGCCATGACTCCAGCAAGAGTGAGATAGACGAGGAGGACTCCGAAGACGACCTTTGCAAGAAACTCCAGGACCTTCCACCAGGCGGAAACTCTGGGCTGCGGTGTCGAGAGTTCTCGGCTGCCGCACTGGGAGCAAACCTCGGCACTGCGGGGACTCGCGTGCAGCCTTGGGCAGAGCTTTACGTCGTAACTCCGCCCGCAGGAACTGCAGAAGAGCGGCTCTCCCGCTGTCATGCGTCCGCATTGGTAGCAATACTTCATGGGGTTTCCCGAATGAGTGCCTGTGGTTCTTCACACTTCGGCCTCTGCCAGATAGGGGCAAAGATTCCGCGGCGACGAATCGACTCGACGGTCGCGAACCAGAAAATCTTGTCAGTCGCCGCGCGAACCGCTTGACGGATCGAATCAAGCCTCCTGTCGGAATCAGCGACAACGAGTACCCGGAAGCGACTCTGTTTGAATTCCCGCTCGAAATTTCCGGTGACGGCGAGGCTGAGGTAGTTCCGAACCTTGTCCTGCCAGACCCGCAAACGCTCGTGCCCGAGATCAGCTTCCAGGAACGCGGCAACGATGCCGGATCGAGTCTCGAGTTCGACATATCCATCTGGGATCAGCCGCAACCCAGGAGTCGGCCTCTTGGGAAATCCCATCCAGCGTTTGAACGCGATTCCGGGAGGCACCTGATTGCCATACTTCAACGCGCAGTAAACTTCATTGATCGCGAGCTGATGCTGAATGAAGAAGTCGGCCACTACGGCCACGTCCTGTCGGCGCCGCGGTCCGCTATCCGGAATTCCAACGAGCCTGGCTCCCTTCTCGGAGAGGGTGTAAAGCGCTTTTGCCCCGCCCGCGATGGTGCCGAGAAAGAATCGCCGTAACAATTTTGCGCGAGTAAGGGCCAGGAGCCTCACATTCGCCCGCGTGGTCGAACTGAAGCCGGCAACGATCTTGGCCTGCTCGCGGTCGATGACGCGCATGACGCCAAGTTCGCGCAGGAGATGCCGATCCCGCTCTTGGATGACCACGCGGCGTAGCTCTTTCGGCGAACGATCAGTCCCATTCATCGATCACCTCTTTCGCACTCTGGCGGAATTCCTCCTGGCGCTTCGCAATGGCACGCTCGATCACCACGCGGGCCCGTCCCCAAGCTCCCCGACAACGATTCAGAAGGTTGATGAAGTCGACCTGAGGCTCACGGACCGTGGGCACCTCAACTTCGACCCATCGGTCCGCGCCGCTCTTCACAATGGCGTGACGCTGGTAGAGGTTCTTCAGACGCTCCGCCAAAGGCTTACCTCCATCGAGCGCTTGGGCAATCTGCGCGGCGTCCGTGCTCGAAAGCTGGAAGAAGATGTGGGTGCCGACTGAGAGGATCGCTGCCCGCATCTCGGCTGGATACTGGTCGAGGAACTGGTTGGCCGAGACCACGGCGACACCGAACTTACGGGCCTCCGAGAGGATGGTCTCGATGCCGCTGCCGAAGGCCACCAGGTTCTGGATCTCGTCCGCGTAGACCGTGAAGAGCGAGCGCTTCTCCCGGGTAAAGAGGGCATTCTTCAACACCGTTAGAATCAGGCTTCCCAAGGTGAGAGCCTGCCCACCCAGCCGGCCTTTTTCAAGGTTCACGATCACCCAGTAGCCTTCATCCATTGCCTGCTTGATGGAGAACGTGGATGCCTGGCCGACGATATGGCGGAAACGCGGGTCGGCCGTGAAGGCCGACGTCTTATTCAGGATGGGCTCCCGCATCGTGGCCCGCATGGGTTCGCTTGCCTGGTCGTATCGGAGTTCGAAGTACTGGCGGATTTCCGCGTTCTCCACTCGCTTCAGGCACGTGGCACGGAATCCCGGTTCAGTGAGTAATAGGGCAAGTTCGACCAACGTGAGATGGTTCGCCGAAAGTACAAAGAGCGAGTTACGCAGAAGTTCATCCGTACGAGCTCCGAAAGTATCGAGATGCCACCGATCGCGGAGGATCTGCGCGAGCTCTGCCGTCCGAACAAAATCAGCACCATCGCCTTCAAGGGGATTGAGCCCGACCGAAACGATGGGATCTGCGGGCTCGATGAGGATGGTCTTGGCGCTCAGATGTCGGTGCTCGCGTCGTTCCCGGGCATTGATGGCTCGCAGGAGCAGGGGAGTATCTGCCCCGTGGACATCGAAATACAGGAAGCCACGGTCGGCCAAGATGTCCTGCTCGGCGAGATAACGCAGTAGCGAACTCTTACCGCTGCCGGTTTTGCCGAGCACCGCAATATGCATCGTGCGGCGGACGTTGGTGAGCGTCAGGTGCCTGCGCGTCGTCTGACCGTCTATCACGCGAAATCCCAGGTCCAAGCTTCCACGTTCGGACCGTGCTTCGCCTCGCCGTCCGCGCAGGCGGTTGAAAAACGCTGCGATCAATTGTTCGAGGAAGCGAATCATCTTGAATTCGATTGTCGAGGGAGCAACGACAGGAACGGTAACAACGCGGCTGGAACACGAAAAAACCAGGGGGCCGACCGATGCGGCCCCCTTACGTGGGAGCGAGGCTGAGTTGAGGAACTTGTGGTTGGGACTAGTGCCGGAAGTTCGTGATAAAGACCTCTTTATACCGGCGTCCGGCGGTTTTCTGGGACGTATAGTGAAGCTCTACCTGCTGGATGCGGAAACGGGCGAACAAGGCCCGTACTTCGGGTACGTCATTCAGCGACAAAATAAATTTACCGCGAACCTTGACAAGCCTTTCCGCCAGTTGCTCGAAGTCAGCCTCGCTGAAATTATGGTTATAGAGCTTCTTGCCCCAGTAGGGCGGGTCCAAGTAGAAGAGAGTCGTCGGACGGTCAAAGCGCCGAAGGATCTCTTGATAGGGCGCGCACTCCACTTGCACTCGTTCCAATCTTTTGTGGGCTTTTTCAATGAGCTGGGGCAGACGTTCAAGGTTGAAACTCGGCGGCTGAACCACGTTGCGATGGTAGACGGGCTTCCGGACGAGACTGGCGAAGCAATTCCGCAAGATATAGAGATGCCGTGCCGCCCGCTGAATGTCTGTTAGAGTCTCAGGATTCGCCGCTTTCATCAGGTCGAACCACTTACGACTCACCACCGTGAAGCGGAAGTACCGAAGCAGCTCCTCATAATGCTGCTGACATACGCGGTAGAAATTGACGATCTCGCCGTCCAGATCATTCAGCACTTCCACCTTTGACGGCTCCTTATGGAAAAACACCTGCGCGCCGCCGGCGAACGCTTCTACGTAGGTGGTGTGCTTCGGAAAGATCTCAATCAACCGCTTTGCCAGACGGTTCTTCCCACCTATGTACGACAGCGGTCCAGCCATTTAAAGGATTTCAACAATAGGTCTCCCGGTTACGGACACCTCGACCAAGGCCCAGGTCGAAGCGTTCGTTCATTGTAGCGGCGTGATGGAGAAAGAAAAGGTGGGCGATCTTGCCCTCCGCGCAAGGTGAGAATGATTCACGACCACAGTGAGCAATACAGATGTGTCGTCGTCCCACGAAAGTTGGCAATCTGGCCCAGAGTCCTCCGATGTGCGGCCCCTTTCA